>Ga0070741_10010680_pt1 | contig 17236 bp, 12 predicted proteins | sample Coa_R1_4_FD_66440 | JGI IMG/M metagenome (GOLD analysis project Ga0070741, IMG submission 66440) | Surface soil microbial communities from Centralia Pennsylvania, which are recovering from an underground coalmine fire - Coalmine... | ecosystem: Environmental > Terrestrial > Soil > Unclassified ...
CGCGCTCGCCAAGTCGCTGTTCATGGGTGGCGTCACCCACCGCTTCCCCGACCTTCCCTTCTCGTTCCTCGAGGGGGGCGCGGCGTGGGCGGTCGCGCTCTACTCCGACCTCGTCGGTCACTGGGAGAAGCGCAACGTCCATGCGATGGACCACCTGAACCCCGCCCACGTCGACCGCGACCTCCTCGCGAGCCTCCTCGACCGGTACGCCAGCAACGCGGGCACGAACCCGGCGTCGCGCCCCGCCGCCCGCCGCGAGGAGGATCCGGCCACGATCGACGAGTGGGCGGCGTGCGGGATCGAGCGCGCCGAGGACATCCGTGACCGCTTCGTGCGCAGCTTCTTCTTCGGCTGCGAGGCCGACGACCCGTTGACCGCGGGCGCCTTCGACGCCCGGCGCAACCCGTTCGGGGCGCGGCTCCAGGCGATGTTCGGCTCCGACCTCTCGCACTGGGACGTTCCCGACATGGCGGAGGTGCTCGACGAGGCCTACGAGATGGTCGAGCACGGCTGGATCACGGGTGACGACTTCCGCGACTTCATGTTCACCAACCCCGTGACCTTCTTCACGCGCGCGAACCCGGCGTTCTTCGCGGGGACGGCGGTCGAAGCCGAGGTCGAGAAGTTCCTGGCGGAGGCGTAGCGACCGTGCTCGACGTCCTGCTGCGCGGCGGCGAGGTGATCGACGGCACGGGCGCGCCCCGCCGGCGCGCCGACGTCGGCATCCGTGACGGCCGCGTCGTGCTCGACGCGCGGGGGGAGGACGCCGTTCGCACCGTCGACGCCGGCGGTCTCGTGATCACCCCGGGCTTCGTCGACATCCACACGCACTACGACGCGCAGCTCCTGTGGGACCCGTTCGCGACCCCGTCGCCGTTGCACGGCGTCACGACCGTCGTAGGCGGGAACTGCGGTTTCACGATCGCGCCGCTCGGCAACGCCGCCGACGTCGACTACATCATGCGGATGATGGCGCGAGTCGAGGGCATGCCCCTCGACTCGCTGCGGGCCGGGCCGCCATGGGACTGGCACACCTTCGGCGAGTGGCTGCGGCACCTCGACGACCGCATCGGCGTGAACGCCGGCTTCCTCGTCGGCCACTCGACGCTGCGGCGGGTCGCCATGGGCGACGCCGCGGTGGGCGCGCCCGCGACCGACGACCAGCTCGCGGCGATGGTCGCCATGGCCCACGAGGCGATGGAGGCCGGCGCGCTCGGGTTCTCCTCGTCGCTCGGCGAGGCCCACACCGACGGCGACGGCAACCCGGTCCCGTCGCGGGCCGCGTCGCACGAGGAGCTGCTCGCGCTGGCGGCCGCGACGCGTAACCACCCGGGCACGACGCTCGAGTTCATCGCCGCGATGGGCGAGATCGGCGACGACCGGATCGCGTTGATGACGGAGATGTCGCTGGCGGCGAACCGGCCGCTCAACTGGAACCTGCTCGGCAGCCTCTCGCCGACCGAGGTCTACGAGCAGCAGCTCAGATCGTGCGACCACGCCGCGGCACATGGTGCCGTCGTCGTCGCGCTCACGCTCCCCGACCTCATGCGCATGCGCGCCCACCGGGTCATCGAGGACCTGCCCGGATGGCGCGACGTGGTGGCGCTCCCCGCGGACGAGCGCCGGCGGGCCGTCCACGACCCCGCCGTCCGCCGCCGGCTGCACGACGGCGCCGCCGAGGCCGCCCGCCGCGGGCTGGGCGCGATGACCGACTGGGACCTCCTCGAGATCGCCGAGGTGCCCGCGGGGGCCGACCCGGCCGTGGCCGAGCTCGCCGGCCGCTCGATCGCCGACATCGCCGCCGCCTGGGCCACCGATCCGGTCGACGTCCTCATCGACGTCGTGCTCCCCGACCGGCTCCCGCTCACGCTCGTGTTCCCGTCGCTCGTCCCGTCGCTCGGGCGGTCCGACGAGAGCTGGCGCGTCCGGGCCGGCGTGTGGGCCGACGAGCGGACGGTGCTCGGTGGCTCCGACGCGGGCGCGCACGTCGACCTGATGTGCCACGCGAACTACACGACGGCGCTGCTCGGCGAGTCGGTGCGCGAGCGCGGGCTGCTGACCCTCGAGGCCGCCGTCCACCAGCTCAGCGACGTCCCGGCCCGCCTGTACGGCCTGCGCGAGCGGGGCCGCGTCGCCGACGGATGGCACGCCGACCTGGTCGTGTTCGACCCCGACCGCGTCGGCACCGGACCGAACCAGCTGCGCCACGACATGCCCGGCGGTGGCGAGCGCCTCTACGCGGACGGCCGTGGCATCGCGCACGTCTTCGTCAACGGGCGCGAGATCGTCGCCGACGATCAACTCACCGGCGACCTCGGCGGGCGGTTGCTGCGATCGGGGGCCGACACCGAGACGGTCACGGTTCCTGGAAACGCGCGACCGTGAAGCTGATCACCGTCGTCACGCTGACCGCGAAGATCGCCAGCATGATGCAGATGACCACGAGCGGGGATCCCGTGATGTGGTTGTGAACGAACGAGTACGCGATCAGCCCGGTGATCACCGCGTAGGCGAGCGCCACCCACCGGGCGACGAGCCAGAAGCTGCGCCACGAGAACTCCCGGACGCGCGCGAGCAGCGCGACGTTCACCAGGAAGATCGCGCCGCACACCGCGCAGATCGCGACGGGCGCGGTGAGCGAGGGCCGGTGCGGGAACTTCGACGCCATGAGGATCCCGCCGGTCACGACGAGCACGATCGAGAGGACCGCGAGCAGGTCGACGGGTGGCATCCGGCGCGTGGCGAGCCACGCATGGGGCGGGGGCGGGGGAGGTCCGCCGAGGCCCGGGCCGGGCGCGGGGGCCGGTGCGGTCGGCGCGGTCACGGCGTCGCCACCCTGGTCATGATGATCAGCGTGACGATCTGCAGCGCGCCGGTGATGCCGGCCGTGTAGACGAACCGCTTCATCAACCGTCCGATGAGCTCACCGTTCGGTTGTGGCTTGCGCATCTCGAAGAGCACCGCGACGTTCGCCGGCTCGAGGATCCCGAGGGCGATGATCGCCATGATCCCGACGATCACGAACGAGACGATGAGCCGGTCGTGATTGGGGCTCGCCGGCTCCAGGTTGCCCATCGTGATCGCGAGCTGGAAGCCCGCCGCCAGCGTGCACACCACCAGGGTCGGCATGATCAGGAGCATCTTCGGCATGAAGCGGGCCGAGAACTCGGCCCGGGCCGGGATCGAGAGACGGCCGAGGATCGGACCGATGATCAGGCCGACGAACAGGTCGATGGCGGTCCACAGCCCGCCGCCCGCGACGTGGAAGAAGTCGAGTCCCCACCGCCAGTCGTTGGCCATCGAGAGCACGAGGCCGACGAGGATCACGGCCACGATCGGGAGGCCGACGAGGGGGACGATGCGCGTGACCAGCGGCGCCGCCGGGCCGGCGCCCGGCGGCGGTCCCGCCCCGGGCTCGGGTGCTGTGATGACCTGAGTCGAGTCCGTCACACTGCCCCCTTTCTCGGGCCGGACACCCTCTCGGGCCGGCGCGCAGGATGCTAGATCCTCGTACCAGGGCCGAGAGGTTGGCGACGCCGGTCGCGGGGCCGCGTCGCCGTCAGCGGACGACCGGCAACCGGCTCGCGCGGGCGCCGTCGAACGACGGGGGCGCCGATCCCGTGACCCGCTCCCACACGGCAACCGCAGCGCGTTCGGCCGCGACCCGGGCGACAGCGACCCCGACGGCGACGGTCGCCGCCCACAGCAGCGCCTCGCTCCACGGATGCTCCCGCGTCGCGGGGCCGGTCGGCGCCGGTCGGCCCCGCGACCTCTCCCACGCGACGGCTGCGACGCGCCGCACCGCGCCGGCCGCGGCCACGCCCGACGCCGTGCTGACCGCCTTCCACGCGAGCTCGCGCCGTTGCACGCTGCGAGCCTTCCCCGGCGGATCGCGCGTCAACCACTGCGGTCGTAGCGCGCCAGGCGCGGGATCGCCTCTCTCGCCACCGCGACGTAGTGCGGGTCGAGCTCCACGCCGACCGCCTCGTAACCGACCGCCCACGCGGCCGCCAGCGTCGAGCCGGAGCCCGCGAACGGGTCGAGGACGACACCCTCGCCGAGCGGGAGGATCGCCCGCACCACCTGGCGCAGGAACGCCTGCGGCTTGAGGCTCGGGTGGTCGGCCAGCGCGCGCTCGGCAGCCCGCGTGGGCGACGAACGGATCACGTCACCGAAGGGTTGCCGATCCGAGATGCGGCGCAGCCCACCGGTCCGCCACTTCCGCAGGTTGTCCTGCACCCGCCCCTCGAGCGGCTTGCGGAACAGCAGCCACGGCTCCCACATCGACCGCGGCATCACCGACACCCCGTCGAACTCCGCGTGCGCGTTCTTGGGCCGGTCGCCGCCTCGCATCGTCATGACGAGCCGCACCACCTCGCCCCGCCGTTCGAAGCCGGCGCCCACCACCGCGTCGCTGACGAGATACGAGACGAGCGGGTTGCTCGCGACGAGGACGTGCGCGCCCGGCACCAGCACCGGATGCAAGGCCGCCGCCCACCCACCGAAGAACCGCGTGAGCTCGGCGAGCTCGCGACCGGAAAGCGTCGTGAAGCGGGGAACGGGTGCGCGGCGGTGCCCGTCGTAGGCGGGCGGGATCCGCCAGACACCGCCCCTGCCCGTCCGTAGCTTCTCCTGCTGCCGCGGGTCGTACTCGACGAGCCCGTACGGCGGGTCGGTGACCACGCCGTGGATGCTGTTCGCAGCCTGCCCGGCCAACCACTCGACACAGTCGGAGTGGAACAGCGAGACGCTCCCCGACTCGAACACGGGCTCCACGGGTGGAGACGATGGGACTCGAACCCACGACCCCCTGCTTGCAAAGCAGGTGCTCTAGCCAGCTGAGCTACGTCCCCGCGGTCGGCGCGCCGGTGCGGTCCTGGCGCGCGAACGAGGCTACTCCGCACTCGCGTGCGCGTTCGGTCGAATCGGTTCGACCGTCATGCGCGCGTTCGGCCGCGCGTCTCTCGCACCGGCGCACAGGTCGACGATCTCGACCTCCAAGTGATCACCGCGTGCGCGCTGACCACAGCGTTCGCGATTGCGCCGGCGTCGGGTGCGTGGCGGTCGCGATCCGCCATCGGCGGCGCGCGCCGGTGCACGGGTTCCGCCCGGCCGGACGGCCGGGATCAGCGCTGCATCCGGCGCCGCCGCCCGCGCGAGACGGTCAGCGGTGGGTGACGGCGACGATCCCGCCGGCGATGCAGACGACCGCGCCAACGAGGCATGCCCACAAGCCGATGCCGGCGGCGGAAGTCGCGTCCACCGTCCCCTGCAGAAGGCCGTAGTTCCCGTCGGTGATCCGGGCCATGTCGACGGCGGCGACGATCGAGCCGAGCGTTCCGAGGCTCAACGCGCTGAACGCGACCACGCGCCCGAGGCGACCCATGATCAGGCCGATGCCGGCCCCGATGAGCAGCACCGCGATCGCCAGCATGAACCGCCCGTCGCCGCTCATACCGCTCTGGGTGACCTCGCCCACGACCGGCGCGGCCGCCTTGGCCCACGGACCGAACGAGCCGACGCCGAGGATCCCGCCGCCGACCACCACGATCCAGCCGACGAGCGCGTTGGGCCGGGCGGCCCAGTCCTTCCGCACGGGCAGCACGTCGGGCGGCTTGACCTCCTCGACGGGTGCCGGCGGCGCGGAGGGCGCGAGCGCGGCGGCGAAGGCGGCTTCGGCCGCCTCGGCAGTCGGTGCGTTGTGCGACGAGCTCGTGGTCGACACCGCGGGGATGATCTCGGCTGCCAGGGCAGCGGCGTCCTGCGCCACCGGCGCGCCGTCGACGATGGGATCGAGAGCGGAGAGGCCGTTGTTCGCGACGTGCTCGGTCCACGTGGCGCCGTCGAAGTAGCGGACCTCGTGACGGCCGGTCGGGTCGGGATACCAGTCGGGCGGCCAGTCCGCCACGGGCTCGGCGTCCGGAGCCGCCGGCTCGGGGTCGCCGACGATCGCCTCGGCGGCGACCTCGAGGACGTCCGCCGCCGGGGCCTCGGTGCTCTCCACGCCGTTGTCGGCGACGCGCTCGGTCCAGCGCGAGCCGTCCCAGTAGCGGACCTCGTGGCGCCCGGTCGGGTCGGGGTACCAGCCGACGGCGGGTTCCGAAACGGGCGCGACCTCGGGCGTGGGCGCGACCTCGGGGGTCGGCGGCACTGCCACCTCGGGCGTTGCGATCGGCGGAGCCGCAACGGCGGGCGCGGCCATCGGCGGGACCGGTGCGACGGACACCGCGGCGTCGGTCGGCGCGTCGAACGAAGCGAACCCGTCCGCCGAATCGGCGCTCGATTCGACCGCTTCGACCGGCGAATCGACGGGCTCGCCGGCGGCCGCGGGCGAATCGACCGGCTCGAGCAGCGATTCGAGCGGCGAATCGGCGGGTTCGACCGAGTCCGGCGACGAATCGGGCGGCTCGGCCGACTCCAGCGGCGAATCCGCGGGTTCGACCGAGTCGAGCGGCGAATCGCCCGGCGGATCGACGGACTCCTCGACCGCCACGGGCGAATCAACGGGCGAATCAACGGGCGAATCGGGGTGAAGTGAGTTCTCGACGTCGGGCACGACGGCGAGGTCGGGCGCGGCGGCGACCTCGGTCGGGGCGACGTCCGGCTCCTCGGTGGCAGCTTCGAGCGGGGTGTCGAACGCGTCGGGCTCGGGTGCGGTCTCCACCGTCGCCTCGGGCGGCGCGTCGGGGACTTCGGGAGGATCGCCGGCCCGCGGGCCCGCGGGCGTCTCGGCCGCAGCCGGGTCGAGGCCACGGCTCTCGACGCCCCGGTCGGCGACGCGGTGGGTCCAGCGTTCGCCGTCCCAGTAGCGGGCCTCGTGCTCCCCGGAAGGGTCTGCGTACCAGCCCGCAGCCGGTTGGGCGTGCAGCTGCGTCATGCGGTTTGAGTCGGCACGCAGGACGGCCGACTTGACGCCAGAAACCGCTACCGGAAGCGGTCCCGGTCCCGCCGGTGCACCAGCCCCTCCCGGGTCGCGAGGGCCACCGCCTCCAGCCGGGAGTGCACGCCGAGCTTCGCCAGGACCCGCTGCACGTGGTTCCGGGCGGTGTTGATGCTGACGAAGAGGCGCTCGGCGATGCCGCGGGTCGAGACCCCCTCGACGAGCAGCTCCAGCACGTCGAGCTCCCGGCTCGTGAGCGAACGCAACGCGCCCCGGCGCTCGGGTGCCGGAGCGACCACGAGACGGTTGACCGCGTCGGGATCGAGTGCGGGCGCCCCCGAGCGCACGGCCCGGACCGCCCGGACCAGGTCCTCGGCGGCGCGGTCCTTGGTGACGAACCCGGAACAGCCGGCGGTGATCGCGGAGCGCAGGACCTCGTCGTCGTCGAACCCGGTGAGCATGACGAGCTTCACGGAGGGGTGCGCGGCCTTGAAGCGGGCGGCCACGCGTGCACCGTCCTCACCCGGCAGCCGGTAGTCGATGACCGCCACGTCGGGGGGGTCGCCGGCCGCGAAGGCGAGCGCCTCGTCGGCGGTCGTCGCGACCCCGACGAGCTCGATGTCGTCGTAGCCCGACAACAGGTGCGCGAGCAGCTCCGTGAACATCCGGTGGTCGTCGACGACGAGCACCCGGGTCGGCGACCGCTCGGACAGCGCAGGGTTGTCCTCGCTCACAGTGATGCCCACGTTCCCCGAATGCCTCGTCTCGAGCCCCCCGGTGCGCGCCCACCGCGCGAACCGGCAGCCGCAGGGGCCGTGCCGGAAGCCTAGGGCTCACCCCGGCTCACATGCGCCTCTCCCAGCCTGACGCGAACGCGTCATTGCGGGAAAGGCCCCACTGCATCTCGGGATCGCCGGACGGCCCGACGATTCCACCGTTCGCCACGGAGCGCGGTCGGGCCGCGCCGGTGGCCCCGTCGGGCGGGAGCCCTGGAGCGAGGAGGCAGGAACGTGTTGGTCCGTGGCGGAGGGCAGGGGACAGGAAGCGGCGAGGGGCGCCGACGCAGGGCCGGCCGCAGCGTCGGAACGAAGGTGCTGCTGTCGATCTCGTTGGTCACCGTCGCCGCGGCGCTCGTCGGGATGGGAGCGTTCGCCGTCTTCACCAACTCGGCGACCGTCTCCCAGACGAACTCGACCGGGACGGTCACGCTCGCCCCGATCAACGTGAACGGAACGAACAACCGCCTGAGCGTCGGCGCCAGCAACCTCGCCGCCGGCGACACGATCCAGCGGTCGGTCGACGTCAAGAACACGGGCAGCCTCACGCTGGCCAGCGTGACGCTGACGACGACCGCGACGACGAGCTCGCTGCTCGACACCGACACGACCAACGGCCTGCAGATGGTGATCGACAAGTGCAGCGTGGCGTGGACGGAGACCGGCGGCCCGCCGTACACCTACACCTGCGGCGGCACGACGAGCTCGGTGCTCGCGAGTGCGCCCGTGATCGGCTCGAACCTCACGCTGTCGAACATCACGCTCACCGCCGGAACCGACAACTTCCTCCGAGTCACGCTCACGCTGCCGAGCACGGCACCGAACACGCTGCAGGGTCTGTCGTCGGTGATCCAGTACTCGTTCACCGCGACCCAGCGCGCCGCGGCTGCGCAGTAGGGGCGATGCGCGAGCGCGGTGCCACAGGGCGGGGCGCCGAACGCGCCGACCGGCCCCGGCGATCTTCCCGCCGGGGCCGGCGGGCGCTGAACGCCCTGCTCGGGCTGCTCGTCCTCCTGAGCACCGCGCTCGTCGGCGTCATCGCCGTCGGCCAGATCACCGGTGCGTGGAGGCTCGCGCCGGTGCTCAGCGGCTCCATGGAGCCGAACGTGCCCAAGGGCGCGATGGTCGTCGCCGAACAGGTCGACATCCATAACCTGCGCGTGGGCGACGTCATGCTGTTCAACGCACCGGTCGAGGGTCATCCGCCGGTGGTGCACCGGATCCACGAGATCCTGGAGGTCGACGGCGAACCGGCGTTCCGCACCAAGGGCGACGCCAACGACGCGCCCGACGCGTGGACGATCCGCCTGCACGCACACACGGTCTGGCGGGTCGCGCACGTGATCCCCTACGCGGGAACGGCCGTCGGCATCCTCCACGAGGCCGACCTCCGCGTGGTCGTGCTCGGGGTCGGTGTCGGCGTGCTCACGATCACGGGTCTCTTCGCGATCTGGCGCAGCGAGCTCAACCGCGCCGGGGGCCGGGCGCGACGGGTGCGCCGCCTCCGCCTCGGGCCGCACGCCGGCCATCTCGTGGTCCTCGTCTCGATCGTGCTCGTCGTCGGGCTGGCGGGCGTTGCCCACGCCCTGTTCAGCCATGTGCCCACGCCGCCGCTCCCGTCCTACGCGTCGGGCTCGCTGACCGCGCCGTCCGGTCTCAAGTGCACGTGGACGAGCGCCTCGGCCCTCAACCTGGCCTGGACCGACACGTCGCCGACGTTCACGACCGGCTACACGGTCAACCGGGGCAACGCGTCGGGCGGTCCGTACTCGACGACGGTCGGCACCACCACCGGCGAGTCGTCGACGTCGCTCGCCGACACGGCACCGCTGCCGCCGACGCTCCGCTACTACGTCGCGGTCGCGAAGCACGGCAACTGGTCGAGCGGCAACTCGGCTGAGGTCGCGAGCAACGCCTGCATCGCGTCCATCAACCTCGTGGCCGGGACGACGGCCGGGTTCTCCGGCGACAACGGCCAGGCGACGAGCGCCCAGCTGAGCGCGCCGGCCGGTGTTGCGGTCGACAGCAGCGGCAACGTCTACATCGCCGACACGACGAACAACCGGATCCGCAAGGTCAACGCGAGCACGGGGGTGATCACCACGATCGCGGGCGGCGGCGTCAACACCGCGTGCACGTTCTCGGGCACCGCGACTTCGGTGAGCCTCAGCGCGCCGCGCGGCGTGGCGGTCGACAGCAGCGGCAACGTCTACATCGCCGACACCGGCAACAGCTGCGTCCGCAAGGTGACGGGAACGACGGTCGCGCAGTTCGCCGGCGGCGGCGCCAACACCGCGTGCACGTTCTCGGGAACGGCGACGTCGGTCAGCCTCAGCGGTCCGCGCGGACTCGCGATCGACTCGAGCAACAACGTCTACATCGCCGACACGGGGCGGAACTGCGTCCGCAAGGTCGTCGGCACCACGGTCAGTCAGGTGGCGGGCGGCGGCGCCAACACGGCCTGCACGTTCACCGGGACGGCGTCGAGCGTGAGCCTCAGCGCGCCCGGGGGCGTCGCCGTCGACAGCAGCGCCAACGTCTACATCGCCGACACGACCAACAACTGCGTCCGCAAGGTCGTCGGCACCACGGTGAGCCAGGTGGCGGGCGGCGGCGCCAACACCGCGTGCAGCTTCGCCGGCGCCGCGAGCAGCGTGTCGCTGAGCGGGCCGGCGGGCGTCGCCATCGACAGCACGGGTCGGGTCGTGATCTCCGACACGACGCGGAACTGCGTCCGGCTCGTGACGGGTTCGAACGTCGCGCTCATGGCGGGAACCGGCACGGCCGGCTCGACCGGCGACAACGGGCCGGCCGTCGGCGCCCTGCTCAGCGGGCCCGCCGGGCTGGCGGCGGCGGCGAGCGGCGACGTCTGGATCGCCGACAGCGGCAACAGCCGGGTCCGCCGCGTCGAGGGACCGCTCTAACCCGGAGCGCCCACCGAAGCCTCGCCGGCACGGTCGCCGCCCGGCGCATCGGGCCGGGCCGCGATCGTGAAACAGAACCGGCTGCCGCCGCCCGGTCCGTCCTCCACCCAGAGCCGGCCGCCGTGGCGCTCGACGATGCGCCGGCAGATGCTCAGACCGAGGCCGGTCCCCGGGCGGTCCGCGGGGACGTGGAGCCGCTGGAACGGTCCGAAGATCCGGTCCCGGTCCGCGGGCGCCACGCCGATCCCGTTGTCGGTGACGCAGACCTCCCATCCGGCGCCGGCCGACCTCCCCGTGACGCCGATGCGCGGCGCGACGTCGGGTCGCCGGAACTTCAGCGCGTTCGCGAAGAGGTTCTGGAGTACCTGCCAGAGCTGCGTCGGGTCCCCCACCACCTTCGGCAGGTCGCCGACGTCGACGACCGCGGCGGCCTCGGCGATCGCGAACCGCAGCGAGTCGCACACCGAGCGCACGGTCTCGGACAGCTCGACGGGCTGCGGGCTGAGCGGCGCCGACCCGGCCCGCGAGTAAGTGAGCAGGTCGTCGATGAGGCCACGCATCCGGCTGACGCCGCCGAGCACGTGGTCGACCCAGTCGTTGCCCTCCTCCTCGAGGCGGTCGCCGTACTTGCGCCGGATGAGCTCGGCGAAGCCGCCGACCACCCGCAACGGCTCCGAGAGGTCGTGTGCCGCCACGGCGGCGAACTCCGCGAGCTCCTCGTTCGACCGTTCGAGGTCGGCGAGCGCCCGCGCGAGCCGCTCGCTCGACTCACGGCGTTCCGTGATGTCGTCGAAGACGACGATGACGTAGGCGATCTCGTCGTCGTCGTCGAAGATCGGCGTCGCCGACAGGCTCACGGCGACGGTCCGGTCGCCGCGCCGGATGACGAGGTCGTCCGCGGTGCAGGTCGACCGCGTCGTGATCGCCCGGTGGACCGGCGTCTGCTCGAGCTCGAGCGGCTCGTCCGAGTCGAGTCGGTAGAGCCGGTACGTCGCCAGGCGCTCCGCGGCCGACCGGCCCTGCGGAGGCTCGCGCCCGAGCACCTCGCGACCACGGGCGTTGACGAAGATCGGCCCGGTGCCGACGTCGATCACGATCACGCCGACCGGCAACTCCGAGAGGAACGAGAACAGGCGGCGCTCGCTCGCGCGAAGCTCCTGCTCCGTGCGTTTCCGGGCGGTCACGTTCCGGAACGACGCGAGGAAGCCGTCCTCGAGCTTCACGACCTTGCTCTCGTACGCGCCGTCGACCCGGCCCAGCGCGTCGTACCGCGGCACCTCGTGCGTCAGCGGTTGGCCGGTCTCGACGACCGCCGCCCAGCGCTCCAGGTATGTGTGCGCCTCCGGGTTCTTCGATTGCTCCAGGAACGTCCGGCCGACGAACTCCGAGACCGGACGGCCCTCGTGCTCCGCGGCCGCGCCGTTGGCGAACTCGCACAGGAAGTCGACGATGCAACCGGCGTCGTCGCGGACCGCGCTGTAGACGACGACGCCGTCGGGCACCGCCTCCATCGTGACCCGCAGCCACTCCTCCGACTTCCGCAGCGCCTGCTCGCTCTCGCGCAGCCGGGCCATCGCCTCCCGTTGCTCGTTCACATCGGAGAACGTCGACACGACCGCCACCCCGGAGCTGACGGCCGGCTCGACCGGGATCGCGTCGACCGACAGCCAGCGCAGCCCGCGGTCGGGAGTCACGACGCCCATGACGAACCCGCGGACCGCCTCGCCGGTCGTCAGGGCGTGCACGGACGGCACGTCGGCTGCTGCGATCTCGCGGCCTTCGACGTCGATGGGCAGCCCCGTCTCACGGCGGATCGGCCGGCCGAGCACGTCGCTCGGCGGCCGGCCGAGGATCCGGAAGGCGGCCGGGTTGGCGTCGACGACGGTGCCGTCGCCGCCGATCGCGAGCAGCCCCTCCGACATCGTGTCGACGACGAGGCGCCGCAGCTCGCCGCTCGACCCGGCGAGTGCGTGGCCGGGTGCGGCGCCGGACTCGATCCGGGTCGGCGGCGGCGGGGCCCGGTCGGCCCGGAGCGGGTCGCCGAGCACCTTCAACAGCATGTCGAGGGAGTCGCTCTTGTGGACGACGGCATGGGCACCACACTCGAGCGCGGCCTGCTCGTCGCCGATCGCCTCCGAGAACACGACGATCGTGGCTCCCGGTGTCTCGCGCGCGATCTCGGGGAGTGCCGTCAAGCCGTCGCCGCCCGGCATCGCGAGGTCGAGGACCACGACGTCGGGGCGGAGCCGGCGGGCGAGGTCGACCGCCTCGGCGCCGCTCTGGGCCTCGCCCACGATCTCGAACGCGCCCGACTCGGCAAGGGTCGCGCGCAGGAGCGCCCGGACCGACGCGGCGTCGTCGACGAGAAGGACGCGCGTCACGCACGCAGACGCTAGCGAGGGCGGGACCGCGGCGCGCGCACTCCTCGACCCGCCCGGCGCCCGCGGTCAGCCGGGTCAGCCGACGGGTACGCCCTCGAACTTCGCGGCCTTGACCCCGCGGCGCGCGAGCTCGGCCAGGAAGGGCGTCGGCTCGACGAGCGCGCCCAGCCCGCGCGCGCCCGACGCCGGGTCGGCACGGAGGGCGATCGAGGGGAGGAGGCCGGCGAGGCGGGCCGCAGTGACCCCGAGCACCGTTCCGGCCGCGACCGCGGTGCGGTCGACGACGCCGTAGACGACCGGCACGCGCTCCGCGCCGCGCCAACCCCATACCTCGACCCGGGCCGCGCCCCAACCCGAGTCGAGCGGCTTGCGGGTCACGAGCGCACGGGTCGGGCTCCGCACCGGCGGCTCGTCGACCCGGACGGTCACGCGACCCGCACCGGGGACTGCCTGCAACAACACCGACGCCCCCGCCGCCGCGACCTCGCATTCGCGCGCGCCGACCGGGTCGGGGAACCAGACGAGCAACGGACCGAGCTTCCGGCTCGTGTGCCAGGCGCCGTCGTGCCATTCGAGGGCCCGCTCGTGCCGGGCCCGGCGCAGCGCGTCCACACACGCGGGACCCGCCGCGCCCGTGCGCGCGACGTGGACCTCGTCGGCGCGGTCGAGGATGTCGGCGGCGTGGCGGGCGAGCACGTCGCCCAGGCCGGGAACGAGACCGCAGCCGACGGCGAGCGTGACCCCCGCGCGGCGCGCGTCGTCGTCGAGGGCGAGCAGCGCGCCCAGGTCGTCGTCGGTGTCCGCGACCACCGCGGCGTGCACACCGGCCCGCACCGCACGTCGGGCCCACTCGAGCGCCGCGCCGGCCGGGACGGCGACGGCGACCGCGTCGGTCCCGTGCGGGACCCCATCGTCGCCCACGGCCGGCCACGGAACCGCTTCCATCGTGGGCCCGAGCGCGTCGGCGATCTCGCGGGCCCGCCCCTCGTCGCGGCCCGCGACGAACAGGCGGTCGAGCCCCGGGGTGTCGAGGAGCTGGCGGGCGGCGCGGACCGCCACCTCGCCGGTGCCCACCAGGAGCACCGCGGTCACCGGAACTCGGGTCCCTCGAGCTCCCGCCATCCACCGGACGTCGAGGGCACGCTCCCCTTCGCCCGGAGGCGCACGACGACTCCGGCCGCGACCGCCATCGCCGCGACGAGGAGACCGCGCCGGAACGCCTTCATCGCAGCGCGAACGGAGTTGGGATCATCGTGGGGCTAGGTGGAATCGAACCACCGACCTCATCCTTATCAGGGATGCGCTCTAACCGACTGAGCTATAGCCCCGAGGGCGAAGCCAGAGCCTACTTTCCGCTCTCGGCGCTTCGCGCCGGGCCGCTCGCGCCCCGGCTAGTACCCCGCCGGGGCTTCCTCTTCCTTGATCGTGATCTCGATCCCGCCGAAGAGCTCGGCGAAGATGTTGTAGAAGGACGCCGCGACCACGGTCACCACGACCTGGAGCGCGACGATCACGAGACCCACGAGCACCGCGCCGCGGAGGACGTCGGCGGAGAGGAAGTGGAAGTTCTTCGCGTCGAGCAGGTCGCCGATGAACTTCTCGACGCTCGACACGATCCCGGCTGCATCCGCGATCGACCAGAGCGCGACGAGCGCGATGACCGTCACGAACATGGCCGAGATGTAGAAGCAGAGCGCGAGCTTGGTCACCGACCAGAGGTCGACCTTGGTGATCGTCTGGCGGAACCGGCGGTCGAGGCGCTGGGCGCCGACCGGAGCGGCGGTGACCTTCGGCTCCTTGCGGTCGCGGCGCGCGGCGCGGGGCAGCTTCGCCCCCGTCACCGCTCCCGTGCCGTTGCCGTCGGTACGCGACGGCGCCGGTGCGGTGGCCGGCGCCGAGGTCTCGACCTTGGGGCGGCGGGGTGGCGGCGCCGTCTCCGGATCGGTCCGGATCTCGCCGGCCGCGACCGGAGCGTCGACCACGCTCGAGGCACTCGACGCCCGGATGCGGGCCCGCGTCGCCGCCCGGGCAGCCCTGACCCGCGCGGCACGGCCCCGGGGCTGCGGGAGGTCCTCGGGCGAAGTGCTCATACCGGGTTACGCGTCCTCTCCGGCCTCGCCCTCCAGCACGGGCGCAACCGCCACGATCGTCTCGCCCTCACCAAGGCGGGCCACTCGGACGCCGGTGGCGTCACGACCCTGGAGCGAGAGCTCCTTGGCCTCCAGTCGGATGATATTGCCGGCGGACGAGAACACGAGAATCTCGTCGTCGTCGCTCACCGTAAACGCTGCCACGACCCCGCCGCGCGCGGGCGTCACCTTCATACCCCTGACGCCCTGGCCGCCCCGCCCCTGGCGGCTGAACAGGTCGAGCTTGGTGCGCTTCCCGTGCCCGCTGGCGCTCACGAAGAGCATGACCGCTCCCTGACGGTAGGCGTCGCAGCTGACGACGGCGTCGCCCTCACGCAGCCTCATCCCCCGCACCCCACCGGCCGCCCGCCCCATGGGCCGGACGCCCGATTCCGAGAAGCGGATCGTCTGACCGTCCCGCGAGGTCATGACGATGTCGTCCTTGCCGGTGGTCTGGATCACCCGGACGAGCTCGTCACCCCTCGAGAGGTTGATAGCGATCAGCCCGTTCCGGACGGTCGAGTCGTATTCGCCCATCTTGGTCTTCTTCACCGTTCCCTTCTTCGTGGCGAAGAACAGGAAGGCGCCGTCCTCGTAGGTGCGCGTGTCGATGATCGCCTGGATGCGCTCCTCGCTCGCGAGCGGGATGAGGTTCACGAGCGCCGTCCCGCGGGCCGTCCGGTCCTTCATCGGGATCTCGTGGGCCCGGAGCCGGTACACCTTCCCCCGGTTCGAGAACAGCAGGAGGTACGAGTGCGCGGTGGTCGTCAGGAGGATGTCGACGTAGTCGTCGTCGCGTGAGCGGCTCCCCTTCACGCCGCGCCCGCCCCGGCCCTGGCGGCGGAACGCGTCGGCCGCGACCGTCTTGATGTAGCCCTTCTTCGTGAGGACGACGACGACTTCCTCGTCCTCGATGAGGTCGAGCACGTCGATCTCGCCGACGTCGGCCATCAGCCGGGTCTTGCGCTTGTCGCCGTACTTGTCGCGCAGCTCCGTCAGCTCGGTCTTGATGACGCCGTTGAGCTTCGCCTTGCTCTTCAGGATCGACTCGAGCTCCTTGATCTGCGCGCGCAGCTCGGCGAGCTCGTCGCGCAGCTTCTGTCCCTCGAGCTGGGTGAGTCGGCGGAGCTGCATGTCGAGGATGTAGTTCGCCTGGATCTCGGTGAACTCGAAGGGCTTGGCCACGAGACCCGCCCGCGCCGTCTCGACATCCGCGGCGCCGCGGATCAACGCGATGATCGCGTCGATCATGTCGAGCGCCTTGACCAGGCCCTCGACGATGTGCTCCCGGTCGCGCGCCTTCTTCAGGCGGAACTCGGTGCGCCGGCGAACGACCTCGACCTGGTGCGCGACGTAGACGAGCAGCGCCCGGTCGAGTGACAGAAGGCGGGGCACGCCGTCGACGAGCGCGAGCATGTTCACCGCGAAGTTCGTCTGCATCGGCGTGTGCTTGTAGAGCTGGTTCAGCACGACGTTCGCGTTCGCGTCGGGGCGCAACTCGACGACCAGCCGCTGGTTGTCGCCCGCCGACTCGTTGCGGACGTCGCGGACGCCCTCGATCTTGCGCTCGTTCACCAGCTCGGCGATCTTCTGACCGATCACCTCGACCGACGTCTGGTACGGCACCTGCGTGACGACGATCCGCTGCGCGCCGCGCTTGCCCTCCTCGATCTCGGCGACGGCGCGCATCTTGATCGAACCGCGACCGGTCGTGTACGCGTCGCGGATGCCGTCCTTGCCGAGGATGAGCGCACCGGTCGGGAAGTCGGGGCCCTTCACGATCTTCATCAGGTCCGCGACCGTGGCGTCCGGGTTCTCGAGGACGTGGACGGCCGCGTCGATGATCTCGTTGAGGTTGTGGGGCGGGATGTTCGTCGCCATGCCGACGGCGATGCCGCCGCCGCCGTTCACGAGCAGGTTGGGGAAGCGCGCCGGCAGGACGGTCGGCTCGCGATCCTGGCCGTCGTAGGTCGCGACGAAGTCGACGGTGTCCTCGTCGATCTCGCCGATGAGCTCCATGGCGAGCGGCGCGAGCTTGGCCTCGGTGTAGCGGGCGGCGGCCGGGCGGTCGTTGGGGTCCGGGGAGCCGAAGTTCCCGTGACCGTCGACGAGCGGGTAGCGCAGCGAGAAGTCCTGCGCCATGCGG
>Ga0070741_10010681_pt1 | contig 17236 bp, 17 predicted proteins | sample Coa_R1_4_FD_66440 | JGI IMG/M metagenome (GOLD analysis project Ga0070741, IMG submission 66440) | Surface soil microbial communities from Centralia Pennsylvania, which are recovering from an underground coalmine fire - Coalmine... | ecosystem: Environmental > Terrestrial > Soil > Unclassified ...
GTCGCGGAGCGCGAGCACCTGCGCGGCAAGCCCGAGCCGGACACGTTCCTCGCCGGTGCCCGTGCGCTCGGGGTCGAGCCCGCGCAGGCCGTCGTGTTCGAGGACGCGCTCGCCGGCGTCGAGGCGGGCCGCGCCGGCCGGTTCGGCTTCGTCGTCGGCGTCGACCGCGTCGGGCAGCGCGACGCGTTGCGCGCGCACGGTGCGGACGTCGTCGTGTCCGACCTCTCGGACCTCCTCACCGCGCCGAAGTGATCCGGCACCCCGCGTTCGCGTCCGAGCCGTGGTCGCTGCACGAGACAGCGTTGCACCTGGACCTCCTCGCGCAGACCGAGTCCGTGTTCGCGCTGTCGAACGGGCACGTCGGCTGGCGCGCCAACCTCGACGAGGGTGAGCCGCACGGCCTACCCGGGGCGTACCTGAACGGCGTGTACGAGGTGCGCCCGCTCCCGTACGCGGAGGCGGGCTACGGCTATCCCGAAGCCGGGCAGACGCTCATCGACGTCACGAACGGCAAGATCATCCGTCTCCTGATCGACGACGAGCCGTTCGACGTCCGCTACGGCGAGCTCCGTTCGCACGACCGCGTGCTCGACTTCCGCGCCGGCACGCTGTCGCGCCGAGTCGAGTGGTCGTCGCCCGCGGGTCGAACCGTGCGGGTCTCGTCCGTACGGCTCGTCTCGCTGACGCAGCGCGCGATCGCCGCGGTCTGCTACGAGGTCGAGCCCCTCGACGCGCCGGCGCGCGTCGTCGTGCAGTCGGAGCTCGTCGCCAACGAGCCGCTCCCCGCCGCGAACGGTGATCCGCGCGCGGCTGCCGTGCTCGAGTCGCCGCTGGTGGCCGAGTTCGACGCGGCCCGGGACACGCGCGCCGTGCTCGTCCACCACACGCAGGAGAGCGCGCTGCGGATCGGTGCGGCGATCGACCACGTCGTCGACGGGCCGGATGTGACGGTCACGTCGGAGAGCTGGGCGGACGTCGCGCGCGTCAGCGCGACGACCGAGCTCCAGCCGGGGCAGACGCTGCGGGTCGTGAAGTTCGTCGGGTACGGGTGGTCCTCGGTTCGGTCACTGCCCGCGGTCCGCGATCAGGTCGTCGCGGCGGTCGAGGCGGCCCGCCGGACGGGCTGGGACGGGCTGCTGCGCGAGCAGCGCGGGTACCTGGACGACTTCTGGGCCCGCAGCGACGTCGAGGTCGACGGCGACGCCGAGATCCAGCAGGCGGTCCGCTTCGCGCTGTTCCACGTGCTGCAGGCGGGCGCGCGCGTCGAAGGCCGTGCGATCCCGGCGAAGGGGCTGACCGGCACCGGGTACAACGGACACGCGTTCTGGGACAGCGAGACCTTCGTGCTGCCGGTCCTCACCTACACCGTTCCCGAGGCCGCGGAGCAGGCGCTGCGGTGGCGGCACAGCACCCTGCCCGACGCGCTCGCGCGCGCGTCACAGCTCGGCCTGCAGGGTGCCGCGTTCCCCTGGCGCACGATCACGGGCGCCGAGTGCTCGAGCTACTGGCCCGCGGGAACGGCCGCGTTCCACGTCGACGCGGACATCGCGGACGCCGTCGTCCGGTACGTCGACGCGACCGCCGACGACGCGTTCGACGCGACGGTCGGGATCGAGGTGCTCGTCCAGACCGCGCGCTTGTGGCGATCGCTCGGTCATCACGACCCCGCCGGCAACTTCCGCATCGACGGCGTCACCGGTCCGGACGAGTACAGCGCGATCGCCGACAACAACGTGTACACGAACCTGATGGCGCAGCAGAACCTGCGCGCCGCGGCAGACGCCGTCGGGCGTCATCCGAACCGCGCGCGCGAGCTCGGGGTCGACGACGAAGAGACCGCCGCGTGGCGCGACGCCGCCGACAAGATGGTCGTCCCGTACGACGACGCGCTGAACGTCCACCCGCAGGCGGAGGGCTTCACGCGCCACCAGGTGTGGGACTTCGACGCGACCAGGCCCGACCAGTACCCGCTCCTGCTCCACTTCCCGTACTTCGACCTGTACCGCAAGCAGGTCGTCAAGCAGGCCGACCTCGTGCTCGCGATGCAGCTGCGCGGTGACGCGTTCACCGACGACCAGAAGGTGCGCAACTTCGCCTACTACGAGCCGCTGACGGTGCGGGACTCGTCGTTGTCCGCCGCGACGCAGGCGGTCATGGCGGCGGAGACGGGGCATCTCGACCTCGCCTACGACTACGCGGCGGAGACGTCGCTGATGGATCTCGAGGACCTCGAGCACAACACGCGTGACGGCATCCATCTCGCGTCGCTCGCGGGCAACTGGATCGCCCTCGTGAACGGCTTCGGCGGCATGCGGGCGCGCGACGGCGCGCTGCTCTTCGCGCCCGTCCTGCCGCACGGTCTCGCCCGGATCGCGTTCACCGTCTCGTTCCGCGGCCGGCGACTGCACGTCGAGGTCGTGCACGACGAGGCGCGCTACTCGCTCGCGGCGGGCGAGCCGCTCGACATCACGCACCACGGCGAGGCGGTGACCGTGGCGGTCGGGGAGACCGTCGCCCGGTCGATCCGCCGCCCGCCCGAACGGCCCCGGCCCCAGCAGCCGCCGGGGCGCGAGCCGGTGGCGCGCGCGTCGGCGGACGGCACGGAGGGCGCCGACCCGCGCTCCTGACGAGCCAGAATTGTGTTCGACGCCGCCAGAATCATATTCTGACCGCCCTTCGTGGCGCCGCGAGGGGAAGGTGGGGGAGCCCGTGACCGAGCACGGCATCGACGTCGAGCGCCTGGGCGCGTGGTTGGACGAGACGGGCCTTCCCGGCACGGGCGAGCCGATCACGACGCGCTACCTCTCGGGCGGCAGCCAGAACGAGATCTACGAGATCCGTCGGGGCGACCTGCACTGCGCGCTGCGCATCCCGCCGCCGACCGCGCCCGCGCAACGTGACGACGGCATCGCGCGCGAGTGGCGGATCATCGAGGCGCTCGACGGCACCGACGTGCCCCACACGAAGGCCGTCGGCGTGTGCACGGACGGTTCCGTGCTCGGCCGTCCCTTCTATCTGATGGGCTTCGTCGACGGCTGGTCGCCGATGGAGGTCGACGGCTGGCCCGCGCCGTTCGACACCGACCTGCAGGCTCGGCAAGGTCTGGCGTTCGCGCTCGTCGACGGGATCGCGCTGCTCTCGCAGGTCGACTGGCGGGCGAAGGGGCTGCAGGACCTGGGCCGTCCCGACGGGTTCCACGAGCGCCAGGTCGACCGGTGGACCGCCTTCCTGGAGCGCATCAAGGGCCGCGAGCTCCCCGGCTTCGACGTCGCGGCCGCATGGCTGCGCGCGCACCGGCCCATCGACTACGTCCCCGGTCTCATGCACGGCGACTACCAGTTCGCGAACGTCATGTTCGCCCACGGTGCGCCCGCGAGGCTCGCCGCCATCGTCGACTGGGAGATGGGCACCGTCGGCGACCCGAAGCTCGACCTCGCGTGGGTCGTGCAGGGCTGGCCCGAGGACACGAGCGACGAGCGGTCGTTCGGGAGCTACGTCGACATGAAGGGGATGCCGCCGCGGTCCGCGCTCCTCCAACGGTACGCCGAGGTGTCGGGCCGGCAGGTCGACGACATCGACTACTACGTGATCCTCGCCAAGTGGAAGCTCGCGGTCGTGCTCGAGCAGGGCTACCAGCGCGCGACACCCGACGACGACAAGCTGCAGGCCTTCGGGCCGATCGTCCTCGACCTCATGAAGGGCGCGGCGGAGCTCGCGGAGACCACGACGTACGGGCGCTCATGACCGAGCCGGTGCTCGTCGAGGAGCGGCGCGACACGACGCTCGTGCTGCGCCTGAACCGTCCCGACGCGCGCAACGCGCTCACGCCCGAGCTGATCGACGCGTTGGGGCGCGCGCTCGTCGCCGCGGAGGCGGACCCGCAGACGCGCGCCGTCGTCCTCACCGGGACGGGTGACCGCGCGTTCTGCGCCGGCATGGACCTCGCGTCGTTCGCGTCGGGCGAGAAGCTCGGCGACGGTGGCGCGCGGCTCATGCGCTTCCTGCGCGGCGACATCACGGTGCCCGTCGTCGGCGCCGCCAACGCGACGGCCGTCGCGGGCGGTTTCGAGCTGTTGCTCGGGTGCGACGTCGTCGTCGCGTCGTCAGCGGCGCGCTTCGCCCTCCCCGAGGTGAAGCGCGGCCTGATCGCATCGGGCGGCGGCACCTTCGTCAGCACGCGGATCCCGCTCGCGGTCGCGCTCGAGCTCGCCCTGACGGGCGACCCGATCGACGCCGAGCGCGCCTACGCGCTCGGTCTCGTCAACCAGGTGGTCGCGCCCGACGCGGTGCTCGACGCCGCGCTCGCGCTCGCGGCGCGGATCGCGGCGAACGGGCCGCTCGCGGTCCAGGCGACGAAGGAGCTCGTGCGCACCGCGCCGACCGACGCCGCCCGCGCGTGGGCGCGCCTCGGCGAGTGGCAGCCGCGCATCTTCTCGAGCGACGACGCCAAGGAAGGTGCCACCGCCTTCCTCGAGAAGCGCGACCCCGTCTGGCGCGGCTCCTGACATGCGCGCCGCGATGTGCCGTTCCCACGGCGCACCCGAGGCCGTCACCGTGGAGGACATACCCGACCCGGTGCCCGGGCCCGACGAGGTGCGCGTCTCGGTCGCCGCGGCCGCGGTCAACTTCCCCGACGTCCTCCTGGTCGCGAACGAGTACCAGGTGCACGTCCCGGTCCCGTTCGTCGTGGGCAGCGAGCTCGCGGGCCGCGTCGACGAGGTCGGCACGAACGTGCGCGAGCTCCGCGTGGGCGACCGCGTCTTCGGCGCCACGATGGTCGGCGCGTTCGCGGAGAAGGCCGTCGTGCACGCGGCCGGGCTGTCGCGCACGCCGGACGGCGTCGACGACGCGTCCGCGGCCGCGTTCGGCGTCGCGCACCGCACCGCGTACCACGCGCTCCGTTCGGTCGCGAGCGTGCAGTCGGGCGACGAGGTGATCGTCCTCGGCGCGGGTGGCGGTGTGGGGCTCGCCGCGGTGCAGGTCGCGACGGTGCTCGGCGCGTCGGTGACCGCGATCGCGTCGAGCGACGAGAAGCTCGACGTCGCGAAGGCGTGCGGCGCGACCCGCACGGTGCAGCCGCGCGCCGGCGAGCTGCGGGCGCAGCTGCGCGAGGTGCTCCCCGAGGGCGCCGACGTCGTCCTCGACCCCGTCGGCGGCGACGTCGCCGAGCCGGCGTTGCGCGCGCTCCGGTGGGGCGGCCGGTTCGTGACCGTGGGCTACGCGTCCGGCGAGATCCCCCGCATCCCGCTCAACCTCGTGTTGCTGAAGGGCGTCACGATCCTCGGCTACGACGCGCGCAGCTTCATGACGCACGACCCCGAGCGCGCGCAGCGCGACGAGCGGGAGCTCATGGACCTCCTCGCCGCGGGCGACCTGAAGCCCCACATCGGCGCGCGCTTCACGCTCGACGACACGCCCGCCGCGCTGCGCTACGTCGCGGACCGCCGCGCGATCGGCAAGGTCGTCATCGACGTCCGCCCTCCCGTCACTCCTCGATGAAGCCGGTCGACTGCAGCGGGGTCTCCTTGCCGAGCAGGTGCTTGAGGACCTTGCCCGTCGCGTTGTGGGGGAGCGATCCGACCAGCTCGACGTGCGCGGGCACCTTGTAGGCGGCGAGTGACGTCGCCGCGAACGCGCGGACCTCGTCGGCCGAGAGCAAGCTGCCCGGACGGGCCACGACGTACGCCTTGACCTCCTGCCCGAGCGTCGGGTGGTCGACGCCGACGACCGCGACCTCGTCGACGTCCGGGTGCTCGATGATCCGGCTCTCGATCTCCGCGGGATAGACGTTCTCGCCGCCCCGGATGATGAGGTCCTGGCGGCGCCCCTCGAGGTACACGAACTCGTCGACGACGTGTCCGAAGTCGCCCGTGCGGTACCACCGCTCGTCGTCGAGGGCGGCGCGCGTCGCGTCGGGATCGTTCCAGTAGCGCAGGAAGAGCGCGGCGGTGCGGATGCAGATCTCACCGACCTCGCCCTCGCCGAGCGCGGCACCCGTCTCCGGGTCGCGGATCTCGAGCTCCACCGACGGTGCGACGTTCCCGATGCTGTCGGGGTGGTCGTACGTCGAGTCCGAACGCAGCGACGTGCCGCCGCCGTTCGACTCCGTCATGCCCCAACCGGTACCGAGGCCGGGCCGCACGTTCGGCAGCTTCTCCTCCAGCTTGCGCAGCAGCTCCGGCGGCCACACCGCGCTCCCGCCGCCGACGCTCTTCAGCGAGGACAGGTCGTAGCGGTCGAGGTCGGGCCACTGCAGGAGCCGCCACAACTGGGTCGGCACGAGCGACCATGCCGTCGCGCGGTGCTTCTCGGTCAGCTCGAGGTGGACGTCCTCGCGCCACCGGCCCGGCGGCGGGTACACGATCGTCATCCCGGTCGCGCACGCCATGACGAGCTGGCAGTTGAGACCGGAGACGTGGAAGAACGGCGACGCGGAGATCGTGACGGGGAGCGACGGCGGCCGCGAGGGAGCGCGACCGGTCGCGCGCGCGTGCCGCGCGATCCCCTCGGCGGCGCGCAGGATCGCCATCGACACGAAGTGGACGTTGCTGCGGTGCGACAGCAGCGCGCCCTTCGGCCGTCCCGTCGTCCCACTCGTGAACAGGATGAGGTACGGGTCGTCCTCGTCGATGGCGACGTCGGGGAGCGCGACGTCGTCCGAGTCGTCCGGACGGGCGCGTTCGAGCGACGCGAAGTCGTCCTCGAACACGACGACGGGCAGGTCGTCGGGGACGGACTCGCCGGCGAGCCGCTCGATGCGGCGGCGGTCGCCGAGCAGCACGCGCGGCTCGGTGAGGCCGAGCGCGTAGGTCATCTCGGGGCCGGTCCACCAGCCGTTCATCGCGACGGTGATCGCTCCGAGCGCGGTCGTCGCCCAGAACGTGACCGCGTACTCGACGCAGTTCGCGGCCGCGATCGCGACACGATCGCCCTTCGTGACGCCGTACGTCTCCTGCAACGAGCGGGCGACGACGGCCGCGTGCTCGACCATCTCCGCGTACGTCAGCGTGCGGTCCGGGAACACGACATAGGGCCGGTCACCGAAGCGTTCGGCGGCCGTCGTGAGGAGCTCGCGCAGATGCCGCGCGCGCTTCGCGAACACCTGCAGGTCGACACCGAGCACGTTCTCGGTGACGAGCTCGAACGGCGCGCCCGGCCCCGCGAGCGCCGCGTGGATCTCGTCGGGGAGCGTGCGGTCCGGCCAGGTGAGTCGCAACGTCGAAAGGCTCCTGGTCGGCGCGCCCGCGTCAGAGACCGAAGCGGCCGGTGAGCGTACCCGTCGCGAGGACGTGCTCCCGGATGGAGAACCGGAAGAACGCGTAGGTGCACGTCGCGCCGGCGTCGAGCTTCGGCACGTCGAGCGCGTACACGGTGAACAGGTAGTGGTGGGGCTCGTCGCCCGGCGGCGGCGCCATCCCGCCGTACTGGCTCTCGCCCCAGTCGGTGAACCCGAGCACGCTGCCGGACGGGCTCCTGCCCTGCGCGCCCGCGCCCGCGGGCAGCGACGTCGTGTCCGGCGGGAGGTTGAACAGGATCCAGTGCACGAAGCCGACGGTCGTCGGCGCGTCGGGGTCGTAGCACGTGACCGCGAGGCTCTGCGTCCCGTCGGGCACCCCCGTCCACGACAGATCGGGGCTGACGTTGTCCCCGCCCGCGTACGTGTGCGCGGCCGACTTCGGGATCGTCGCGCCGTCGTCGAACAGCGTGCTCGTGACCTTCAGCGTGTCCGCCATCGCCTCAGCTCCCTCGTCCGGATCAGCTCTCCACGATCTCGCTCGTCTGCACCACGGGCGAGACGTCGGTGTAGTTCGCGACGTCGGCCATGATCGCCGCAGTCTGGTCCGACCCCAACGCGGCCTGCACGGCGTCGTTCGACTCGAACACGAAGTGGACCGCGGCGACGTACGGGCCGTTCACGCCCTTGTCGATCTCCACCCGTACGGGATTCCATGCCTTCGCCGCGAGCGGGACGTGCTTGTCGCGGTAGTAGTCGTGGTCGAAGCGGGCGCCTTCCGTCGCGGGGTACAGCACCGAGAACCTGATCACGTCTCGCCTCCTGTCACGGATGCTTCGGGTCGGGGACGCCGGGCGGCGTGCCCTCGTGGTACTCCACGAGCTCGACGAGGTACCCGTCGAAGTCCTTCACGAACGCGATGGTGACGGGCCAGCGTTCGGTGCGCATCGGCGGCGTGACCGACTCGCAGCCCGCCGCGATCGCCCTGTCGTAGAGCGCCTGGCAGTCGCTCGTGTTCACGTACAGCTTCCACATCGCGGTGCCCATGTCGACGGGCTCGTCGCGATCGAGCCGCTGGGCGAGCTGCAGACGCGATCCGCCCTGCGGTGCCTGCAGGACCGCTTCCTTGACGTCGGGGATGTCGGTCCGGCTCTGGACCGGGATGCCGACGACACCTTCCCAGAAGCCGATCGCGCGCTCGAGGTCGCGCACGTGGATGCAGAACTGACCGAGGATCTGCGTCACCGGGATCGCTCCTGTGGGGTGAATTGCGCGCCCTGCAGCATGTAGACGGGCGGCGTCTTGTTCACGATCGAGTCCGCGCGGACACGCGCGCTCTCGGGGTCGCCGCCCGCGTAGATCCAGAACTCGTCGTTGCGGATGCCGTCGACCGTCATGTCCGCGATCTCCTCGAGCGGCGCGAACGTAAGCTCGCGCCCTGCCGCGCGCATTGCGGTCTCGACCTCCGACAGCGCGTCGCGTCCTTCCTGCGGCGGTGCGTCGTCGTGCGCGAACTCGGGTGGGCGGTTGCGCCCCGGGCGCCAGATCCCCGTGTTCAGCAGACCGGGCGTCCGCGTGGACGGGAGCATCACCGACGCGCTCACCTTCGCGTCGATCGCGCGCAGGCTGCCCCAGAGGCACTCGGTGATCGTCACGACGGCGGCCTTGGTCGTCGCGTAGATCGTGCCCGCGAGCAGCGGGACGAACGCGCCGTTCCCCGACGACGTGTTGACGACGTGACCCTCGACGTCCTGCTCGAGCATCACCGGTACGAACGCGTTGATGCCGTTCACGACGCCGAACACGTTGACGTCGTAGCTCCAGCGCCAGTCGTTGACGTGCTGCTCCCAGAACGGCTTCTGCGACCCGGAGCCGATGCCCGCGTTGTTGCACAGCACGTGGACGGCGCCGTACGCGTCGAGCGTCGCGTCGCGCAGCGCCTCGACCGAGTCCAGCAGCCGGACGTCCGTGACGACGCCGGTGACGTCGAAGTCGCGGCCCCGCAGCTCGTCGACCGTCGCGTCGAGCAGGTCGCCGTCGTTGTCGGCGAGGACGACCTTCATGCCCTCCTGCGCGAAGCGCACGCCCAGGGCCTTCCCGATCCCGCCGCCGCCCCCGGTGACGACCGCGACCTTTCCTGCGAGCTCACGCACGGCGTCCCCCCGAGTTCGGCCCGCCCGCGCCGGCGGGCGGCACAACGTATACAAGCCGATGGCTCCTCGGCGCCGGGCCCGTGCGCACGGTTCCGTTCGTCGTCGAGGGGGTACCGAGTCGGAATGCAACCGACCGAGCACGTCGAGCCGGTGACCGACCGCGCGGATGGCGCGCCCCGTTCGCGGTGACGTCGAGTCGGTGGCCGGGCGAGCTCCTGCTCGTCCGGCACGCGGAGAGCGCGGGCAACGTCGCGGCGGAAGCGGCGGAGGCGGCGGGCACGACGTGGATCGACGTCGCGGAGCGCGACATGGACGTCGGGTTGTCGGCGTGCGGCGAGGAGCAGGCACGCGCGCTCGGGAGCTGGCTCACGGCGCTCGGGAAGAGCACACCGACGGCCGTCGTCTCGTCGCCCTACGAGCGCGCAGCGCGGACCGCGCGGCTCGCGCTCGACGCGGGCGGGCTCCAGCTGCCGCTCGTGCTCGACGAGCGCCTCCGCGAACGCGAGTTCGGCGTCCTCGACCGGCTCACGAAGCACGGCATCGTCGAGCGGTATCCCGAGGAGGCCGAGGCACGCGCGCGAGTGGGCAAGTTCTACTACCGGCCGCCTGGGGGCGAGAGCTGGTGCGACGTCGCGCTGCGCGTCCGCAGCGCGATCGACAGCATCGCGCGCGAGCTCACCGGTGAGCGCGTGCTCGTCGTCGCGCACCAGGTCGTCATCCTGATGTTCCGGTATGCGCTGGAGCACCTGACCGAGCGCGACATCCTCGCGATCGACGCGCAGGGTGAGCTCCTCAACTGCTCGGTGACGCGGTACACCGCCGACGGCACGTCGCCTCCGCAGATGACGCTCGACTGCTACAACAGCTCGGTCGCGCTCGACGCGTCACGCGCGCCGATCACCCGCGAGCCCGATGTGCCCGTCGCGCCGCGCTGACGCCGTCCCCGTCACGTCGGGGACGCTGCGCGGGCTGGGCGTGCCGAGCACGGCGGCCGCGTCGTCGAAGCACGAGCGGGGGCGCGTGCTCGTCGCTGGCGGATCCCGCGAGACACCGGGCGCGACGCTGCTGGCCGCGACCGCGGCGCTGCGCGCCGGTGCGGGGGTGGTGCAGGTCGCGACCGCGGCGAGCGCGATCCCCGCGCTCGGCGTCGCGCTGCCCGAAGCGCGCGTCGTCCCCCTCCCGGAGACCGCGACGGGCGCGGTCGGTGACGGTGACGGTCGGCTCGAGGAGCTCGCGCGGGGCGCCGCCGCCATCCTCGTCGGGTCGGGCACGCTGGACCGTGACGCGACGCGTCGCCTGGTCGTCGCGGCCGTCGAAGGACTCCGGAGCGACGCGACGCTCGTCCTCGACGCCGCCGCGCTCGACGTCGTCGCCGAGGAGCCCGCGCTGCTCGACGGCGTCGCGGACCGCTCAGTCCTGATCCCGAACGCCGGTGAGGCCGCGCGCATCACGGGTCTCGACGCGGCCGACGTCACCGAGGACGCACGCCGCGCGCTCGAAGCCGCAGTGAAGCTGTTCGGCTGCGTCGTCGCCGTCCGCAGCCCCGAGACGTGGGTGGGCGCGCCGGGCGCCGCGCAGTACTGCAACCGCGCGGGCCACCCGCTGCTCGGGGTCTCGGGCTCGGGTGACGTCCTCGCCGGGCTGCTCGCCGGCCTCGCCGCGCAGGGCTGCACGCCGCTCGTCGCGACGTTGTGTGCCGTGCACGTGCACGCGCGCGCCGGCATGCGGCTCGGGCGACACGGGCCCGGCGCGGGGCGTCTCGCTCGGGAGCTCCTCGACGAGCTGCCCGCGCTCGTCCAGCAGATGCGCTGATCGCGTCATCCGGTCGCGTCGACGGCGCCGAACACCCCCGCAACGTCCGACGACGAAGGGGGAGGGGAATGAGGTTCGGATCGGCGCGGCTGCGAATGCCGCTCGTCGCCGCGGTCGCTGTCGCCGCGGTCGTGGCGCTGCCGGCCACCGCGATGGCCAACGACGGTGGGCACCACGAGCACGAGGCCCGTCACCAGGAGGCGCGCGAACGCGAGCATCACCGCAACGGCACGTTCTCCGCGGACCTCGACCGGGTGAAGGACGATCCGCAGGCGTCGAACTTCAGCAACGCGAACGGCGACGTCCGCGCGCGGCTCGTCGGCGACCAGCTCGAGGTGTGGATGACGGTACGCGGCCTCTCGCCGAACCTCCCGCACGTCGCGCACATCCACGGCGTGCTGGGCCGGCACAACGTCTGCCCGCCGGCTTCGGCGCAGAAGCTCCCGCCCGTGATCGTGCAGGGGATCATCGACACCGTGCAGGGACAGCCGTCGTACGGTCCGATCCTCGTCACGTTGACGACGAGCGGCGACACCAGCCCGGGCAGTGCGCTCGACGTGACGCGCGCGCCGATGTCCGACGCGCACGGTGTCGTGCACTACCACCGTGTGATCACGCTGCCGCACCAGGTCGCCGAGGACCTGGGCGAGCTGCACATCGTGATGCACGGGCGCGACCTGAACATGAACCACACCTACGACGGCGTGCAGGGCTCGCTCGCCGCCGGCGTCCCGCTCGAGGCGGAGATGCCGGTGACGTGCGGCGGGATCAACCGCTGACGGCCCGCCACTCCGAGACGATCCGTTCGACGGTCGCGCCCGCCGCGTGCGGGCGCGACCGTCGCCATCCCTGACCGGCCCACAGGCTCATCCGGTGTGCGTCGCCGCGCGCGGCGGCCGCCGTGCGCAGCGGGCGGGTCGCCGCGTTCACCTGCGGATAGGCGCTCGGCGCGTCGGGATGGTCGACCATGAACCGGTTGACGAGCCCCCGCGCCCGGCGCCCGCTGAACGCGCGTGTGATGCCGGTACGGGTGAACGACGGGTCCGCGAGCGCGGCCTTGTAGGTCGGGTGCGCGCCGCTCTCGTCGCTGCGCAGGAACGCGGTGCCGAGCTGCGCGGCGTCCGCCCCGGCCGCGAGCACGGCGGCGAGGTCGCGCCCGTCCATGATCCCGCCCGCGGCGACGACGGGAAGGTCGGTCACCGCGCGCGTCGCGCCGAGCAGGGCGAGCACGCCGTAGCCGTCGTGCGCGCTGTCGTCGGTGAAGCCGCCGCGGTGCGCGCCGGCCTCGATGCCCTGCACGCAGACGGCGTCCGCGCCGGCCGCGGCCGCGGTCGGCGCCTCGTCGGGCTCGGTGATCGTCACGACCACGCGCGACCCGGCCCGGCGCAGCTCGGCGACGACGTCACGTGATGGGCAGCCGAACGCGAAGCTGACGACGGCGACCGGGTCCCGGACGAGCGCGTCGAGCTTCGCGTCCCAGTCGTCGTCGGTCCACGCCGGCGCGCCGAGCTCGACGTCCAGCGCCGCCGCCTCCGGTCGCAGCTCGTCGAGGTAGCGCGCGACGGCCGCGTCGTCGACGGGCGCGCGGTTCGGGACGAAGACGTTCACACCGAACGGCTCGCTCGTCAGCCGCCGCGTCGTCGCGATGTCGTCCGACATCGCGGCCGCCGTCTTGTATCCCGCGGCGAGGAACCCGAGCCCGCCCGCGTCGCTCACCGCTGCGGCCAGCGCCGGCGTGGACGGCCCGCCCCCCATCGGCGCCTGCACCACCGGATGGCGCACGAGCTCCCGGATCACGCCGTGGCGCGGCGCGCCGCCGCCGTGCACACCTGCACGCGGTGCTCGCTCGTGTGGCCGTCGGTCACCGAGGTGACCGTGCCGACCCGCTCCAGCATCCGCCGCACGTGGCGCGAATCCGTGAGCGCCACCGCGATGAACGTGTCGATCGCCACGTCGCATGCTCGCGCCGCGGCGAGCTCCAGCAGCGCGGTCCCGATCCCGTGCCGCTGCCACGCGTCCTCGACGAGCAGCGCGACCTCCCCGCTCGACCCCCGGCCACGGAACAGGCTCGACAGCGCGACGACGGTGCCGTCGCGGCGGTCACACGCCACCCACGACCATCGCGTCCCGTCGGGGTGGAGCACGTCGTGCAGGTGGCGCGCGGGCATGCGCTGCACGGGTGAGAGGAACCGCGCGTACCTGCTCGCCGGGCTGCAACGCTCGAACATCGCGACGAGCGCGGCCTCGTCACACGGCTGCACGGGTCGCATCGCGACGTATGACGGAAGGGTTCGCATGGGGCCACGGTCCCTCGTCGGCGGCGACGCGGACAGTGCCAATTACGGGAGAGTGGTCCGCGATGGTCGCCGACGTGACGCGGATCACGCCCCCGCTTCACGCGGCGCCGTCGCGAGGTCGACGCTGTGTGACTCCCACGCCGACGCGAGCCGCTCGACCGCGAGCTCCAGCGTCTCGATCGGCTCGGCGAACGACAGCCGGATCGCGCCGACGTGGCGTCCGTCGAGGCACGCGGTGCTGCCGGCGGCGACGACGACGCCTTGCGCCGCGGCGACGTGCGCGAACGCGTCCGCGCGCGCGACGGGGATCTCGACCCACAACGACAGGCCCGCCGACGGGCGGCGCGCCCGCCACGCGGGGATCTGCTCGGCGATGAGCACGAGCAGGTGGTCGCGCCGCGCCGCCAGCGCCCGGCGGTGCGCCGCGAGCCACTCGTCGTCGATCGCGTCGAGCAACGCGGTTGCGACGGCCTGCGCGGGCGCGCTCGTCGCGAGGTCGTGCGCGACCTTGACGCGCGCGACGTCGTCGAGCAGTCGCGGATCGGCCCGGATCCAACCGATGCGCACGCCGGCCCACATCAGCTTGGACACGGAGCCGATCACGACGGCGTTGCTCGACCGCGCCGCGATCGGCTCGGGCACGTCGTCGCCGTCGAGGACGAGGTCGGCGAGCGCGAGGTCCTCGACGATCGTCACGTTCGCGGTCGTGGCGATCTCGGCGACGGCGCGGCGGCGCGCGGCCGGCATGACGGACCCGGTCGGGTTGTGTCCCGTCGGCATCACGTACACGACCGCGTCACCGCGGCCGTGCAGCGCTCGCGCGATCGCGGTCGGGTCGGTCCCGGCGTCGTCGACGGGGACCGTGCGCACGTCGTGTTGCGCCGGCAGGAACGCGGCCGCGAACCCGGGATAGGTCGGGCATCCGGCGACGACCGTCGTCGCGCGCGACACGAGCGCGCGCCCGAGCAGCGCGAGCGCCTGCTGCGCGCCCGCGGTCACGAGCACCTCGTCGGGCCCGGTCGGGAGGCGTTGCCGACAGGTCAGATGGTCGGCGATCGCCCGGCGGAGGCGGAGGTCGCCACGCGGGTCGAGCCCGTGACCCTCGGGTGCGCGCGACCCGGCGTGCCAGTCCACGGCCGGGAGGTGGCCCGCACCGGCCGGCACCGACAGCGAGAGGTCGATCGTCTCGCGGTCGGCGGCGAGCCGGCGGAGCAACAGCGACGCAACGCCCGTCTCGGGGTGCGGTCGCGTCCACGGGGGCCGCCCCACGACCGAGGTGCCCGCACCCTGGCGGCGCACGACGACACCCGCCTCGACGAGGTGGTCGAACGCGACGACGACCGTCCCGCGGCTCACGCCCAGCGACTCCGCGAGGCGTCGCTCGGCGGGGACGCGCGCCCCCGGCGCGACGGTCCGCTGCTCGATCGCGTCGAGCACCGCGCTCGCGATCCGCTGGTGGCGTGGCCCGGGTCGCGACTGCCAGCCGTCGAACACGACGCGGGTCCACCAGACGAGGTCCTGGTCCACTGGATCAGAATGGCACTGTCGCGTCGGTGGTGCGAGACGGCATGCTCGCGAACCATGGACGCCGCACCGACGCTCGCCCGCCGGTTCTGGGAGGCGATCGAGCCCATCCACGCCGTCGTCTACTTCGCGCCCGAGACGACGGAGGCGTCGAACGCGCTCGGCCTGCGCGGGTTCTGGATGGGCTACTTCGCCGCGCGCGTCGCGCCGCTCGGGCCGTTGAACGCGGAGCCCGTCACCGCGATGACGTTCGGGTTCCGGCCCGGCATGGTCGCCCGCGCGATCCCCGACGCGTGGGCGCGCGCCACGCCCGCGGCGGTGCTCGAGACGCGCGTGCGCGTCGCCACCGAGCTCCTGTGCCGGTACACGGCCCGTCGCTTCACGCGCGAGCTCGCGGAGCTGGCCGAGCTGCTGGCGACCGCGGTCGACGGATGCCGGTTCGAGGGACGCCCCCTCGCCGCGGGGTGGGCGTCCGTCCCGGTCCCCGACGACGTCGTGACCCGCGTGTGGCTCGCGACGACCGTGTTGCGCGAGCACCGCGGCGACGGGCACGTGCTCGCGGCCGTGTCGCTCGGGTTGCGCGGCATCGACGCCGTCCTCACACACGTCGCGACCGGCGTGGTCAGCCGCGAGCGCATGCAACCGACGCGCGGCTGGACCGACGACGAGTGGGACCGCGCGGTACGCCGGCTCGAGGCGCGCGGGCTGCTCGATCGCGACGGCCGATTGACGAAGAGCGGCGGCGCGCTCCGACGCGAGCTCGAGGCCACGACGGACCGTCTGGCCGCGGGACCGGTCGAGCGGCTCGGCTCGACCGGGATCGAGCGTGCGATCGCGCTCGCCGCGCCGATCAGCCGCCACCTGATCGACGCCGGTGCCGTACCGGTCCCCAACCCGATCGGAGCGCCACGACCATGACCGACGTGATCGGCGACAAGGACGCGCGCCGCTGGGCGCAGCAGTGGGCCGACGAGTGGAACCGGCACGACGTGGACGCGGTCCTCGAGCACTTCGCAGCCGACGTCGAGTTCACGTCGCCCGTTGCGGCCGCCGTCACGGGCGACCCGGTCGTGCGCGGTCGCGACGCCTTGCGTGCCTACTGGACCGCGGCGCTGGCGCGCACCCGCGACCTCCACTTCGACGTGGACGACGTGCACGTGGGCGGCGGTTGTCTCGCGATCCTCTACCGCAACCAGACGGGACGTCGCGTCACCGAGGTGATGGTGTTCGGGACCGACGGCAAGGTGACGCGCGGCTACGCGCTCTACGCGCCCGCGTGAGTGTCACGGAGGGTGTGCGCGCGCCTGCAACACTTCTGCGGTGCACGCGTCCCGCCCGCTGACCACGCGCGTCGTCGTGCTGCTCGCGGTGACCGCGCTCGCAGCCGTGCTCGCGGGAACGGGTGTCGCGGGCGCGACGCCGCCGTCGTGGCCCACGTATCACGGGACGCCCGACCGCAACGGCGATCCGGGCGCGTCACCCGCGCTGCTGCCCGCGAGCCCCGTGTGGTCGTCGCCGGTGCTCGACGGGTTCGTGTACGGGGAGCCGCTCGTCGTCGGTTCACGCGTCTACGTCGTCACCGAGAACGACACGTTCTACGCGCTCGACGCGACGACCGGTCAGATCGTCTGGGCCACGCACGTCGGCACGCCCGTTCCGCTCGCCCTGCTGCCGTGCGGTGACATCGACCCGCTCGGCGTCACCGGCACGCCTGTCATCGACACCGCGACCGGCGTCATCTACGCGATCGCCGAGCAGCGGTACCCGACCGTCCACCACGACCTCGTCGGCATCGACACCGCGACCGGTCGCGTCGTGCTGCAACGCAGTGCCGACCCGCCCGGGATGACGGCCGTGACGCAGCAGCAGCGTGCCGCGCTCGCGATCGAGGGGAGCGTCGTGTACTGGGCGTTCGGCGGTCTCGACGGCGACTGCGGCGCGTACCACGGCTGGGTCGTGGGCTACGACACGAACGCGGGCGGCGCGCTCCACTCGTACCAGGTGCCGACAACACGCGAGGGGGCGATCTGGGGCACGTCCGGCATCGCGCTCGACGGCAGCGGGAACCTCTACGTGACGACGGGCAACGGCGAGAACGGCGTCGGCGACCCGTACGACCGCGGCAACTCGCTGATCCGGCTCGACGGCTCGTTGCACGAGACCGGCGCGTGGGCCCCGACGAGCTGGGCGCTGTGGAACGAGCAGGATCTCGACCT
>Ga0070741_10010682_pt1 | contig 17236 bp, 13 predicted proteins | sample Coa_R1_4_FD_66440 | JGI IMG/M metagenome (GOLD analysis project Ga0070741, IMG submission 66440) | Surface soil microbial communities from Centralia Pennsylvania, which are recovering from an underground coalmine fire - Coalmine... | ecosystem: Environmental > Terrestrial > Soil > Unclassified ...
CTGCCTGCCGGCAGCTTTTGAATGAAATGATTTTCCCTACTTGACAGTAGATGACAGGAATATTGGCTTATACTCAGAATACAGATCACATCACTACTGGTTTCACAGGAGGTCGCCATGCTAAAGAAGATCGATTGCGTTATGATCCAGGTAGATAATGTGCAGGCCGCTATAAGCTATTACACCGAAGTATTTGGCCTGCGCCGCGTCTGGTGGGACGACGACTCGGCGGGACTCGCCTTCCCAGAGACGAATGCAGAGATTGTGCTGCACTGCAAGCCTGATATCCCTTCGCGCGCGGAGGTTCATTATCTCGTTGATGATGTGGTTTCTGCAGTCCAGACCCTGACTACGAAAGGGTGTCAGGTGCTTGTCGAGCCATTCGACATTGCGATTGGAAAATGTGCGGTCATCAAAGATCCTTTTGGTACGCGTCTATGCATCCTCGATATGACAAAGGGGCCACTCAAGCCAGGTCAGCAAAAGGGGAGATGATCGATCTCTTGACAACAACACGGTTCTACAGCAAAATGCCAACAAGAGTGATACCTGTAAGGTGCTACTCAAATTGTGCACAGATGTAGGACAATAGCATGCTCATGTATAAGCCGCTGCGTCGTCTCAAATTAGCCCTGATCAAAGATTGGCATAGTCATAAACACGCTCCCTTCGTTGCGTTGCTTGCCTTGCTGACGATCCTGGTGGTTGTTGCTTACTATCTGAATCATCCTAAAGCGGAGCCGTTGGCGGATACCTGGAGCTATCTGGATATGGTGCGCAATATTGAGACGAGAGGCCATCTGGTTGATCCCTGGCGGCTTCCCGGTTATCCGCTGCTGATTGTGGTTGTCTATACATTTGCTGGTCAGGGGAATTTCGCTGCCGTCGCTGTCCTGCAAGCCATCCTTTTCGTGCTGACAACGCTGGAAATCTATTTGCTGGCAGTGCTCATACTACGACGCGCATGGATCGCTTTCTGCATTGGTTTGCTAGTGGGTCCAGATCCCGTTCTGCTATCCTTTATCAAGCCCTTAATGACCGAGGCCTTTGGATTGTGGTTACTGACCTCGCTAGCATTGGCGCTTGTGGCCTTTTTGTATACAAATCGTACAACGCGTCTGCGTTTCCTCTGGCTGACCGCTGTGTGCGCCTTGCTACTCTTCCTCACACGTCCCGAGTGGATCTATTTGCCCATCCCCCTCTTTGCCTATCTGTTACTGATGGAGGCGAGAAAAGATCATCTACGTCGCTTGCTGGTGCATGCATTAGCCGCACTGATCCTGCTGTATGGTGTTTTAGGTGGCTATATTTACATCAATGTCACACAGAACCACTTCCCTGGAGTGACGCTAATACAGAATATCAACGAGCTAGGTAAGGTATTGCAGTATAACATGCAGGACGAGGCTCCTGAGCAATACAAGCAGAGCAGGCTTATACTTGATCGCTACGTGGCGAAGGGTATCCGTGATCCCTATCCCATTCTTGCTCGCGAGTCGTCGCTGCGCGTGCCCGCCTCCATTCCTGCTGGTCAATATTCACAGTGGATCATCTTACATCATCCATTTGAGTTTTTGCTCAAGTCCGCGCCAATCTTTTTCTCATCGCTTACCGACTATTATCAGGAATCGCTTATTCTCCCTGCGGGACCATTTGGCTTTCTGCTTATAGCATTGCAATACGCGTTTCGCGTACTTTATGCATTGAACGTTCTCTTTACGCCTTGCGCGCTGATCTGGCTTTTTTTGTTGTGCTGGAGGCGCACGCGAAATCTGCGCGAGGTGCAGGCAATGGGTGCCATCATCCTTCTGATTTGCTATGGGCTGGCGATGGGAGCGCTAGGGGCTTACCGAGGCGTAGACTATATGCGCATCCACATCCTCTTTGATCCCCTGCTTACGCTGGTCATCTGGGGCACTGTGCTCACAGGACTTCGCCTTAAATTGCGCAACTTTAACAAACAGTACTCAAGATTATCCATTTGACATAAGTGCTGCACAGCCCTACACTCGATGAAATATCGTACCAGTTTACTTTACTGTATATGCTGTAAGATGTCTATGATTATGGAGGCCTCGAATGGTTGATCGTGTAGGACAACAATTTGGCAACTATACACTAATGCGTCTACTGGGGAAGGGAGGCTTCGCTGAAGTTTACCTGGGTCAACATATCTATCTCAAGAGCCCGGCAGCTATTAAGGTGTTGCTCACACAATTGGGAGAAGATGAAAGCGCGGGTTTTCTCACAGAGGCGCGTACTCTGGTCAGTCTGAAACACCCTCATATCGTGCGTATCCTGGACTTTGGCATGCAGGAGGATATCCCTTTCCTCGTCATGGAGTACGCATCCAATGGCACCTTGCGACAGCGCCATCCCAGGAGCATACCTCTCGCACCAGAACTCGTCGTCACTTATGTTAAGCAGATTGCCTCCGCCTTACAATATGCTCACAACCAGAAACTGATTCACCGCGACGTAAAGCCAGAGAATATGTTGCTCCAGGCAAATAATGATCTTCTGCTGAGCGATTTTGGTGTAGCCCTGATTGCTCAGAGCACTCGGCAGAGCAAGCAGGAGGTCATTGGCACGGCCACTTATATGGCCCCTGAACAGATTCGCGGCAAGGCACGCCAGAGCAGCGACCAATATTCATTAGCAGTTGTGGTATACGAGTGGTTAAGTGGCGACCATCTTTTCCGGGGATCATTTACCGAACTTTGTGCTCAACACATGTTTGCGCCCCCGGTGCCTCTACGCAATAAGATCCCAACGATCTCACCCGACATAGAGCAAGTGATATTGACTGCCCTCGCCAAAGAGCCCTCGCAGCGTTTTGCCAGTGTGCAAGCTTTCGCAACTGCTCTGGAGCAAGCCTGCTATCCAGAGCACGTGCCTACCTCCATTCTCAATAACGAAAATAGCACTATTCCATATGTTTCAGAAGCCATCGCACACCAAAACGAACCCTTCACATTCCATGCTCCCCAGAAGCCCGTCTCTCAGCCTGGCCTTTCCCCCGTTGTACAGAAGCGAGATTCTTTCCCTGGAGGTTATCCCATCTCTCAGGGATCGGCCTCTCTACCCGGTTTGCAAGCTGGTTTTCAAGAAACTGCGACACAATCTAGCCCGACTACAACTGATCAGAGACATCGGATTCTGCCGTTCCTGTCCGGTTTTCTTGCGACCCCACTGGGATATTCGATCCAGGCACGTCTCCCGCAGCGCCTGCGCTCCCCACAGGGTTTCCTGGCCCTGCTTGTTAGCACGATGCTGCTATGCGTACTGGGCAGCAGTGGCTTATTCTATTACGCATATGCAACGATGAATCGACCAGGGTTGGCCCAGGGACAGCGGCTTGCCAACCAATCGCCTCCTGTTCCGGCTGCCACCTCATTGCAACCAGGTTCTACGCCTACAGTCGCTCCTACTCCCACAACACAACCTACTCCCACACCTACTATCCAACCTACACCAACTCCTACTCCTATGCCCACGCCTACTCCAACCGCCGGCCCGACCGCCAGTGGTCCACTCGTGTACTCTTCTTCACTGAGTGCTCAGGATGCCAAACAGTGGGATGTGATAAACTTTACCGACAATGGCTACTGCCACTTCGACGACAATTCCTACCATATCTATATGCCAGCGAGCAAAGACTACATCGTGGCTTGTTTTGCCCGGCAGAGCAACTTTATTGGCGATTTTACAATGACTGTCTCCATGACGCTCAATCAGGGCTTCATGATCGGTATACTCTTCCGTACTAACAGTAGCAATCAGTATCGCCTCCGTATCAGCCCTGATGGAAGCTGGAACCTGGTTGATCAATCAGCAATTCTGTCTCAGGGCACCAGTCCTGCAATCAAGGGATTAGGCCAGAGCAACACCATCAAAGTCATAGCTCGCGGAACGACTTACTATATGTACGTCAATGGTCAACTTTTGGCCTCCGCGTTCGCTGATACCGCCAATGGCGGTATGATCGGCTTCTTCACAGTCTCTTCACCAACGCAGACCGGAGATGCCAGGTTCACCTCCATCTCTGTCTGGCAGCCATAAGCAGCCATAAAACGAATATAGGCGCACTCTCATTCAATAGCATGCTCACACCCAGGTGTGGGTGTGAGCATAGCGGAATTGTTATCACACTCCTTGATTGTGCAGAGATACATCACGTAAAATGCCAGCAAATATCTGGTCAACTACGCGTTCCGGCCAGTCAGGTGGAATGGGGTCACCAGCGATAGCGAGAGCGTAGTAGCTTCCAATGAGTTGCGCCACTGCGAGATCGATATCCACCAGCGGTGCCAGTTCGTTACGTGACCGGGCTTGCAGCAGAATGGATCGAAGCATCTGTCGCCTCGACGCTATTACGTGTTCACGAAAGACCGTGAGCAGTTCCGGGGTGGTATGCTCTTCTGCCACTGCCGTCCCAATCAGCGGCAGGCTATAGGGCGTTGCCATGGTTTCCTGAAAATGGCGCAAATGCACCACCAGGTCATGGCGCAGATCACCTGTCAAAGGTGGTAATACGAATGAGCGTCGTGCATAGAGAATTGCAGCGACTGTTAAAGCAGCTTTGGAGGGATAGCGCAAATAAATCGTCGCACGGGTGGTGTGTGCAGCTGTGGCGATGTCATCCAGAGACATGCGTGCATATCCCTCTTCTGCTAGTAATCTGAGCGTAGCTTCGAGGATACGTTGATCAAGCACAGCCTGTCGTGGCCTGCCGCGCGATCGGGTCGCATGCAAATCAATGCCATTCTCTTGTTTTACCAATTCTGTCACTCCTTCGTGCAGCAAACCTCATGCCCTTTACACTATGCCCTGATCGAGATATGTTTATAGCCTCTCACGCAATATGTCGACAAGCACCAAGCAGCTCGTCAGAGGAGATGCTGCCTTGACTAAATAATATACAATATTGTATTGTATATTATTACGAGGTGCAAGGTGAGCCTCATAGAAGACTGACCCGTCGAGGGAGATGGCAGTTTCGTTCAAGCTATTCCGACCTCTTTCACAAAGGAGAACACATGGAAGTATCAAAATATAAGGATCAACCTGAGGATAGTGGTGCGCAAACTCAGCCTGATGGGCTGCCCCCTCTCTGTTGTGCGGCAACTACTCCCGCACCTGCCAGTTGGGAAATGGGTCACCGTCTCTCCAATCTACTTCATTTGAAGGGTCATTTCGCTCGACGCGGTTCTTATTTCGCGGTTGCGTATACCATGACCGCTGTGGCAATTGGCCTGAACTTGCTCACACCGCTCTATGGGATTTACCGGCAGAAATTCGCTTTTTCTGCCCTCACCCTTACCCTGATCTTTGCAACTTACATTGTAACGATCATTCCGTCAATGCTCATCTTCGGTCCCCTCTCCGACGCCATTGGCCGACGCAGGGTCCTGATCATCTCTGTGCTTACTGCTGCATTCGCTGCACTCTTGTTGCTCCTGGCATCCAGCACACCCTGGCTCTTTGCTGCCCGTATTGTACAGGGGATCGCACAGGGAGCTATTTCAGGGGCTGCCTCAGCTGCGCTGATTGAGCTTGGCAGCGATCTTAAAAAGACTGCACTCGTCATCGGTATGACTGTGACTGGCGGGATTGCTCTGGGGCCTATCATCTCCGGTCTACTCGCACAATACGCTCCAGCGCCTCTCACGCTCTGTTTTCTCGTGTACCTGGTCTTGCTGATCCCGGCTCTGCTTGGCATACTCTTGATGGCCGAATCGCTGCCACCTGCTGAGCGCCGAGCGTTCCATCCACATCGTCCCAGCTTGCCGACGAACGGCAAACAGGATTTTTTGATTAGCACGGCGATTGCGGCCTTCGGCTTCGCTGCCAGTGCGCTCTTTCTCTCTGTCATCCCCAGTTTCCTTGTCTCGCTGCTGCATACCAGCAATATTGCCCTCCTTACTGCACCAGTGGGGATGTTTCTAGCGGCCGGCCCCCTCGTGCAGTTGGTTCTACACAATCTTTCTGCTCGACGCTCGGCAGTGATTGGCCTGTTGCTTGAGACGATTGGGCTGCTGGGGACGCTCTATACGACATCGATTGGTTCATTGCCCTGGTTGCTCGTCGCAGCTGTTATTGGAGGCGGTGGCGCGGGGCTAGCTTATCTGGGGTCGCTCTCGCTGATCAATCAACTCATTCCGAAAGAGCAGCGCGGCGATGTCTTTGGCACCTATTACGCCCTGAACTACCTTAGCCTGGGTGTGACCTCCATCCTGGTGGGACTCCTTACAGCGCCTCTCGGCCTGACGACAGCGGTACGTGGGGTTTCCGCTGCGATTGTGGTGCTGTGCTTGCTCACGGTACTGGCGGTCACACGTCTGTCGCGTGTACACTTTTGAGTATGTTTTCCTATTTGAGGCCTTTGTTTCCTGGTTGAGGCTTTGGCCTCTTCGTTTGCAACAAGAGGAGTTGACATGCTCGACACAGACATTGTCCGTTCTCACTTTCCGGCCCTTGAGTCGGGTGCCATCTTTCTTGATAACCCGGGCGGAACGCAGGTAGCCCGGGAAGTCATTGAGCGTATGCAGCACTATCTACAACACACTAACGCCAATCACGGAGGCGCGTTCCACACCAGCCGCGCTTCCGACGTGGTTGTAGCCGAAGCGCGCCAGGCTGTTGCCGATTTTCTCAATGCCGAGCGCCTGGAGGAGATTATTTTCGGCCAGAATATGACCAGCCTGACATTGCATATCAGCCGCAGCCTGGCGCGCACGCTCAATCCTGGCGATGAGCTAGTCGTGACGCGCCTCGATCACGATGCTAACATTGCTCCCTGGCTGCTGATTGCGGAAGATCGTGGATGTCATGTACGCTGGGTTGATATTCACGCGGAAGATTGCACGCTGGATATGGATGATCTGGAGCAGCAGATTACCTCGCGCACGAAGATTGTTGCCGTTGGCTATGCCTCTAACGCAGTGGGCACGGTCAATGATGTGCAGCGTATCGTGCAACTTGCCCATCGTGTCGGCGCGCTCTGTTACATTGATGCCGTACAATACGCTCCACATAAACCCATCGACGTACAAGAACTTGATTGCGATTTCCTGGCCTGTTCAGCTTACAAATTCTTTGGCCCACATATCGGTATTCTCTATGGGAAATATGCGCTCCTGGACCAATTGACCGCTTACAAGGTTCGTCCTGCTGGCAATCTGCCTCCCGACAAGTTTGAGACGGGTACGCAGAGCTTTGAATCAATCACGGGCACATTGGGTGCTCTTGAATATCTAGCCTGGCTAGGCACGACATTTGGCAGCGAATTTGCCCAACATTATGATACATTTAGTGGACGACGCCTCGCACTTAAGCAAGGCATGGCGGCTATCGAAGCCTACGAACTGGAGATTAGCCAGGCCATGCTGGACGGCTTGAGTTCTATACCAGGACTGCACGTCTGGGGCATTACCGATACACAACGCCTGTACCAGCGCGTCCCCACCTTCTCGTTCACGCTGGATGGTTGGCATCCACGCACTGTCGCAGAGGCTCTGGATCAAAATGGCATCTATATCTGGGATGGCAACTTCTACGCTCTTTCTATTCAACAATGTCTTGGACTGGAGGCAAGTGGCGGCCTGGTACGCGTTGGCCCAGTTCACTACAACACTTCACAGGAGATTGATAAACTGATTACAGCCCTTTCAACATTGTCAAAACATAAGTAGAACAAAAAAGAGGAGGTGCTTGACCACGCATGGCGCGGTCAAGCACCTCCTCTTTTTTGTTCTACTGCTTGCTCTGCTAGGACACGAGCTGCGCCGCGTTGTCACCCAGCAGTTTATCCAGCGTCTCACGCTTAATGCGATAGGCCTGCCGAGTATTCACATGCGGCAAAATAACCGCCTCAAGCGCACCTTGCTTTACCCAGCGCCGCACTGTTGTATCATCGACGCGTAGGATACGTGCAACTTCTGCTACTGTTAACAAATCGCCCATTCAATCTACTCCTTTATTGTTGGCTACGGTTAAACACTGATTACGAACTGAATACCTCACACGCCACACAGGTGCATTTTAACGTATGAGAAGTACATTCTCTTCATGAAGAATATACTATCTTATCATTGTCTAACATTATATAACAATATACGATACTTGTAAAGGGAAATGTCATTAAAATCTGTCAAACAAAAGTAAATCCATTCTCACATGAAGAACTTCGTTTCCACAGTTACCAACTTTACAAGCGCTTGCCATATCGTCTTGCGAGCAAATCGGCAAGTCTCTTATATTGCTATCTGTTAATATAGTAATGGAAATTGCGTCTATTTGCAACATGCATAGGAAATCAGACTGAATTTCTCCGGAAATAGCTAGAAAAGGCTAATCAAAGAAATTTCTACTATTGAAAGCGCTTGCAGCGATTCTTCTTGTGTTCTTTTCCCTCCTTACGTCGCGTCAAGAATCACCTTACATTTCTTAAAACGAGATTCCTGCTGATTGCGGCTCAAGTGTGAACCTATTGGATAACGTAATGATAAAAAATAAGCGGCTAATCCTCGCCAGGCATGGATTAGCCGCTTATTTTTTATCATCATCTCATCTGGCTAGCCTCCCAGAGCTTCCAGCAGCATGTCGCCTTCTTCGGGAGTGATGCGCCCTTCGGCAATCATACGCAGAATAGCCTCGCGCTCTTGCTCTATATTCACCGGAGCAGGATTCGCAGCCTTCTCATCCGTAGCCATTTCTGCCGCTGGCACTTCGCCTGACGTGGACTTCACCGGCCCTACTGGTCCAACCGGTCCCACTGGCCCTACTGGACCCACCGGCCCTACTGGTGGTACCGGTGGTACTGGTGGTACTGGTGGTGCTGGGGGGGTTACATGTATATTTCTCAAAGCTTGTTCTACGGCCTCCATTGCTCCCTGGACGCCTTCGGCGGCAGCGCGTCGCGCCTCTTCCACGATGCGGTTGATACGCTCGGAGTCCATACGCCATTCGCGTCCATCGATACGTACACTGAGATTCGCAGCGGGACCACCTGAACGGCGTACGTGCTCCTCTGCTTTACGCCTGGATTCTTCTGCCCGCTTGCGCATACGCTCCTCCATCGAGCGCCGCATCTCTTCTTCCTTACGACGCATACGATCTCTGTTGCGGCGCAACTCCTCTTCTTTCCTGCGCATGCGTTCCTGGGTACGCTGCCACGAACGATTTTTGGGACCATGGCCACGGAAACGATAGGACTCGGCGGCACGAGCAACCTCGTCTGCGATATCTGCGCCAAGCGATGCCGTCGCATCTGCCACAGAGTCAGATATGTCTTTATAGAAATCTTTCCAGAAGTTTTCCATCTCGCGCCCAAAGTCGGCCCACTCGCGTCCGACATTACTCCAATCCATGTCCCAATCGAAGTTCCAATTAGAGCTGCTATTGCTGCTGCTACTCTTTGGCGCGGCATCTCCGCTCAGATTGAGATCCCCGCCAACGGTCATTTCCAGTACCGCTGATCCGTCGCCATACACCAGGGTTACCTGACTGCCACCACTCGATACTATCGAGCGGCCGGTAATATCGCCGCCAGCGGTTGCGCGGATAGTCAGGTTGGCATCCTGGGGCAGGGCGATATGTGCATCGCCTCCTACCTGCAGTCGCGTCGTGCTACCAGCAGGAAAGTTCGCTTGCAAATTCAGGTCAGCGCCTACTGCACCAACCTCGATCCCTCCCCGTATTCCTCTCAGGTCGGCTTCGGCTCCGATGCTTCCGATCTGTAGCTTGCCTTCGATATCGTTACAGGCCGCATCGCTGCCAATCTGTCCGATCAGGACATCGCCCTTTATGCTGCGCAGATCGCAATCGCTACCGATGTCGCTCACACGCACGCTTCTTGCGCCTACTACTGCCAGTTCGTTGCCTATAGAGCCGAGCAGGACTTCAGCGTTTGGACTTTCATGAATCTGGCAATCGCTACCCACTGCGCTGACCTGGATGCGCGCAACACCGCTGGCAACCAGATCACTGCCAACCGTTACGACAGTCACCTGGGCATCGCCGCCTCCCTGAATCTGGCAATCGCTACCGATGGTGCCACAGCGTAAGCGGCTAATGCCGCCCAGCACCTCCAGGTCGCTGCCCACCGTGCCCACGGTCGCATCACTGATGGCGTTAAGCGATAGGTCGCTGGCAACGGCTGCGAGCTCCACCAGTTCAATGTCGGCTAATGATGCATCTGAACCAACACTGCCATGTACGTGTAACCGCGCAGCTTTGAGTGCTGTCAGGTCGCTGCCAACATTGTTGAGCACGATGTTGCCATTAACAGCTTTGAGCGAGGCGTCACTGCCAACATCGCCCAGTTCTACGCTGCCGACAACGTTCTGTATGTTGATCTCGCTCCCGATATTTCCGGCTTTGACATCGCCGCCAACGTTATTAATGGAGACATCGCTCCCGGCATCATTTAGTGTGACGCTGCCACCAATGTCGCTCAACACGGCATCGCTGCCAGCATTACGGATCTCCACACTGCCGCCCACATTCTTGATAGCCAGATCTGAGCCAACGTCTTGCACGCTGACAGAGCCTCTGATGTTGCTCAAGATCGCATCGCTGCCAACATTGCTTAGCGCGACATCGCCGTTGATATTTTTCAATTCCACATCGCTGCTAGCATCACGTAGTTCAACTCGGCGCACGTTTTCGATAGAAACATTATCGCTTACATTATTAGCAGCAATGATAGTCTCGTAAGGTACTAACAACTCTAGTGAACCATCGCAATTGCCAATCGTCAGTGCATCACCCTCCGGCTGGAGTGTGTCGATTTGCCCATCGGCATTTACCTGGATGTCCTGTCGCTCCCAGCCACGCACACTCAGTTCGCCATCAACATCTGACAGGACTATGCGTTGCACTGAACCAGCAGGAAATGTCTGTTGCATGCCTCTCTCCTTTTTTCGTAGTCCCGTTTCACGTTCTATTTATGGATATCTCGCTATGGATATTCCCAGTGCATAACCACTTGACCTTTTCGGCTTTCCCATGTAGAGTATCCCAGAATGGAGCGGCAAGGCGCTTGCTGGATCACGATCCGCTCCGAGGATACTGCAATGGTTATTCGACAAAAATCTCTAAGCGCTCGCCCTTTTCCAGATCATGCAGGTCCAGCAGACGCCCCGTGGCTCCATTCTCGATGGAGCGCAACAGATCTTCCACTGCACTGTTACTCAACTGCGGTATCACCTGGGCACCCAGGCGCAAGCCAATTTTGATCAAACCTACCGGTAACGTTGCGGTAAAATTCACTTTCTGGCGTTTGGGGTTCAGCGTTGTCGTGCGTACGCGCAGCACGCGTTCTCGTCCGCGCTCGCGCGGGCGCTCTGCTGCTTCCTCTTCCAGAGCATCGAGCAGTTGTGCGGCCTGTGGTGCGCTGACCTGGCCCGCCTCGACCAGAGATAAGATACGATTGCGTTCATCCTTTGATGCAGGCATGGTTTTTTCTTCCGATCTGCCCTTCAGGCACCCTCACGGCTAGCCTTTCAGGAGCCGCATGGCCTCTTCGACGCTGATCTCTTTGGCAGCCAGCCTGTCAAGAATAACGCGACGATCCACACGCCCATCGTTTTCCGGGGTGCCACCCAGCGCAGCCACGATCTCATCCAGGCGGCTGCGTGCTGTGTTATAGGCGACATTCATCTCCATTGCCAGCTTCTGGATATTGCCCCGGTACTTCACCAACATCTCAACAAAATCAAGCTGCTCACGAGTCAGGCGACCAATCCATCCAAGGCTAAAGCGTCCCTCGATAATAACGCCGCTGGCAGGACACTCCAAGCGCGTTACAATCAGTTCCTCTCCGCTTACCGGATCCCGCGTTATCAATGGATTCATCCTGTTTTCTCCTTGCAGGAGCACCTTTTACTAATGCTCCCATTACCTACTATGTGGATTAAATTATTTAAACGGACATCGTCTACCGATACCCTGATAATACAATGACTGGAACTTTCGACCATCTCGAACTGAAGCTCCGCCTGCGGCGGATACTCACGTAAAGATACTTTCTTACAAAAACTGCCGGCCAGCAGTTTTTGTAAGAAAGTATCTTTACGATCCATACTCCGGATAGCGCAACTGGCCGGCTGGTCTGGTCATCTCGTCATGCTGCTCTGCATGCTCCCGCCATGTACCCAGCGAGACCAGTGCCTTGCCCAATTGCCCAACTGCGTGCCGTCCCAGGCTCGGAGCATGTCCTGCAGCCTGGTTTGCTCTCTGGATCTGCTCTATCTCGCTCTGTAACTCTCTAGAGCGTTCTGCATATAGCTGCTCTTGCATAAACAGGTATTTCATCGGTAGACGGCTCCTTCTTCACTACGAACAATATTCTTATCTAAGATTGATAGTTTTCATCATCGACATGGTAATAGTAACATACACCAGTAAAATTTGTCAATATATATGGCAAATAAAATTAATATGAAGGCAAATTTTTCTTCGTGAGCCATCTCATATTTTTCGACCATCCGTTCGATCTCGCTGAATCCCCGCCTGCGGTAGTTGGTGCCGTGTGAAGTTCTTCCCGTCAGGACCCGCCACAGGCTTCAATACATATCTTGACAAATCGCGCTTCTCACATGTACACTTGGCTGTAACCGATACCGAAAGCGGTTACGGTACAAGCGGCAGCTCAGGCATCTATCTTGTCGCTTGCCCCACTAGAACATTTAAAGAAGGAAAAAGGACGACGCACATGGAGTTCTCAAGCAAAACGCATCAAAATAGAACTCTCCAGCTTCCCCCGACTGTGACGCTGGCTCTGTGGCGCTTGCGTCGCACCTCGCTGATGCTGCTCGTGACTGGCGTAGGCATGATTGCCGCTGTTATCCTCATCTGTGCAGTGCCGCTTTTCTCGCAGGTTGCCTTGACTGCTGGATTGCGTGGCATCCTTGATGCCTCTCCTGGAAGCTCAAATATCTATCTCAACATCCCATCTCAACTGGTGACCACGACGAGCCTGCACACCTTCGAGCAACAAATCGCGCTCCCTACTCAAAATAGCCTGGGACAATATCTTAGCACGCCACCCGAATTCTCTCTGCAGACGCCTGGTTTTACCCTGCTCTCCCCTCATCTCAATCCTTCGCGCGGCTTCGATAGTATCCAACTCTACGGCACAGCACCAGATCACGCGTCCACGCACCTGACGCTAAGCGCGGGACGACTTCCACGTCCTACGAGCAATATTGTCGAGGTTGCCATCACACCCGATACGGCCAGCGAGTTGCACCTCCATCTGGGTTCTACAATGACGACACGCCTGAATCTTAATACTCAGGAGCAAGCTGCCAGTATCGGGGCAACAGCGGAACTCAAGCTCACCGTCGTTGGTCTCTTTATCCCTAATCGGGGAAACGATCCCTTCTGGCACGATAACGATTTTCGCAGCACGCCTACCGGGCAGTTTACCACCTATAAAGCCCTGGCCGCCAATGATGCCCTGCTTCACGCCTTCACGCAACTAACGGAATCCAACCAGTATTATTTCGTCGATACTCCCAGCTTTATCTGGGCCTATCACCTGGATGCCTCGCGCGTCTCCGCTGACCAGGTCAACGATCTCATCAATGCGCTGTCTACGCTTCAGACTCATATTGCCAATGCCTCAAGCATTCCTTATATCCAGAATGCTTCTGTATCGGGCAGCATGCTGGCATCCTTAAATTCAGCCAGTCCTCTTGAAAAGTACCGCGACCATATGAACGTGGTGCTGATCCCGGTAATGATTCTCTCTATACAGGTGGTAGCGCTTGTGCTTTTCTTCGTGGCGATGATGACCGAACTGTTAGTAGATCGCCAGTCGGAGGCTATCGCGATCTTGCGCAGTCGTGGGGCCAGCCGTCAACAGGTTTTCGGTTCGCTTGTGGCGCAAAGTGTGGGCATGGGGCTGCTTGCCCTTCTCGTAGGTCCTCCACTTGCTGTGCTCGTGGTCTATCTGGTTGCGCAGCACACGCTCTTGCCCCAGGATCAGGGCTCGCTTAATGTTATTGCGAGCTGGCATACTCTGCTGTCATTGCGCTGGTATGCGCTGGCTGCGGCGCTGGTATCCGTGATCGCGATGATCATCTCGCTGTATCGTGTTACCGGTATGGACGTGCTTTCCATGCGCCGGGAAGCTGCGCGTATGAGGTATCGTCCGCTCTGGCAGCGACTCTATCTCGACATTATCGCCGCCATCATTGCTCTGACCGGTTATGTTATGTCGCAATATGTACTGCGCTCTGGCGCGCTCGACCCGCAGACCAACATTTTACTGGCAGCACCGCTGGCTCTTATCGCACCACTCTTCCTGGTGATCGCAGGTGTATTGCTCTTCCTGCGCATCTTTCCGCTGATCTTGCGCAGCAGCGCATGGCTGGCGGTGTATAGTCGTGGGGCTGTGCCTATGCTGGCACTGGCCCAGATGGCGCGTACGCCCGGTCAATTTATCCGCATGACTCTCCTGCTGGCCTTCGCTACGGCCTTTGCGATTTTCTCGCTGGTCTTTTCCGCCTCACAGACACGGCATACACTGGATATCGCTACTTATTTGACGGCTGCCGATTTCTCCGGTTCTATCGCGACTCCCCCCACGCACCCGCTCACATTGGCTCAACAGACCACACTTTATCGTCACATCCCAGGTGTTACTGCTGCTACACTCGCTTATAAAGATGACGCCACCGCCATCGACAATCTCCAGATTATCAATTTGAGCGTCAGCGCGGTGGACCCTGGCACCTTTGCCCAGACCGTACTCTGGACCGACCCTCACGAGCAGCAAGCTCTGGCTCCTTTGATGAAGCAACTTGCAGCCCAGCGCTTTTTCCTGCCATCCACAAAGATCAATCCGAACGATCTCCCACCTATCCCTGCTATCGTCGATGCCTCGCTCTGGGACACGCTTGCATTGAACCCTGGCAGCCATTTCGAGCTAACGCTGCCCTCGGCAACACTTACGTTTACTGCTATAGGTCAAGTACAGCACATTCCTCAGCAACTTGATAGCACCGATCCGAATGCTACCTCCACTACTGGTGGTATCCTCATCGACTATGATATGTATGTTTCTGTCTATAAGAAAGCGCTTAACATAGATCTTTCGCCCAATTATGTCTGGCTGCGTACTCAGCAGGATGCAACTTCTCTGACAAGCGTACGCACGGCATTGAGTAAGGGGCCATTGCAGCTTTCACCTCTCTATGATCGGCAAGCTTTCGCCGGGACGCTGTATACTGATCCGCTTTATCTTGATCTCAATGGGATCTTAACGATTGGGGCCTTCACCACGCTGTTGCTCGCCTTGCTGGGTGACTTGCTCGCCTCCTGGCTCAGTGCACGCACGCGGCTCGCGAATTTTGCCATCTTACGGGCGTTGGGCACTGCGCCCTGGCAGGTTGCCAGCGTGCTTACCTGGGAACAATGCATTGTCTATAGCACGGCCATTTTCCTGGGTATTTTGTTCGGCCTGTTCCTATCGTTGACCGTTGTACCTTCGCTCGTCTTCACCAGCGTGCCCAACAGCATTGGCGATCAGATCAGCAGTGCTCAATTTTATATCCTGCAACACATCATCCCGGTCCAGGTCACCTTCCCTCAATCATTAGGAATCATTCTGATTGCTTTGCTGCTGATCTGCGTGATAGCCCTGGGCATGATGGTGCGCGTCGTCTCAAAACCGTCCATGAGCCAGACGCTCAGGCTCAACAGCGATTAACAAACTCGATATGCAATTTTTGTCAAACGGCAATAAGCCAGAAAATGATACGGTGACATAATAAAGCAAGATACCAGAGTATAAGCAAATGAAAGGATCAGGAGACCATGCACCATACAATCCAGGTGACAGACCAGCCGGCAGAGGCAGATTGGCAAGCACTCGAAGGTAACATCAATCGTTTCAACATTCAACTAACCAGCTATGATGATTTTCGTCAGCTAGCTATTTTTATCCGTGATACCAATGCAGAGATTATTGCTGGTCTGACCGCTTTTACGTGGGGAGGTACCTTGCGCATTCTTGTCCTCTGGGTGCATGAGAGCTGGCGCAAACAAGGTTATGGTACACAATTGCTTGCAGCGGCAGAACAAGAAGCAGTGGCTCGTGGATGCAAACAAGCCGTCGTTGATACGCATAGCTTTCAAGCTCCGAAGTTTTATCCTGAGAGGGGATACACTATTTGCGGCGTAATAGAGGATTATCCGCTCGGCCATCAGCAAATCATATTTCAGAAACATTTGCAATAATGACATTTTTTAACGCGAGATAAAAAGGGGAAATCTGTACACGAGGTTAACCAATTTCCCTATTAATGTACTTTTATTGAGACGGAGAACTGTATGGCTCGCTCAACCAGCACACTTCAACCAAGAGGCAGCATCGCTCTGATGTCCTCTACCGTTGCACTCGCATTCTGGCGCTTGCGTCAGAGCTGGTTTATGCTTCTCATAACCAACGCTGGCGTTGTCGCCTCTATTATGCTTGTCTGTATCTTGCCGCTTTTCACTCAGATCTCTACAACAGCGGGGCTACGCAGCGTCATCACTGCCACGCCCGAAAACCCATATATCACCCTCCATGCGAATATGAGGAATGGCTCTACAAACAATTTCAACGCGCTTGCCCCTTATCTGACAGGCCCATTTGATAGTGCCCTCAATACCTATATCAGTGGTCCGCCCGATATTTCTATCCAGGCGTCGGATCTGCCACTGCTCTCACCCCATTTGCTTGCCGGTGGCGACGTGCGCTTTGTTGGTTCAGCGATAGATACAGCCCGCGCTCATGTCAAGCTCATTCGCGGTCATCTGCCCTCGACCTGTAGCAGTCCCCCCTGTCCTGCTACCCCGGAAGTTGCAATAACGCCAGAAACGGCCAGCGATCTGAACATCGATATTGGCTCAAATCTGACCATACTGCTGCCATTCTATAAAAATGCGCCAGGTCTGCCAGGTGATCCTACGATAGCCAGGCAGGCCAGTTTACGCGTCGTCGGTATCATTGTTCCCAACGCAGGCAACGATGGCTTCTGGCATTACAACGATCTTAATAAAATTGTACGCAACAAGTTACCCACTCTCTACCAGGTGCTTGGCTCTAATGATTGGTTGCTCTCACTCCTGACACAGACTGCTTCCCAGGTTGGGGCTGATGGCCTGTTCCTGGTGAATGCACTCGACGTTTTCTGGTACTATCACCTGGATGCCTCGCGCATCTCGATCAACCAGGTCG
>Ga0070741_10010683_pt1 | contig 17234 bp, 15 predicted proteins | sample Coa_R1_4_FD_66440 | JGI IMG/M metagenome (GOLD analysis project Ga0070741, IMG submission 66440) | Surface soil microbial communities from Centralia Pennsylvania, which are recovering from an underground coalmine fire - Coalmine... | ecosystem: Environmental > Terrestrial > Soil > Unclassified ...
CGCAAATTGCAAGGTCGTGTCCGCCGCGTGCCAGCTCTGCGCGCCATCCACTGAGCGATACACACCCGAACTGCGCGCCGCAAACGCGATTCCATCCCGTTGGAAATCGGACGAGGCGGCGATGCTGTGAACAATATCCTGAGCACTCGGTGATTCGCTCGGCGTCATAATTTTTTCTTGGGCAGGGTCGGGACTACACCTGGCGGTGGCTCGTGCTTGCGATGATGTACTAACACATCGAGCGTCAGCGCCATCGCCGCACCGTGAATGGCGGAATACACCGCCGATTTTTGCACAGCAGCCACATCCAAAATTCCCGCCTCCACCACATCTATAACTTGCCCTGTCGTCACATCCAAGCCGCAGTTTCCCCCGCCGCGTTGCAGCTGGGGCAGAAATGCGCTCGGCTCATACCCCGCATTATGTAAAATAATGCGGAGCGGTTCTTGCAGCGCCCGCGCCAAGATGTGATACGCCGCGCGTTCATCGGGGTCTTCAGTCGCCCACTCGTTTTGTTCCAGCAGCGGAATGCAATTCAATAACGCCACGCCGCCGCCGGGCAGCACGCCTTCCATCAATGCGCCGCGCAGTGCGTCCGCCGTTCGTTCCGCCAACTGCACGCGCCGCTGGATGGCTTGCTCCGTCGCATCGCCCACCCACAGCGTCGCCGCGCCGCCTTGTAATTTGCCAATGCGCTCCAACAGCTTCGTGCGCGGCGTCGGCTCATCGGTCTGCTCGAATGCCGCGCGCAGTGTTTTCAGATGTTGGCGCAATCGCTTCGGGTCGCCTTTGCCGCCGACAATCCCAAACATATTCCAATCCGCCCACGCGCGCCGCGCCTGACCAAAATCCTCAATCTGAATGCGCTCGAACGTATCTCCCGCTTGGCGGTGAAAGGCGCGCCCGCCCGTCAACCGCGCCAAATCGTCCATTGCCGCGCTCTGTTCCTCGGCACCCCAGCCCGGCGTACGAACCGCAATCACGCGGAATTCGTCAGGCTTATTATTTGCCATCAGCAGCCCGATACCCGATTCCGAGAGTTGGTCCACCACAATCACGACGGCTTGCAGCTTTGCCAACATCGCCCGCGCGAGAACAGAGGTCAATTGACGTGGGTCGTCAATGGCGAGGTCACTGATGACGATGCCGACGTTTTCCAGCTCCGCCCGCCGCGTGATAGGGTCCGTAAACATTTCCTGCGACCACAAGCCCTTGTCCCAGTACATCCCTTCCACATACTCGCGTTCAACTTGTTGATTTCTGCCCGCGCGAATTTCGACCCGCCCGTATTCGCCCACAATTTCAAAAATTTCTCCCAAATAGCGCGCGACCATCGCATCATGGCAAATCGAATGAGCCACGCGCGCCAGCGGTGCGCGTTCTTGCAAGCGAATGACGTTGGCGTTGAGCTGCAAGAGAATCGCGTGTGAACCATCTTCCAAAAAACGCTTGAGCCGCATCGCACTGCCGCCGCTGGCGATGTAGCTCAATCCATCGTTATAGATCTGGCGATACAACACCGCTGCCGTTGCCGTGCCATCGCCTACTTCGCGCTGCATCCGCCAGAGCGTGTCGCGCAAAAGCATCGCGCCCATGTCCGCATCGCCGTCGGGCAGCTCAATCACAAGGCGCGCAATATCTCCGCCATTGTCGAAAAAATCGGGCGCGCCGTGTTCGCCGACGGGTTGAATCGCCACCAGACGCGGCAGCGGACCCAACGTCGGTTGAATCACATTCGCAAGCGCGTTGATGCCCTTTTGAATACTTTTTTGCGTCTGAGGTGGGAACACGACACGCTTGGAAGGTGCGAACGAACGCTGCTGCATGTTAGCCTTTGATTGCTCCCGCCATGACACCTTCGACAAAGAATCGTCGGAAGATGAGATAGATGAACGCCAGCGGTACGACCGACACAAAGATGGCGGCGTAAATCACTTGGAACTTGGTGTCATAGTTGCCTGCAAAATTCAAGATGAATGGCATGAGCATCGTATTGTTTTGGTCGAGATAAATGTACGGTTGCAACAAGTCGTTCCAAAAAATCGGCAGCATAATCACGACGAGACTGATGATTGGCACTTTGAGTAGCGGAAACAAAACGTACCGCAGGTACTGCCACTGGCTCGCGCCGTCAATGAACGCCGCTTCTTCCAGTTCGCGCGGCAGCTCGCCGATAAACGCAGTAAAAATCATCGTCGAGACCGCGCCGCCTTTGATGTTGAGCACCACAATCGTCAACAGCTGCGACACATCGCGCGCCGTGCCGGGTGAATCCGTACCCGGAATCAATTGCTCTAACCACTGCACGAGCAGGAACTGCGGCAGAATGACCAGCATGGCAGGGATGACCAGCTGCAAGGTATAGATGAGATAAATCCAGCGTTGCCCGCGATGCCGTAAGCCCGCCAGTCCATAGCCCGTCAGCACTGACAGAAAAATCAAGCCAATCAGACTCGCCGCCGTGACAAAAATCGTGCGCGCCAACGTCCACCACAGCTTGTCGCCCGACAACAGCGTAATCCATCCATTAAATGTATAGTAGCCATTGAAATAATCCCGCATCTTTTTAATCGGAACATTGTATTGTTCCGCGATTTCTTGCAGCGACGCGTTCGGCGGCAAATACGTCGCGTCGGGAATGTTCAAGTCCGCTTTGAGTTTTTTTACGTCGAGGTTGTAATAATTTTCCAGCGCGCCCATCTGCGCGGTCAAGCTCAATGGTTCGGGCTGTGGAATCCAGAGAAAAAGTTTTCCCGCGTCCTTCGTCCCGACAAAGGAGCGCACAAAGAGCACGTAAAACGGAAACAGCGTCAGCGCCGAATAGACCAGCATCAGCGCCAGCGCGCCGATTTGCAGCAGCCGCTTTTTCTGACGCATCCCCAGCTGGGTGCGTGCCGCAATCGGTTGTTCCAACGATTGAACTTTCGTTGCCATTTCGCAGAATCGTCTCTATCGCTGCGCGCGCCGTTGCAGCGCCAACAGCAACGCGCCTATCAACACCAGCGGCAAAAAGGTCTCTATCGCCATCGTCATGCCCAACGCCAGGTGGCGGCTGTAAAACGCTTGACTGTAAAACAAAATCGAAAGGAATCTGGCTCCCTGATTCACCGTCAGCCCGCCCAGCGCAACCAGTTCATCGAACACGCCGAACGAACCGATGATAAGCAACGTGGATGCGATGATAAACGATGGCACCATTTGCGGAAAATAGATGCGCGTCAAACGCTGCCAATAGCTCGTGCCATCCACGATAGACGCTTCAATCGTTTCCTTCGGAATCGCCAGTAGCCCCGCGAGAAAGATTGCCACGTTAAAGCCCGCATAGCGCCAGCCAACCATCAACGCCAGAATGATGGCGGTGCCTTCGGGCGCATTCAAATTGATGGGCGAATTTCCAAAACCCAAATTGGCGAGAATCAAATTGACTGTGCCTGTGCCTTGCGCAAACAGCATCTTGGCAACATAACCGAGCGCCACGCCCGACATCATCATCGGCAAATACAAAATCGTAAAGAACCAACCCTTGAATCCCACTTCGTACAGCACGAGCGCCATGCACAGACCAAAAATATAAATATTCAAATAATTCAGCGTGGTGAAAACGACGGTGCGGCTCAGCGCATCCAGAAATTGCGTACCGAGGTCGGGGTCCGTAAAGATGGCAACAAAATTCGCCAGCCCAACCTGATGCACCTGCGGGTCATTCAGGTCCGACATATCCGTAAACAACAAAGGCAGCGACAGAATGAACGGGAGAATGGTCAAGCCCACAAACAGAATGAGTTGCGGAGAAATAAAAAGGTAGCGTGTTGGAAAAGGGAGCTTGAATCTAATCTGTCGCCGCGTCGCGCTGGCTTGCACGATATGAACCTCCAAACTTAAAAGTAACTGTCATTGCGAGTGGCGCTGTAGTTCGCGCCAACTGCGATGTAGGCGATGCAATACATCGCACATCGCCGCAATCTCCTACAAGGGATTCGTCAAGACCTTCGAGGTTTGTGCGCCGCAAACGGCGCGAGAAACCTCGAAGGTCCTAAACCCTGTAACTCAGCACTCAGGACTCAGCACTTTTCACTCATCCCTGCTCCTCCTACCGCGTCAAGAGGGCAATCCTTTGTAACTCTCATCCCAGTTCTTTTGCAACCAGTCCAGCGCCTCCTGCGTCGTCATCTTGTTCGTCATCACGTTCTGCCAGATTTTCTGGTTATTGTTCGATTCCCAATCCCAGGCGGTCTTGCCGCCCTTGATGAGATACGGCGCTGCCAAATCAAAGCCCTCGATGCCGGTCTCTTGCTTGACGTTCGCGAACATACCGCCCGGCGCGAGCTCTTTGACGACGCTTTCGTACTGCCCCCCTTTGATATTGAGCGGGCGATCCATTTTGTACAGGACGCCGCGTCCTTCGCCTTCGGCAAAGAGACCCACACCTTCGGGGCTGAATCGCCAAAAGTATGCGGCTTTGGTCTTGTCCCATTCGGGGCGTTTGTCGTTGCCCGCGCGCATAAACCAGCCGTCCACAAACCCCGGCGGTGTGAACTCATATTGCACCAGCGTATCTTGCCCCTTGGCGGGTTGGATGGCAGGAAAGCCATTCATCTGCACGTTCGGATCAGCCGCTTTTGCCTTTTCCCAAAGCCATGGTCCATGTAGCGCCGCCACTGATTTGCCCGCGATGATGGCGGCTTGATGTTCTTCCTGGAATTGGCGCGTGAACCAGTCCTTGGGAATATATCCCTTGTCATACACATCTTTCATAAAATCAAACGCGTAGCGATAGGGCGAGTCTTTGGCATTGAACTTGGCTTTGCCCATCCAGCAGTCCGCTTGCGCCTGGCGCTGCCCGTCGGGATACGCCATCGGGAAAACGTCGGGGAAGCGCAGCGAAAAGTTTTCGTTATGCCAGCCGACATCCCAAAAGTATTCGATGCCTTGTGTCTTTTTCGCCCACTGCGTTCCAGCATCCAACCATTTGTACAGGTCGTCTTGCGTCTTGACATCTTTGCGCGGGTCAAGACCTGCCGCGTCCATGTGCTCTTGCCGATACAGCCACGTAAAGAGAAAGCCTTGGAACGAGTCCAGGACGCGCGGACCCGGCAGGTTGAATGCTTTGGACCAGGTATTCTTGATGTCCCAGGTCCAATTGTCGAAATACGGAAATCCGATCTGGCTCAAGTCAATAAAGTTCTGGTAATTGTCCTTGCCTGCCCGAATCCAGAACCCGGTCATTTCGATATGCGGCAGCCAGCCGCCGGCAATCTTGGCATTGAATTCGCCGATGGTGGGTTCGTGAACCGGAATCAAGTTGAACTTGACTCCGGGATTCTTGGATGTGAACACGGCAAAGATTTGCTCGCGCAAGTTTTGGTATGCCGGTTCATCATGCACGACATCCAGAATCACTTCGTTGGCTGCGGCGGCGGCGGTAGGCGCGAGCGTTTCTACGGGTGTTCCCGCAGCCGCCGTGGTTGGCGCGCTGGTCGCCGAGGCAGCGGTAGCGGGCGCGGCGGTTGGATTTGCCGTACCGCTCGGTGCGCAGGCGGCAATCATCGCGCCTGCGGCTGCCAGCCCACCCATTTGCAAGAACTCACGCCGACTAAGTTTCTTTTTGCTCATCCTTCCCTCCTCCGAGACATCTTTTCCTTCCCCGATTGCAATTGAAAGCGAATATTTCGCCGACGCACCTCCTTTTTGAATCGTGCGAGAACCTCACGCTGGTGCGACGATGCGGTTCTCGATGTGACCGATTCCATCGATCTCCATGCGGACGACATCGCCCACCTTGAGGTACTTGCCATCCTTCAAACCCGTGCCGCCCGGCGTGCCCATCGTGACCACATCGCCCGGGTACAGCGTCATTACATTGGCGACGCGGCATAACATTTTCGGAAGCGGAAACAGCCAATCGCGGTTGTTGGCATTTTGTTTGACGACGCCATTCACAAGTGTTTTCAATTGCAAAGTGTACGGATCGGTCAGCTCGTCCGTTGTCACCATGCACGGCCCCATCGGCGCAAACGTATCAAAATTCTTGCCAAGGATCAGCGACTCATTTTGAACATCACGCGCCGAGACATCATGGAAAATCGTATAACCCGCTACATATTGCACAACCTCGTTCTCGGTCACCTCACGCGGGATCGTTTCGCCGATGATTGCTGCGAGTTCCACTTCCCAATCGAGCTGCTGTGTGAGCTTGGGATAAATGATAGAGTCAAAAGGTCCGATGACGTTCGAGGGCATTTTGGCAAAGCCAACCATCGGCTTGGTCGGCATGATGGCGTTGGGGTTATCTTCTGCATGGCTCGCATAATTGATGCCAGAGCAAAGGATTTTGCCCGGGCGCGGCAAGGGCGCGTGCAGTTTCACCTTGTCCATATCAAAATAGATGCCGCTTGCGGCGGGCGCGCCGTCCAAGAAACTCAATACTTGTTTCGCCGCGTTGGTCGCGGCTATGCCCATCCGAATAAAACTCAACATATCGCTCGGCATATCAAAACGCGTTGCGCCCTGCGCCTTGACCAATGCCTGATACGCGGCGGGCAAGTCGGCGAGCCTCCCCTTGTGCTCGACGCCGAGATGTTGCGTGCCTTCCCTTTCAAACGTGTATAACCGCATGGTTTTGTCCTTGTGTGATGAATTAATTTGCGCTGCCGAACGCTTCTGCGTGATTGCGGCGAATTTGCGCCAAATGTGCCGCCATCGCTTGCCGCGCGCCCTCTTCGCTGCGTCGCTCAATTTGTCTAAGAATTTCCAAATGGTACGGCATCACCTTTTCGCTCAAGTCCAAACGCGGAATGACCAATGCGAGATATTCTTTTAACAGACCGCGTACCGAATCGGAAAGAATCATCAGCAACGTATTGTGCGTGGCTTGCCCCAGCGCATTATGAAAATCCGCATCCTTGACTGCAAACAGCTCCGGGCGATTCAGGAGCTTTTCCATGTCCCGCATTGTCTGCCGCAGTAGCGCAATATCTTCCCCCGTCGCGTGCAGTGCGGCGCGTGCCGCAATTTCGATTTCCAAAATACTGCGGACTTCGTGCAGCTCTTCAAACGTTACCTGCCCGCGATATGTGCGCAGCAGCATGTGCAGCGGTTCGACGACCTGCTCATTCGTCGGGCGGCGCACTGCCGAGCCAACCCCATGCCGCGTTTCGACCAGTCCCTTTGCTTCCAAGATGCGGACTGCCTCTCGAATCACGGTGCGGCTCACGCCCAACTGCTCCGCAAATTCGCGCGCGGGGGGCAATTTGCTGTCGGGCGCTAATTCGCCACTGATAATCAATCTCTCGATTTCATTTACCGTACGATCCACCAAGCCATAGGATTCCTTGGTATTAATTCGCCGAAATACCGTTGTACTCTCCATCTACCCAGCCTCCCAAACTGTCATTGCGAGTGGCGCTGTAGTTCGCGCCGGCGAAGCAATCTCCCAACTGAGGAGTGAGATTGCTTCGTGCCCCAAACTACGTGGCGCTCGCAACGACAATCAATAATCTAATCGCGCCACTTCAAATGGCAGCAGCGCCAACTCTACACAGCCACGCGTCACATTCATTGCCGCGCCCGCTTCGTGTTGAAAATTCACCCCAACTTCCGTCGCCTGCTCAAACGTCTTTTCATTCAACCTGTGAACATGAGCCCTCTCCACGTTGAGATTTTGAATCGTAACCTGCTGCTCGTTGCCAGTCAGGTTAAAAACAAGCAGCCGCGTTCGATTGCCCGCGCGCATCGCCAGACAATTCGCAGTCAATGGATTGCTGGTATTCGCTTGAAAGACTTGCCCGCCGCGCAGCTCGCCCACATCCGCCAGAACGTGATACAGCGGAAAGAGCATTCCCGCCGTCGAATGAAATTTTTCAGGCAGCGTTGATCCCTGTTCCGTTTCCATCACGCCGCCCCAACCTGTCGTTTCAAAATAGGTCGTGCTGTTTGCACCCGCTTCTGCCAGATACTTGATGCTCCCCGCCGTCCAGCCCGCGCCAAAGAGCGACATCTGACGCGGGTCCACTTGCCACGGCAGTTCACCGGGCGGCGGCAGCGGTTCGGGACCCCGCGCCGCCGCGTTAAAGCGCGGACGTAGCGTAATCGGCGTCACATGCACCGGTTTGCTGCCGCTAATGCGCTTTGCTGTTTCCACCGACATCGCTTGCGCTTCCAGCGTTTCCGCAATCGAAGCGACGTCAAACGCATGAACCTGCGCGTTAATGGAATAAAAAACAAAATCCAGCGCATCGAGCGGTGGTCGAAACCGATTGATATACACGAGGTCGGCGTTCGTCCCTCCGCCAAAAGGGGCACGGGAGTCGTACGAAGCAAGCATTTCGCGCGCGCGAGCCAGCGCCGCTGCGGGCGTCGTCCATTCGCCCTTTTTCAAAATCAACCAGCTTTGAATGGGCGGTCGAATTTGTTCTAACGTTTTTCGTAATTCTTGGAGCTCTGTTGATGCCACGTCCGTGAGATGCAGCGCGATTTCCAAACTAATTTGTAATCGCTTGGCTTGTGCGCTCGCGCGTTCTAGTCTCGCTTTATAGTCAGGTGAGGATAAATCGAGGTCAACGCGGAGATGTGAGAGCTGCAACGCGTCCAGCGCCTGAAATTCGCGTTCATCCAATTGCTCCCCATGACTCGCCAGACCCAAACCGATGGACGGTAACGGTTTCGTTACGCGGGGACTAAGCGTAATCGTCAATGCAGTCGGCGTGGCACTGATCGCTTGCGTTGCCCCTTCCAACGATAGACGCACGCTCTGGTTAATTTTTTCGCCTGCGCGTACTTCAACGGGATACGGCAGTTCGAGCGGAGTGCTATAGGTCTTGAACGAAGCATCCGTCCAATTCCGCTGGTCCTCCATTTCAAACGTTTCTCCTTCGAACTCGACGAGCGCCCAAATGCCGTCACGGACTTGATGCTTGATTGTTTTTAGATTTTTTACTGGTGTGTGCGGAGAAATAGCAACGGGAAAAATTCCGTTTGATTCGGAGCCATCCACGTGACGCGCGTGAAAAGGCTTGCCGACGGCTTCGAGTCCATGCAAAACGCAAAATCCGATTCGGCTGCGCAGGAACGTTTTCCTCACCTCGCCATCCATCGTATAAAGAATCGTTCCGTCTCGCTCGCCCCGAATCGTGCCGCGCCAAAAGAAATCAATCTCGTCGGTTACATGCTCGGCGTCAAACGCAATCTCAAACGAGTCTGGGCGAATATCGAGCTGCCAGTTCGAGAACGTGGCGGGAATGGTGTTCCAGTTAACATCGCGCAGGGCAACATATACGCGGCGCAAAACTTCAACGTCGCCCAACCGAATATAGCGCAGGTCACTCGCTTCCAACGTGAGCGTCAGCGGACCCGCGCGCAATTCTCGCCATTCGGTTAATGGTTCCTCCGTTCCATAATAAAGAATGCTTTTAGATACTGACATTGTTAAAGACTTGCGCTGAATGTCATTTCGAACGCGACAAAGAGCGTCGCGTTCGAAATGACAAGTGCAAAGTCCTACTGCCACACCTCTCGAAAGAGCGCGAGAAAATTTTCCCCCGTAATCTTGCGGACATCGCGTTCCGCATACCCATGTTCGAGCAGCGCCGCCGTCACATTCGGAAAATCGCGCGCCGATTCCAACCCTTTCGGATTGGCGACAGGCAAAAAACTCATATCCATTTTCGGACCGCGCTTGCTGTTGCCCGTCAAAATCTTGACAAAGAACTCACGCCCATATCCTTCCGTGAAATCCGTCTCGACTCCCACGTGGTCTATGCCAATTAAATTCACCATATAGTCAATCATCGCTACGAAATCGGAAAGGTCTGCCTTGACGCCGCCTTCTTTCAAAAAGGGTGGGAAAATCGTCGCGCCAATCACGCCGCCCTTGTCAGCAATCGCTTTCAACAGGTCGTCGGGTTTGTTACGTTTGTGATTCACGCGCGAAAGAGAATTGCCATGCGTCACTGCGACGGGCTTGCTGGAAAATTGAACCGCATCGCGGCTCGTCTGATACCCGACATGCGAAAGGTCAACGAGGATGCCGAGCCGATTCATTTCTTGCATCATCTCGATCCCGTAATCGGTCAGACCTCCATCCACGCGTTCGAGACAGCCGCTGCCCGCGAGATTCCCTTCCATATAAGTCAGTTGAATAATGCGGATGCCGAGCCGATGAAAAATCAGCAGGAGCGACAGGTCATCTTCAATCGGCGAAGAATTTTGAAAGCCGAGAATGACACCCGTTTTCCGCCGCGTTTCGCTTGAAGAATATCATCCGCTTTTTCGACGCGCATAATTAAATCCGCGTTCTCTTGGAAAAAGGTTTCCCACGCGGCGAGGTTGCTGATCGTTTCGCGGAAATCGTCAATCACCGCCGTCGTCGCATTGATGGCGGTGACTCCACCCGTATGAATGTTTTCAAAGACCGAACGCGACCAATTGGAAACGTTCAGTCCGTCAATAATGATTGCGTCTTGGTGGATGATTGTAGTGTTCATCAAACCGCCACCGCGTAACGCGCCAATTTCGCTTCATCCAGTTCCACGCCAATTCCCACACCAGGCGGCACCAGCGCAAACGGTCCTTCTAACGCCAGCGGCTTTGTGACAATATCATCTGCCAGCCAGCCGTCGGGTCCGATATTGAAATCTCCCGCGATGACGTTCTTGGTCGCGGCAAAGAAATGGATGGCGGTCGCCGCGCCGATGCTTGAAGCGGGTTGATTCCCCGCGTAGAGTGGAATATTCGCGGTCTTTGCAATCGCCGCGATTTTGCGCGCATAATACACGCCGCCGTGCTTGGCGAGTTTGATGTCAAAGATGGCTGCCGCTTGTCGCTTCACCAATTCCAGCGCCGACTGCGGCGTATTCACGCTCTCGTCCGCCATAATTGGCAGATTCACGATTTCCGAAAGTTTCCTTAGCCCGTCCAGGTCCCAAATCGGCAGCGGCTGTTCCACAAACTCTAGTTCCAACTCCTTCATTGCCAGAATCGTCGAGAGCGCATCTTTGAAGGTATAGCCCGCGTTCGCATCAATACGAAACGAATTTTCTTTTCCAAGCACCTGACGCACCGCCCGCGCATGTTCAATATCATCCTGAGGATTGGGCGAGCCGACCTTGATTTTGACCTTGCGATAACCGCGCTCTTTGACCGCGTTCGCCTCTTTTTCCATCTCGCTGGTTGCTTTCATGCCAATAGACCAGACCATTTGCACTCGGTCTCGATACAATCCGCCCAATAATGTATAGAGCGGAACACCCAGCAACTTGGCGAGGAGGTCATACAGCGCGTCGCCAACCGCCGTCACCGCATACGAGCTGCCGCGCACGACGGCATCCAAATCGTCCATGATCCGCTCAATTTCGGCGGCATCTCTGCCCACGAGAACGGGAGTGTATGCGTTGCGGATAACCTGAACGATGGTTCTTGCGTCTCGGAGCAGCCTTGAAAGGGCGGCAGGGGTTGCGTTTCGCCCAATCCGACCACCCCATCGTCGCTCATGAGGCGAACAAGGACATTATTTGCGGTTCCCAACAAGCCCGTTGCAATTTTGACGGGGACAGTATAAGGAATCCGGTAGGTTATAACTTGGATTTCCTGAATCTTCATTCGCTGCTCCGTCGGCGGGTGAAGAATAAAACACGAACAGAGAAGTATTTAACGCTTGGAAAGCCTATCCGAAGACCCGCAACGGCACATGACCGACGCCAAAGTGATGACAACCGCCATTGTTGCCAGGGACTTGTTTCGCAGCAATTTTGAATTAGCACGAACCTATTTACAGGAATATCAATTCATCCCAACCATGCGGAGCACGAGTCGTTTCAACCGGCGCTTGCACCGTGGCCGCGAACAATTCCTACCGCATCGCGCCGTTCATGCCAGCAAAAATCAAACTCAAAGTGTCCTGCGCCGCCGTGGTTGTGTTATATGACCGCGCAGGGCTTTGGACTCAACGTTCTATTCTTTGTCTTGGCGTTGAGTATCAATATCCTCGAGCGCAACTTGGTTAAATTTGATACGGAGCCCGAGAAAGAAGGCGTGTAAATATGATATTAAGATATTATTATCATACCACTCCGATTTTATCATGAAGCAGGATTTTGTCAATCTCGGAGGGTGTACTGGCTACGTTGTTGATCCACACCACAGTATCTGAGCGCTGCCTTCCGCGGAAAGCTTTTGACAGCTTTTATGAGACCGGACGGAATTTTCGTCCATCACACGCCTTCGGGCGAGGTCATTTCGCGGATGACGTAATCCAGAATTTCTGCGGTAATGCGCTTGCAAAATTCATCGCCCGTGATTGATAGGCGTGGAGATAGACGCGGGCGAGCCGCGCGTTGTCGTGCAGCATGCGTTCAAAGTGTGTCCACCAAAAACAGCTTTTTCATTGTGCTGGAATCGGAGCCGCTTAAAGTGACAGAGGAGGCGAAAAAAGAGCAATAATGGGCTTGCGTTGCCGAAAGTATTTTTGAAACCGGAGGAAATCAAAATGAAAGCGTAAATTGGCTTATCTATATTGAAAAATAGCTCCCTTGAATACAAACGACTCCCTTTGTATCTTCAGCATAATATACAGCGAATAATTTTCCGCGTACATATTCAATCACCGACGGATAGCCGAGATTAAACCCACGATTGCTGTCGAATAAATTATCGCGGATTACAATTTCATTGCCCCAACTTCTGCCTTCGTCCTCGCTGACAGCCCCGCGGATGCCATATGGCGGGCGGCGGTAGCCGTACACAATGAAAATTCTGCCATCGATCAAGCGAACAGCATGCGTAGGGTGTCCCCAAATTTGGAGCAGGTGTGCAGGCGTCCATGTCAAGCCGAGATCGCGAGATTCACTCTGATAAATATAGCCGGTGACTTCTTCGCGCGTAAATAACAGCAGCTTATCACTTTCTGTCGCAACGACGGATGGTTCCGCAAAGACGCGCCCACTCATACGCGCCGCCTCAATCGGTTTACTCCAATGCAGTCCGAAATCCGGAGAACGCAGGATAAAACTCGCGCCGTACGGGTCATGGTCGTGACTGCCCAGCGCGAGAATGGTCGTCCCATCGCTGAGCTGGGTCGCGCCTTTGGGACTGAACGCGGCTTGGTAGGGTGCAATGTCGAGTCGGATAGTGTGCTGCCACGTCGCACCGTTGTTCGTACTGATATGCACAAATGCGCCGCCGTCCGCACGGGCGTACGGATACGGATGCACAGACCAGTCCTCCTCCGTCTCGGGCATTTGCCACACATGCCGCGCAGGGTTCAAGACAAAAATTTTTTCTTGACCTGTCGACGCGAGCTCTCGCGCCAGTTCGAGCGGATACCAGAGAAAGCGCCATTGATTCAGGAGGACATTGCCGTTCGTGAGTTGCGCAATACCCGGCGTCTCGACGCCGTACCAATCATAGTTCGGCACGACGCGCGGCAGGTCCCACGTTTGCCCTTGGTCGCGCGAGCGAATAATTAGATTATGAAAGTGTGGGTTATCAGGAGGATGCAGCGGCGGCTGGTGCTGCGGGCTCGCGCAAAACGCAACCAGCCAATCACCATCGTTTACCTTGGTGATACAAGGGTGTGAGGAATAGCTGTGAGGCGCGCGGTAGACGATGGTGTTCAAGGTTGGAGGACTAGTTTATGGGAGAAAAGAAGTTAGAGGTTGGAAGTTGGATGCTTTACAGCATGGTCCAATCTCTACTCAACGAATCCTCTAGTCTGCCAGCTTGAATCGCGTACAAAGCACATACTGAATAGGATCGGCTTCGTTCGTCCACTCGTGATAGCCGCAGACAATCGTACCGTCGTCCAATTGGCAGACGCTCGGGTAGCCGATGTGCTGGTAAATGCCGGGATGTTGCCAGTTGACTGTGCCGGAGCCACGGCGCGAGGGGCGTATGCCTGCGCGCCCTCCCACATCCGTGTCTTTGCCCGGCACGCCGCCTTCCCGAATTACAAATTCATTTTTTAAATCCCATGTTACGCCGTCTTCGGAAATGCAGCCGCGCGTGCCGTACGGCGGACGCCGGTAGCCATAGACCATGAGCACGCGCCCGTCTTGCAAGTTGATGAGCTCGGCTGGGTAACCCCATATTTGTGTGAACTTGGGCGGCGTCCACGTAAATCCATCGTCGTCGGAAATGACCATCGCCAGTGTGCGTTGGTCGCCGCTCGGATTGATGTGCGCGCGCAATATGCTCACGAGGCGACCATCCTTCAAGCGCACCATCGCCTGTTCATCATAGTCAATAATGTCGGCGGGGTCATACGCGACGGTTGAATAGTATTCCCAGTTGTCGCCGTTATCATCCGAGCGCACCAATGCGGCGCGCGTGCTTTCCATCGGGTCTTCTTCGCCGTATTGATGGATGCGCCCATAAATCCCCAACAGAATGGAACCTTCGGGCTGCTGCCATGCGCCGAGACGACAGCCGCCGTGTTTGAGCGGGCGAATGTTGACAGGAATCGGCAGCGTCCAGGTCTTGCCATCATCAGTAGACTTTAAAACAAAAGTGCCGAGCCAAGCGCGCATGCGATACGCCCATGTCCAATCGCCAAATTCTTCCGTGAGCGGCATGGATGCCCACGAAGGTTGTTCGGGGCGAATGCCGCGCTTGAAAAATGCCGAGATGGTGAGGTTGACGAGCAACGTTCCATCCGCCAGCTGCGCGAGCCCACAGTCCCAGTTCCCTTCGACCTGCGTGTACGGCAGCACAACCTGACGATGTTCGTAATCCCATGTCTTGCCGCCGTCGTTTGAACGAATGATCACGCTTTGTCCCGTGTCATGGTGGAATGGATAGCGTTCTTCATTATAAATGGCGGCGAGCTGCCCGTTCTGTAATTTGCGAATGTTGACTTGATTCAAGCAGTGCGCGTGATTCGGGTCTAATGCAATCGTGGCATATTCGACATCTTTGAGAGTTGGCATGAGAGCTCCTAAATCCGTATTCCGACATTCTTTACTTGTACATAGTTCATAATGCCCGCGAGCCCGCGTTCGCGTCCAAAGCCGCTTTCCTTGTAACCGCCGGTGGGTGCTTGCACACCGCCGATGTACCACTCATTAATCCACACCGAGCCGGTTTGCAATCTGCGCGCCATCCGCAGCGCCCGCGTAATGTTTTGCGTATGAACGCCCGACGACAAGCCGTACGGCACGCCGTTCGCAATCTCTATCGCCTGTTCTTCTGTGTCAAAAGGCGTCAGGGCGACGACGGGTCCGAAAATTTCTTCTTGGGCAATCTTGCTGTGCGGTTCCACTTGGTCAAAGATGGTCGGCTCGACGAAATAACCCTTGTCAAATTGCGCGGGACGCCCGCCGCCGGTCACGAGCCGCGCGCCGTTCTGCTTGCCCAGCGAGAGATAATTTTGCACGCGCGAGTATTGCTCATCCGACACCAACGGACCCAAATCGGGGTTGCTCGGTCCAGGTCCGACCGTCAGCTTTTGAACGCGCGCACACAGTCGTTCCAAAAATTCATCATGAACATCACGCTGCACGAGGAGGCGCGAGATAGACGAGCACACCTGCCCGCAGTTATGAAAGATGCCTTCCATCACGTCATCAAGCGCCTTGTTCAAATCTGCGTCGGCGAAAATGATGAGCGCGTTTTTGCCGCCGAGCTCCAGCACTATGGGCTTGATGGTTGCGGCGGCGGCGCGCATGACGAGCTTGCCTGTTTCGACGGAACCCGTGAATGTGATGCCGCGCACCAGCGGATGCTCAACCAACGCCGCGCCCGCTTCAGGTCCGTAGCCCGTGACAACATTGATGACGCCGTCCGGAAAGCCAACCTCTTGGGCGAGCTCTGCAAAACGCAGCGCGGTCAGCGGCGTTTGTTCGGCGGGTTTGAGGACAACCGTGCATCCTGCTGTGAGCGCAGGCGCGATGGAACGCGTCGCCATGCCGAGCGGAAAATTCCAGGGAACGATGTGCCCCGTGACGCCGAGCGGTTCGAGCCATGTAAAGTCCACATATTTTTTCGGCAAGGCGATTGTATCGCCCTGCAATTTGTCTGCTGCGCCCGCGTTGAATTCGAGTGTCGAGACGACGCCTGCCATATCGCCGAGCGCATCGCGGAGCGGCTTGCCGTTGTCGCGCATTTCCAAGTCCGCGAGCTCCGGCGCGTGGTCTTGAATCGTACGCGCCAACTTGAAAATCAATCTGCCGCGTTCGGACGGCGCGATTTCGCTCCATTCGCCGCGCATCGCCGCGTCCGCGGCGTGAACTGCCGCGTCAATATCCGCGCCATTGCCGCGCGGCACCTGAGTAATTTCTTCTTCGGTTGCAGGGTCAACCGTCGCAAAGCGTTCGTGTGATTGGCTGTCCTGCCATTTGCCATTGATAAAAAGTTGGTTACGCATACCGGTTTCGGGCAATTGAGATTGCTGCAACACACTGCAAAACCTGCCTCCGCAGGTTGAAAGCGTTCCCGTCTGCAGAAGCGGACGGGAAGCATAAGCGACGCAGGTCGCTTTCGCATCGTGTTGCTGCGATTTTAATCGCCCGTATGGTGAAAATGCTCTCGAATCATCTCGGTCATCTTGTCATCCGCACGGTCAAAGCCCGTCAGCAGATCATCCGTTGACATGCCTGACGGAATCCACGACGCGGCGAGCTTGGTGGCGGCTTCGGTATTGTCCATAAAGCGCGCGGCGGCGAGCAGGCGGCGTTCGTCTTCGGGCGGAATCACCACAAAGCCGTGCTTGTCCGCGTGAATCAAGCGGCGCGGTTGAATCTTTGTGCCAAACACTTCCACTTCACAGTCCCAGCGAATCGGCGCGCTGTACGCATGGCTCACCGCGAGCCGCCGCGCAATCGCTTTGAATCCCGCCGCCGTCATTTCATCCACATCGCGGATTGAGCCGTCCGTAATTGTTGCCACACAGCCCAGCGCACGATGAAAGTTGCTCGTCACTTCGCCCCAGAACGAACCAATCACTTTCGGTTTATCCAAATCTTGGACGACGACAATTTTCGGTCCGGGAATGCCGGCGATGAATTTGCGGTACTCTTGCCAAACGATCGCGCGATTCGTCGGCAAATTCGGATTGCTCGGCTGAATCACCACCGTAATCGCATAGCCCGCCGTCGGTCCCATCTGCGGCATAAAGTCGCGCACTTCTTCGAGGTTGAACGCGTTGTCCAACGGATTGTGCTTGGTGATTTGTTCCCAGCCGTTGAAAATCGTCGGCGTGTTCCAACGTTTCAGCTGAATCAGTTCGCCGCGTTCGAGCGGCGTGT
>Ga0070741_10010684_pt1 | contig 17233 bp, 18 predicted proteins | sample Coa_R1_4_FD_66440 | JGI IMG/M metagenome (GOLD analysis project Ga0070741, IMG submission 66440) | Surface soil microbial communities from Centralia Pennsylvania, which are recovering from an underground coalmine fire - Coalmine... | ecosystem: Environmental > Terrestrial > Soil > Unclassified ...
GCCGATCGTCAACGTCGACGCCGCGCAAAAAGGTGACATGCGACACACCTACGCGGACACGTCGCTGGCGCGCACCGACCTCGGGTTCGCGCCAACGGTCACACTCGAAGAAGGATTGGCAGCGGAATATCAGTGGCTTACAGAAATCATCTAGCTCGCGCTCGATCGATCGCCGCCCTGCTCCTCGTCATCACGGCGGTTGCGTGCAGCACGCGGCAGCAAGGTCTCGTGCCCGCAGGGACCGTCGAACCCGACAAGTTCCTGTACGACAAAGGCACCGACAATCTCAACCGGAAGAAATGGCTGACGGCGCGCGAGTTCTTCAAGCAGTTGAACGAGACCTACACGCAGAGCCCGCTTCGACCCGACGCCAAGCTGGGGATCGGCGACACCTACCTTGGTGAAGGGACCGCCGAAGCGCTCGTGCTGGCGATCAACGAGTTCAAGGAATTCCTGACGTTCTACCCGACGAATCCGCGCGCCGATTACGCGCAGTACAAACTCGGCCTCGCGCACTACCGTCAGATGCGCAATCCGCAGCGCGACCAGACCGAAACACGCGACGCGATCAAGGAATTCCAGACCTTCGTCGATCGGTTTCCGAACAGCAAGCTGATGCCGGAAGTGCAGCAGAAGCTGCGCGAATCGAAGGACCGGCTCGACACCTCCGACTACATGGTCGGCTTTTTCTATTGGCGTCAGCGGTGGTACCCCGGCGCCGTCGACCGATTCGAGGCGGTGCTGAAACAGGACCCGCAGTACACCAACCGGGATGCGGTCTACTACCACCTCGCCGACTCGTACATCAAGTTGAACCGCGGCGCGCAGGCGCTCCCCCTTCTCGAAAAGCTCGTGCAGGAATTCGAAAAAAGCGAGTACTTGCAAGACGCCCAGAAGCGTCTCGCCGATCTCAAAGCGCAGGCGCAAAACAAGTAGGAGGAGTCATCGTGCGATCGTGCTTCACGAACGTCGGCCTCACTCTCGTCGTCCTCGCGGTGGCCGCCGGTGCGTCCGCACAGTCGGACCCGGTGCAGTTGACGCGCGCCGAGATCGACGTCGCCTGCGCTTCGTCCTCCGGCACGAGCAGTGCGCCGCATTCGCTGCGCGTGGTCGGATTGCAGGACGTCGTCGCGCGCAACGCTTTCGACAACCGTGACCTGCTCGTCATCAACGGCGGCACGACCGCCGGCGTCCAACTCGGCGCCGAGTTCTTCGTCCGCCGGAACTCGCAGTTCGGCATGGGCCGGCTGCTGAACGCCCCGGTCGACGTCGTCACCGACGGCTGGGTCCGCATCGTCGCCGTCAACGAGACGACGTCGATTGCGAAGGTCGATCACGTGTGCGGAACGGTGTTCGTGGACGACTACCTCGAGCCGTACACGCCGCCGGTGCTGCCGGCGAACATCGACGGTAGCGGCGACGCCGGCGAGGCCGACTTCACCGCGATGGCGCGGATCGTCGCCGGACATGCGACGCACGGCACGTCATCCACCGGCGAGTTCGTGACGATCGATCGCGGCACCGAAGCCGGCGTCCAGCCGGGCACTCGCTTCGCGCTCTATCGCGATCTGACGCAGGGCCGTTCGTTTGTCGTCGCGGCGGAGCCGGGCGTGCCGCTGGCGCCGCTCGGCGAAGCGGTGGCGATCTCGGCGAGCGGATCGCGATCGGTGATCAAGATCCTGCGGGCGCGCGACGCGGTGCAGATTGGCGACTACGCGGTCTTGCGGCGGTAGTTCTCGACCTTGTCCTGATCGGTGAAGCGGCGGAAGTAGTCGGCCGCCGACACGAGCGCGGTGACCAGCACGAACCACATCGCGATCTGACCGATGACGTCGAAGGTGTCGGCGAACGGAATGTCGCCGTGCGCCAGGATCAGCGCGAGGATCGCGACGATCTGTCCCACCATCTTGATCTTGCCGAGTGACGACGCCGGCATCGCGACGCCGCGCGCGTAGCCGATGCTGCGCAGCGCCTGGACGGCGAACTCGCGGCCGATGATCACCGCCACCATCCACGCGCTGACCATGTTCATCTGCGTGAGCGAAATCAGCGCGGCCGCGGTCAGCAGCTTGTCCGCCAGCGGATCGATCACCTGGCCGATCGATGTCACCTGCTTGCGGCGCCGTGCGAGGTAGCCGTCGGCCCAGTCCGTCAGCGACGCGAGACCGAAGATGGCGGCGCCGACGATCTCCGGCGGGAGGCCGAAGATGTTTCTCCCTTCGAACTGCGTCAACAGCACGACCACGAGCAGCGGGACGAGGAAGATCCGCGTGATCGTGAGTGCGTTCGGGAGGTTCATGTGCCTTCGAGCACATGATAACATCGGTGGTTGGCCATGAAGGCGATCCTCCTCGCTGGGGGCAAGGGCACGCGCCTGCGTCCGCTGACGATTCACACACCGAAACCGATCGTTCCCATCTTCGACCGGCCCTTTCTCCACTATCAACTCGACCTGCTGAAGCAGGTGCCGGAAATCGACGAAGTCATCCTGAGCCTCAATTATCAGCCGCGCCGCATCGAGGAAATCTTCGGTGACGGCAGCGAGAGCGGCTTAGGAATTAAATATGTCGTCGAGCCGGCGCCGCTCGGCACCGCCGGCGCGATTCGCTATGCCGGCGAGTCGCTGCGCGAATCGGTCGTCGTCTTCAACGGTGACGTCCTGACCGAGGTCAATCTCGCCGAGGTCATCGCGCTTCACCGCGAGCGTAAAGCCAAAGCGACGATCGTGCTGACGCCGGTCGACAACCCGACGGCATACGGATTGGTTGAAACCGACGCGCACGGCAATATCCGGCGGTTCCTCGAGAAGCCGAAGGCGGATGAGATCACGTCCGACACGATCAACGCCGGCATCTACGTTCTGGAACCCGACACGTTCGATCGCATCCCGAAGGACACGCCCTGGTCCATCGAGCGCAGCTTCTTCCCGTCGCTCATCGAGCGGAATGAAACGTTTGTTGCATACGTCTACCGCGGGTACTGGATCGACATCGGGACGCCGGAAAAGTACATGCAGGTCCACCGCGACATCATGGACGGACGGTACAAACATCGCGCGGCCCCGTTCGCGACGACGCCAGGCTCGTCCTGGATCTCGCCCGAGGCGCGGATCGAGGACGGCGCGGTGATCGAAGGCCCGTGCTTTGTCGACGCCGAGACGATCGTCAAGCACGGCGCGCGCATCGGCCCCTACTCCGTCGTCGGCAAGCACTGCCACGTGGAAGAAAACGCCGCGATCGACCAGGCAATCATCTGGGCGAACACGCGCATCAGCCAGGACGCGACCGTCCACCAATCGATTCTCGGACGGCACTGCCACATCGGCCGCAACGCCTCGTCTGGCGCCGGCGTCGTCCTCGGCGACAAATCCGTTCTCACCGATTTCAGTCGTCTATGAACATCGATACGAACATCTTCAAGGCCTACGACGTCCGCGGACTCTATCCGAACGAAGTCAACGAAGACGTCGCGCGCGCGATTGGCGCCGGCTTCGTCAGCTATTTGAATGCCAAGCGCATCGCCGTCGGTCGCGACATGCGCCTGTCGTCACCGGCGCTCGCCGAGGCGTTCATTGACGGCGCCACGTCGCGCGGCGCCGACGTCGTCGACTACGGCATGATCGCGACCGACATGCTGTATTTCGCCGTCGCGAAGGACGGCCACGATGGCGGCGTGCAGGTGACCGCCTCGCACAATCCGAAGCAATACAACGGCATGAAGATGGTGCGGAAAGAAGCTTTTCCGCTGAGCGGCGAAGAAGGCATCAACAACATCCGCGAGATGATCGCGAGCGACGCGCTGCCGCCCGCGGCGGCACGGCGCGGTCAGGTGACGACGAGGGACGTGCTGAGCGCGTACGTCGAGCACGTGATGTCGTTCATCGATCCGTCGATCATCAAGCCGTTCAACTGCGTCCTCGACGCGGGCAGCGGCATGGGCGGCCTCGTGGCGCCGAAGCTGTTCGACCGGCTCCCCTGCAAGACGACGCGGATGTGCTTCGAGATCGATGGACGATTTCCGAATCACGAAGCAAACCCGCTCATCGAGGAGAATCGTCGTCACATCGTGGAGCGGGTCGTCGCAGAGAAAGCGGACATCGGCATCGCGTGGGACGGGGACGCCGATCGCTGTTTCTTCATCGACGGACGCGGCGAGTTCATCTCGGGCGATTTCATCACGGCGCTCCTCGCCGAAGCGTTCCTGATCAAGAACCCTGGCGCCGGCGTGATTTTCGACCTGCGCGCCAGCTACGCCGTCAAGGACACGGTCGCGCGGTACGGCGGCACGTCGTACATGAACCGCGTCGGCCACGCCTTCTTCAAGCGCCGCATGCGCGAAACGAACGCGATCTTCGGCGGCGAGGTGACCGGTCACTACTACTTCCGCGACAACTTCTACGCGGACAACGGGTTCATCCCCGCGCTGTTGATCCTCGAGCTGATGTCGCGCAAGAACCAGAGCCTGCACGAACTCGTGCAGCCGCTCGAACAGAAGTACTTCATCTCCGGCGAAATCAACACGAAGCTGAAGAGCATGGCCGACGTGCCGCCCAAGCTCGTCGCGATCGCCGCGAAGTACAGCGACGCGCACCAGTACGAGCTGGATGGGATTTCGGTCGAGTATCCGGACTGGCACTTCAACGTGCGCCCGTCGAACACCGAACCGCTCCTGCGGCTGAACCTCGAGGCGACCACCGCCGACATGATGGCGGCGAAGCGTGACGAGGTCCTCGCCCTGATTCGCGCGTAAAATACGCGCATCATGAAACGTCTGCTCTACGCCACGCCGCTCCTGGCGGTGCTTGGCGCTGTACTCACCGCCACGACCGGGGCCCAGCAGCAAGCGGCCGAAGCGCCGGCGACCGACCGTCGCGCGACGACGCGTCCGGCGGTCGCGGCGGTCCACGGCGTCGTTACGGCCGGACATCCGATCGCATCGTCTGCGGGTTTGCAGATGCTGCTCAAAGGCGGCAACGCGTTCGACGCCGCCGTCGCGGTGGGCGCCGCGATCGCGATGGGCGAACCCGAGATGAACGGAATCGGCGGCAACGGTTTCATGACCATCTACGACAAGAAGAGCGGCAAGATCCTGTCGCTCTCGATGACCGGCGCTGCGCCGAAGGCCTTGAAGCCCGAAGAGATGACGCCGGAGCTACTCAACGCCGGCTACAAGGCGGGCATCGTGCCCGGCAACCTCGGCGGATATCTGTATCTGCTCGACCGGTTCGGGACGATGACGCTCGAGGACGTGTTCGAGCCGGCGATTGAGATCGCGGAAAGAGGGTACGCGATCGACCCGATGCTCGCGCAGTCGATCGCGCGCGGACAGCGCAATCTGTCGAAGTACCCGACGACGGCGGCGATCTTCCTGCCCGGCGGCAAGCCGCTCGAAGCCGGCGCCGTGTTTCGTAACGTCGACTACGCGATCACGCTTCGCAAGTTGGTCGACGCCGAGCGGCAGGAGCGAAAGCAGCGAGGCGCCACGCGGTCCAACGCGATCAAGGCGGCGTACGAGCGCTTCTACAAAGGCGACATCGCCGAGGAATTCGATCGCTTCTTCAAGGAGCACGGCGGCCTGCTGACCGCCGCGGACCTCGCCGCCTACAAACCTGAGTGGACCGAACCGCTGCACACGACGTATCGCGGCCATGACATCTACACGAATCCGGCGACGTCGCGTGGCGGGTTTGAAGTCCTCATGCAGGCGAACCTGGTCGAGGGCCTCGACCTCGGTTCGTTCGGCCCGGCGTCAGCGAAAACGATCCACGCCGAAATCGAAGCGATCAAGGTCGCGAAGTCGGATGTTTATCGCTACGTGGCGGATCCGAAGTTCACCAGGATTCCAACGCTCGGCATGCTGTCGAAGGATTACGCGACGGCGCGCCGTGCGCTGATCGACATGACGAAGGCCGGCGCGTATCCCGATCCAGGCACGCCGCCCGCAACGCCGGCGCCCTCTCGTTCTCGTAGGGCCGGTCCTTCGGGACCCGCCGGTCCTCTTGGACCCGGCACCCCAACATTCGACGAAAACTACGATCCCGAGCAGCACACGACAAGCTTCTCGATCGTCGACGCCTTCGGCAACGCCGTCGCGGTTACGCCAACGCTCGGCGGCCTCTTCGGCAACAACGTCGTCGTCGGAGACACCGGCCTGCTGTTGAACAACGGCATGCGCCTCGGATCGACGTCGCCCTACCCGACCGACGTCAACTACGTCGGCGCCGGTAAGATCCCGATCCTGAACAACTCACCCATCATCGTCATGAAGGACGGCAAGCTCGAATTCGTGTTCGGCTCGCCGGGCGGTGAAACGATCGGCCAGACCGAGTTCGAGATGCTGGTCAACTTGATCGACTTCGACCTGCCGGTGCAGCCGGCGATCGAGATGCCCCGCTTCGCGCTCGACGCGAAACCGAACTTCTACAAACCGGGATCCGAGATCACGGTCGACATCGAGAACCGAGTCGGCGCCGACGTGATCGCGCAATTGCGTGCGATGGGACACAAGGTCAACGTCCTTCCCGGCTGGGGCAGCCTGGGCCACATGCAGACGATCAGGATCGATCAGAAGACCGGCGCCATCACCGCCGGCGCGGATCCGCGGCGAACCGGCTACGCGATGGGCTACTGAGGTAGAATTCGGCAAGCGTAAGTTCTATTTGCGGGAGTAGTTCAGCGGTAGAACGCAGGCTTCCCAAGCCTGATGTCGCGGGTTCGATCCCCGTCTCCCGCTCCACCATTTGTTCCATCCCGAATTGGTCAATCAGTTGGCCGGCGCGGCCAATCCATTAACAACCGTGCAAACCCGTCAGGAATAGCGATTCTTCGTGATAAGACACCCACCTCGACTTTGAGGAGGTGCGCTGTGGGATCTATGGACTTGCTCCAGGACGGTGCCAGTTACGTCATCCAGGGACCCAACAATCTTTCGCTCGTCTGCAATCCGTCGACAAACACCGCGACGATTGACTACGTCAACAACGCGGCGGTACAGCCGGAACAGATCTGGGAAGCGAAGGCGATGCGCGGGAAGTCCACCGGCGAGATGTCGGGGTTCTTCCTGATGAACCGCATCAAGTCCACTGGCCATGCGTGGTGTCTCGCCGCGACGAATCCGGGCCGTTCCGGTGGACCGATGGGCCCGCCGCCGCGCGGCAGCTCCGTGTACATGGTCGACATCCAGGGCGCAGACGACTACGCGATCTGGACGCCGAACACGACCGGTCACCCGAACGGCGAACTGTCGCTGACGAACCTGATGTCGTTCAGCGGTCGCAGCGGTCCAAGCCTCGTGCTCAACGTCGCCGGGAACAGCTGGCAGCCGAACGGCCGCCTGATCGTGTGGGAATGGTCCGGCGGAGAGCCGAACGAGATCTGGTGGTTTCAGTCGAACTTCAAGCCGGCCTAGCGCGATAACCCGGCTTCGCGGCGGCGGATTGTCAGCTACTTCGGTGTGGCGATGACGAGGTTCACGTCTGCCTTGACGCCGCCGGCCGTCACGCCGACGTCGTCGATCTTGTTCGCCATCGTCTCCCCAGGCCGCATGGTCAGGTTGACGTGATACCGCCCCTGCGGCACTTGGATCGTGAAATCGCCCACGTTGTTCGTGTGGGTCGTGTAGCGCCGTCCGCTGGTGGCGTCAGTGAACACGATCTCGCGGTTCGCGACCGCATTCTGCAGGCCGGGCGCGCTGACCGCACCGGAGATGGTGCCCGGTTGATCGGGGATGTGTGTCCCTTTCGCCAGGCATCCGGTCGCCGCGATGACGATGACGAGTAGTGAATAGACGAGGCGGTTCATCCGCATGAGATGAACCGCTTCAAGAGCGATGCCGGTTAGCCGTTCGGGTTGAACCGATAGCCAACCCACGGCTCCGTCACCAGATACTTGGGGTTGGACGGATCCGGTTCCAGTTTCTTGCGCAGCTGCCCCATGAAGACGCGCAGGTACTCGGGCTGCTCCTGCGACGCTTCGCCCCACACCGCTTCGAGCAGCGTGCGATGTGTGATCACGCGGTTCGGGTGCCGCGCCATGTAGACGAAGAGATCGAACTCCTTTGGCGTCAGCCGGACTTCCTGTCCGCGCGCGTGGACGCGACGTCCTTCCAGATCGACGCGGAATTCGCCGACGTCGAACGACGCGACGTCGTTCTCGCCGCCCCCGCGACGCAGCGCCGCGCGGACGCGCGCCAGCAGCTCGTCGATGCCAAACGGCTTCGTGACGTAGTCGTCGGCGCCTGAATCGAGCGCTTCGACTTTCGTCTTCTCCTCACCCTTGACCGACAGCACGATGATCGGCACGTTCGACACCGAGCGGATGCGGCGGCACAGTTCGATCCCGTCCATGTGCGGCATGTACAGGTCGGTGATGACGAGCTCGGGCCGCCACTCAGTGAAATTCGAGAGCGCCGCTTCGCCCTCGGCCGCTGTTCGCACCTGATAGCCCTGGCTGGTCAACACCGTCCGCAGCACTCTCGTGATCTGCGGCTCGTCGTCCACCACCAGTACTTTCCCCTTTTCCGCTGCTGTCGCTGCTGTCGTCATGTTCATGATTCGCCTCTGGCAGGAGCATCACCACGGTGGTGCCCTGCGTCACCGATGGATCGATCCAAATGCGGCCGCCCTGCGCTTCGACCAGGCGTCGCGCAATCGGCAGCCCGAGTCCTACGCCGCCGCGACGCGGATCCTGCGCTTCGCGATTCGGAACTCGGAAGAACTTGTCGAACACACGCTCGACCAGATGCTCGGGGACGCCCGGCCCCTGATCGGCGATCGTGATCCGGACATAGTGGTCGTCTGTCCGCTCCGCACGCGCCGTAATCGTCGTCCCGACCGGCGAGTACTTGCTGGCGTTGTCGAGGAGGATGTACAGCACCTCGGTAATCGACGCCGCATCGACGGCCACCGGCGGCAACGTCTCGTCCAGGCGGATGGCGATGCGATGGTCGCGCGTCAGCGTATCGGCGCGCATCATGGCAGCCCGAACGAGGCGATCGACGTCCACCGCGCGGAGGTGCTGTGGTTGCGCAGTGGCGGCACCGTCCGCTGCCGCGAGCCCCGCGATGAAACGGTTCAAGCGATCCGATTCCTCGTCGATGACCAGCAGCAGTTCGCGCCGTTCGTCCGGCGCCAGTTCGGATAATTGCTTGCCGTCGGCTTCGGCGCGGAGCGCCGTGACCGCCGCTTTGATCGCCGTCAGTGGCGTGCGCAAGTTGTGCGTCAACGCGTCGAGGAGTGCGGATTTGAGCTGCTCGTTCCGCCGCGCCGCCTCGGCTTCGCTGGCGCGTTCGAACGCGGCCTTCAGTTCCTGATACAGCCGCTCGATTTCCAACCGTCCGGCCTGGGCTTCGGCGGCTCGCCGTTCGGCGCGCGTCGACAATTCGCCGGCCAGCACGGCCGTGCCGGTGAACGCGATGAAGCCGAACCAGTCTTCCGGTTTCTCGATGCCGAACCCCGCGGGCGGGATGAAGAAGTAGGAGTACGCCGCCGCGCCAAGACCCGCCGTCGTCAACGCGGGACCGAGGCTGAACCAGCGCGCGATGATGACGACGTCGAGCAGGAGCAGCGTGGACGCGATGCCGTCGCTGTTGATGGACGCGAGCAGCAGGCCGCCTACGATGACCACTACCGACGCGATCGCAACAATGAACCCGCGCCACCGCATCGAGTCGATGTTATAGGAAGACGATTGCCCACGAACGACTTGTAATCGTTTTCTTACGGCTCTCGGTTTCACACAAACGTCACCACACTTCTCCTCCGCGCTGAAAACGGCAGGCACGACGTTCGCAGAGCCAGGAGGAATGCGCTCCTCGATCACGGTATTGGTCACGTCGGCGGCGATGCTGGCGGCGTGCGGACAGTCTTCGTCACCGGCGAGTCCGAGTTCCGCGGGCGTCTCGGTACCTGTCTCGAACGTCGCGGTGAAGTCCCTTCACGTCACCGGCCCAGCATTGGTCGTCGGCGACACCAAACAGTTCGCCGCGGTCGCGACGTTTGCGGACGGCACGCAGCAGGACGTCGCGGCGTTCGCGACCTGGAGCAGTTCGGACACGAAGATCGCGACGGTCGACACAACGGGCAAGGTGACGGCAGTCGCCGAGGGCAACGTCAGCATCCACGCCGCATTCAGAGGCGCGAGCGACTCGGAGTATCACAACGTGACGCCGCTGCTGTTCTTCAAGGCGGCGGGAACCGTCAGCGAAGTGCCGCCAGGCTTCAGCGCGGTGCCGAACGCGCGCGTCGAAATCGTCGGCGGCTCGAATGTCGGCACGACGGTCACGACCGATACCGCCGGCAACTTCAATTTCGGCACGATGCGCGGCGACATCTACACCTTGAAGGTGACCCGCGATGGGTATCAGGACCTCACCCAGACCGTCACCCTGACGCGGGACATCGCCAACATCGCGATCCTGCTGTTTCCGACGCCGCCGATCGGCGCGACGGCGCGCTGCAAGGACAAGTCGTGGAGCTTCGGCAGCGACAAGGCGAGCGCCTGCGCCCGCAACGGCGGAGTCGCCTATTTCGTCTGTCCGGGGCCGCTCTGCTAGAATCGAACGGTGGTTCACTTTTCGAACCGCCGTTCACATCGCGCCGATGCGCGCCGCGTGGAGATCCTGCGCGCCGCCGCACGCACATTTCGCGAGGTCGGCTTCGCCGCCGCCGGCATGCGCGATATCGCCACGGCCGCCGACCTCTCGCCCGGCAACCTGTATCACTACTTCGCGGGCAAAGACGAGCTGCTCTATTTCTGCCAGAGCCGCTCGCTCGATCGGATGCTCGACGCCCTGGCGCGGGCCCGCACGGATCGCGGCGCGATGCGGTCGCGGCTGCACGATCTCGCCGTCGCGCACGTGTTGTGCGTCATCGACGAAGTCGACGGATCGGCGGCGCACCTCGAGGTCCACGCCCTCCCGCCTCGCCTTCGCGCGGCGATTGTGCGCAAGCGCGACACATACGAGCGCGGCGTCCGCGCGCTGATCGGGGATGCGATCGCGACCCGCGCGTTTCTGGGCGCGCTCAACTGGACTGCGTACTGGTATCGCCCCGATGGACCGCTGCCCGCCTCGGTCGTCGCGACACAGGTGGCGGATTTCGCCGTCGCCGGACTGAACCTGCATGAAAAACACGCACATCGCCCTGACCGTCAACGGCGAACCGACCGAGGTCGCGTTCGCCGCGTACAAAACGCTGCTCGAAGTTCTGCGTGAGGATCTGAACCTGTGCGGCACGAAGCATGGCTGCGAACTCGGTGAGTGCGGCGCCTGCGCCGTGCTTCTCGACGGACGCCCGGTGCTCTCGTGTCTCGTCCTCGGCGTGGACTGCGACGGCGTGAGCGTCACGACCGTCGAAGGGCTCGTCGCAGACGGCCGCCTGCATCCGCTGCAGGACACGTTCGCCGATCTCGGCGCGGCGCAGTGCGGCTACTGCACACCCGGGTTCCTCGTCACCGCCAAAGCGCTCCTCGACGAGCATCCGAATCCAACGCGCGAACAGATCAGGGACGCGCTCTCCGGGAATCTGTGCCGCTGCACCGGCTATCAGCAGATTTTCGAAGCGGTCGAAGCCGCGATCGTGGCGGGACGACGATGAACACCATCGGCAAGCCGCGACGACGGGTCGATGCGCGGGCGAAGGTGACGGGACAGACGAAGTTCGCTGACGACCTGATGCTGCCGCGCATGCTGCACTGCAAGCTGCTGCGCTCCTCGGTACCGCATGCACGCGTCGTCCGCATCGACACCACGCGCGCGGCGAAGCACCCGGGCGTGCACCTCGTTCTGACTGGCGAGGACTTCCCTATCAGCTACGGCATCCTGCCGGTGAGCCAGGACGAGCATGCGCTGGCGCGCGGGCGCGTGCGGTTCGTCGGCGATCCGGTGGCAGCCGTGATTGCCAGGGACGAACTGACCGCCTTCGAGGCTCTGGATCTGATCGACGTCGACTACGAACCGCTGCGGACGTTCGCCGGCCCCGAAGATTCGCTGGCCCACGACGAGCCGCGCATCCACGACTACGGTGACCGCGGCAACATCCACAAGCTCGTCTCCCTGTCGTTCGGCGACACCGACCGCGCGTTCGCTGATGCCGATCGCGTCTTCGAGGACACGTTCTTCTATCAGGGCAACACTCACCTGCCGATCGAGCAGCACGCCGCCGTGGCCGCACGCGATCCCGACGGCAAACTCGTACTCTGGTCGAGCACGCAGACACCGCATTACGTCCATCGCGCGCTGGCGAAGGCGCTCGAGATGCCCGCCGCGCACATCCGCGTGATCGCGACGCCGAACGGCGGCGGGTTTGGCGGGAAGAGCGATCCGTTCAACCACGAAATCGTCGTGTGCCGCGCCGCGCTGCTGCTCGATCGTCCCGTCAAGATCTGCCTGACACGCGAAGAGGTGTTCTACTGCCATCGCGGACGCCATCCGGTGCTGATGGAGATGAAGACGGGCGTCAAGAACGACGGCACGATCACCGGCATGCGCGTGCGCACGTTGCTCGACGGCGGCGCGTACGGGTCCTATGGCGTGGCGAGCACGTTTTACACCGGCGCGCTGCAGACGGTCACGTATCACATCCCGACATACGAATTTCAGGGGTGCCGCGTGTTCACGAACAAGCCGCCGTGCGGACCGAAACGCGGTCACGGGACGCCGCAAACCCGCTTCGGTCAGGAGATTCAGCTCGACAAGATCGCGGAAGGATTGAAACTCGATCCCGCCGATCTGCGACTGCGGATCGTCGAACAGCCCGACACGCTGACCGCGAACTATCTTCGCGTCGGCACCATCGGCCTCTCCGAGTGCATTCGGCGTGTCGTCCGCGCATCGAACTGGGCCGCGAAGTTTCGCCGGCTGCCCACCGGGCGCGGCGTCGGCCTCGCGTGTTCGTCGTATCTGTCTGGCGCCGGGCTGCCCATCTACTGGAATGACATGCCGCACTCCGGCGTGCAGTTGAAGCTTGATCGCAGCGGCGGCGTCACCGCCTTCTGCGGCGCCACCGAGATCGGTCAAGGATCCGATGACGTGCTCGTCGGCTGCGTCGCAGAGGTTCTCGGTATCGATCCGCTCGACATCCGCGCGGTCACCGGTGACACGGATCTCACGCCGGTCGATCTCGGGTCGTATTCGAGCCGCGTAACCCTAATGATGGGCAACGCCGCAATTCAAGCGGCCGAGCGCGCGCGCGATCTGCTCGCCGACGCCGTCTCGAAGAAGCTGTCGCTTCCGAAAGACCGACTCGTGTTTGCCGATCGCCGCGTGTTCGACACCGAGAACCCGTCGACCGGCGTCTCGTTCGCCGAAGCGGTCCAGGCCGCGGAAGCGATGTTCGGCACGCTGGGCACCACCGGCTCTTACACGCCGCCGAAGTCCGCCGCGAAGTTCAAAGGCGGCGGCGTCGGGCCGTCGCCCACCTACTCCTATTCCGCCGCCGTCGTCGAAGTGGAGGTCGATCCGTCGACCGGGTGGATTCACGTCCCCCGTGTCTGGATTGCGCACGACATCGGCCGCGCGCTCAACCCGACGCTCGTGCGAGGACAGGTCGAAGGCAGCGTCTACATGGCGCTCGGCGAAGCGCTGATGGAGGAACAAACATTCCGTCGCATCCGGCCGCATCTGTCGGCAGCGCTCGTCCACAAATTTCCATCGATGCTCGAGTACAAGAGCCCGACGACGAACGACATGCCGGAGGTGTTTACGGAACTGGTCGAGCATCCGGATCCACGCGGACCGTTCGGCGCGAAGGAAGTCGGCCAGGGTCCGCTGCTGCCGGTGATGCCCGCTGTCGCCAACGCCGTGTATGACGCCATCGGCGTCCGCATCGACGAAGTCCCAATCACGCCAGAGAAGATCGCGAAGGCGCTCGACGCAAAGGCAGCGGGCAAGCCGGCGCGCTACGGACCGTCATCGTTCCCGCACATCGACTGGCCCGAGCCGATGCAGGTGCCGCCGCCCTGGGAAGGTGGAGACGGAAAAGCGAAAGTGAAAAGTACGAAGGCAGAAGTACGAAGTACGGTGGTCGCGTCATGATGCGATTGCCGGAGTTCGTGTTCCGCTCTCCGCGATCGATCGCGGAGGCGGTCGATCTGCTTGCGGGCGCACGTCCCGGCGAGGCGATGCTCGTCGCCGGTGGAACGGATCTCTTACCGAACATGAAGCGGCGTCAGCAGACGCCGCGTACGCTCGTCAGCCTTCGTCGTGTCGAAGAACTGCGTGGCATCTGCGTCAACGGCGGCATCACGATTGGATCCGGCATGACGCTGAGCGAGATCGTCCGCGACGATCGGATCCGGCAATCGTGCGGCGCGCTATGGCAGGCGGCCGCGCACGTCGCGACGCCGCACCTGCGCAACATGGGGACGCTCGGCGGCAACATCTGCCTCGACACGCGCTGCAACTACTACGATCAGAACTACGAGTGGCGCAAAGCGATCGATTTCTGCATGAAGAAGGACGGACAGGTGTGCTGGGTCGCGCCGTCGAGCCCGAAATGCCTGGCGGTCTCCTCGACCGACACCGCGCCGGCGCTGATCGCCGTCGGCGCAGAGGTCTCGTTGGCTGGGCCGAGCGGCGTTCGCCGCGTCGCGCTCTCGGATTTGTATCAGAACGACGGCATCGCGTACTTGGCGCGGCAGCCGCACGAGATCGTCACCGACGTCCACATTCCATCGCAGGTCGGCTGGCGAAGCACGTACTGGAAATTGCGTCGCCGCGGCGCATTCGACTTCCCCGTCCTGTCGGTCGCGGCCGCGGTGAAGCTCGACGGCGATGAAATCGACGCGGCGCGGATCGTTCTCGGCGCTGTCGCGTCCCGGCCGGTCGGATGCGAGAAAGCCGCGGCGTTTCTCATCGGTCAGCGCTTGACCGACGAGGTGATCGCGCACGCCGCGGAGCTCGCCGCCGAGCCTGCGCGGCCGATGGATAACACCGACTTCACACTGGTGTGGAGAAAACGTGTGACGCGGGATTTTGTCCGGTTTGCGCTGCGGGAACTGCGCGGCGACGAAGTGATCGACCTCCGCCGCCGCTATCGTGGCGTGCTATGGATGGGGTGAGTTGTGATCGTCGCGAACGAAGGCGCCGTCGCGCGTCCGCGCCAGGAACCGTGCATCGACGAGGGCGCCGAGCACCGCGTCACAGGCGGTCTCGTCCAGACGCCAGAGGCGCCGTGCCTGCTCCGGTGTCAGGCGTAAGCCCGGCATCTCGAGAAACTCACCGCGTATTCGCCTGACGACGTCCTGAATTCCTCTGCTGCTCTCTCTCATCGATCCCCCGAAGCGCGTTATCGATCGTGTGTTCCATAACTAACTCACACACGATGCCAGCCAACGCGTCCCGGGATCTATCGAGAACTCAGCGCTTTACGTGAGTCGACCTAAGCCGCACCTGTCTTATTTCTTTGCGCTCTTCGCCTTGCGGCGTTCTGCCCAGTACTTCTTCATGCGCGCGGACACGGCGCGTCGCTGGGCCGCCGACATGCTGCGGCGTCCGCCGCCGCCACCGGCCGGGCGTCCCGGTTTGCGGCCCGGACGTCCGCGGAACAGGTCCGGAAACGCCTGGCGGATCGCCGCTTCCTCGCGGTGCAATTCGTCCAACCGCGCCTGCGCTCCTAATCGCGCCAGCCGCTGCAGTTCATTTCGACTCAAATCGGCCACAATGCCTCCCGGAATGATACGGAGTCTGACTAAGAAGTCTGACTTCGAAGTCTGACTAAATAGCCTGACCTGGAAGTCTGACTTGGAAGTCGGACTTGGAAGTCTGACTTGGAAGTCTGACTGTTTTGTCGGACTTCAGCTGATTGGCCACAGTGGCCAATGGGTTAGCCTATCGGGCGGAAACGGCTGAGGTCAATAGCCTGCGGACGGACTTGCACTGCTCTTTTCGCCGCGTGCCTGCTGGACGATCTTGACGCCGGCGCTGGCGCCGACGCGGCTGGCACCGGCGGCGATCATCGCCTGGACACCTTCGTAGTCGCGCACGCCGCCGGCGGCCTTGACGCCCATCTCGGCTCCCACCACCCGTCGCATCAGCGCGACATCGGCAGCCGTTGCACCACCTGGGCCAAATCCGGTGGACGTCTTCACGTAGTCCGCGCCAGCCGCCTTCGCGATCGTGCACGCGGTGATCTTCTCTTCGTCCGTCAACAACGCCGCTTCGATGATGACCTTGCTGAGCGCCCCGGCGTCGCGACACGGCACCGCGACCGCTTCGATGTCGCGTTCGAGCATGCGCAGGTCGCCGGACTTCAACGCGCCGACGTTGATGACCATGTCGATCTCGCGCGCGCCGTCGAAGATCGCGCGCCGCGTCTCGTAGCCTTTGACGTCAGGCGTCGTCGCGCCCAGCGGGAATCCGACAACCGAGCACACGCCGACGCCGCTGCCCGCCAGCAGCCGCGCGCACGTCGACACCCACGTCGGGTTGACGCACACGGTCGCGAACTTGAACTGCGCCGCTTCGCGGCAGAGCTCGTCGATCTGCGCACGCGTGGCGTCGGCTTTGAGCAACGTGTGATCGATCATCGACGCCACTCCCGCCGGCGCACCGCCCGTCGCCAGGACGCCGACGCGGGTCGCCCCGGCATCGATGACGCCACGCAGCCGATCCGGACAGCAGTCATCGAGCACCGAATGGCAACTGCAGCGCCCGCGCGCAGGCGCCTGCGCCGTCGACACCTCCTGCACGATGATGTCGATCAACCGCTGCAGTTCTTCTCTTGTCATCGTCTCCACAGCAGGCCTGAAGGCCTGCGCTACATCTGCGTCTGTCCTAGCGCAGCCCTTCAGGGCTGCCCTTCCAGATCTCGAATCTTCGCCAGCCGCCGAATGTACCTGGGTTCTTTCATCGGCGTCGTGAGCCACGTGGTGACGATGGCTTTCGCTTCGTCGACCGAGACGAGCGACGCGCCGAGCGTCAGGACATTCGCGCCGTTGTGCTCGCGTGAGTACCGCGCGATGGTTTCGTTCAGCGCCATGACCGCGCGCACGCCCTTGACTTTGTTCGCCGCGATTGCCGATCCGATCCCCGCGCCGTCGATGACGATCCCCGCGTCCGCCTCGCCGCGCGCAACGGGCCGCGCGACCGACGCGGCGACGTCCGGATAGTCGACGGCGTCAGTGCTGTCGGTCCCGAGATCGTTGACCGCAAGCCCGCGCCCGCGCAGGAACGTGACGAGCGCCTGTCGCAGTTTGATGCCCGTGTGGTCGCTGGCAATGGCGACCGATCGAATCTC
>Ga0070741_10010685_pt1 | contig 17233 bp, 12 predicted proteins | sample Coa_R1_4_FD_66440 | JGI IMG/M metagenome (GOLD analysis project Ga0070741, IMG submission 66440) | Surface soil microbial communities from Centralia Pennsylvania, which are recovering from an underground coalmine fire - Coalmine... | ecosystem: Environmental > Terrestrial > Soil > Unclassified ...
GGCCGAACTCCCGCTCCCCGGCGCGCAGCTTGACCACGTCGGCCCCGTCCACGGCCACCACCGAGTCCGCGCCGAACCGGGTGCGCAGCCCGTCCGCGATGCTGACCGCGTAAGGGAGCGTGCCGCTGTACCAGTCGGCCAGCACGCGCGTGCCCAAGTGCCCGATCACCGCGACCGACTCGGGGCGCGGGTTGAGCGGCAGCGCACGATTCTCGTTCTTCAGCAGCACGATCGACGCCTTCGCGGCCTCCAGCGCCAGCGCCGCGTGCGGCTCGCAGACCACCACGTCGGCCCGGATGTCCGCGTACGGGTCGAGTTCGGGGTCGAATTCGCCGGTGCGCGCCCGCATCGCCAGCACCCGGCCGACCGCCGCGTCGATGTCCGCCTCGCTGATCAGCCCCTGCTCCAGCGCCGCGGTGAACCGTTCGATCGTCGGCTGCGCGTTCGCGTCGTTGTCGGTGTAGCTGTCCAGCCCGGCCTTGAGCGCCGCGGCGTGCGACTCGACATGCGAGGGGAAGTACTTCTCGATCTCCACGAGGTTCGACGGAGCCTGCGCGTCGGAGCAGATCACCAGCTCCGGGTTCCAGGCCCGCAGCGCTTCGGCGAGCAGCGGGTGCACGTGGTTCGGGACGCCGTTGGTCAGGTTGTAGCCCGGCATCACCCCGGCCACCACGCCTGCCTCGATCGGGCCGCGGAAGGCCGGCAGCTCGTACTCGTGCAGCACACGCGCCGGCACCCGCACGTCGATCGCGGCCCGATCGGTCTCCACGTTGTACGCCAGGAAGTGCTTGAGGACCGGCGCTGTGCGCCAGATCGTCGGGTGGTCGCCGCGCAGCCCGCGGCAGTACGCCGTCGCCATTTCCGCGGTCGCGTACGGGTCCTCGCTGTAGCCCTCCTCGTTGCGGCCCCAGCGCGGATCGCGCAGCAGGTTGACCACCGGCGACCAGACATTGAGCGAGACCATCGTGTGCTTTTCGTACACGTCGCTGCCCTGCACGGCGCGCGCGTCCTGCCGGAAGGCGCGCACCTCGGTCGACACCGCCTGGCCGATCCGCCGCAGCAGTTCCCGGTCCCAGGTCGCGCCGAGCCCGACCGCCTGCGGGAACACGGTGGCCCGCCCGATCCAGGCGACCCCGTGCAGCGCCTCGCAGCCGGTGTGGAACCGGTCGAGGCCGAGCCGTTCGACCGCGGGCTGGTGCTGGTGCAGGAAGGCGATCTTCTCCGCGAGGGTCAGCTGCGCCAAGAGCACGGCAACCTTCGCGGCCGGATCGGCGACAGTCGCAGCGGGCGCGGAAGCAGCAGGCACAGCACTCACGGAAAAGACCTTCCCCACGGTTCCACGATCGAAGCGCTTCGAAAGTCCCATCCCATCAGTCCCGGTGTCAACCCCGGCACGGCCGAACGCGGCTGGTCTCTGCGCTGGTCCAGACAACTTCGCGCAGATCACAAGCGGTATCGATCGGGCTGGTCCAGGGCGGCGGGGAGGCCGCCCGCGGCCTCGAAGGACATCACTCCCGATATCGAAACGTGACCGAACACCCTTGCGTGGGCGGTGGGGCTGACCTAACCTCAACGCAATATTGAAGCGCTTCGACAGTCTCGCCACAGGGCGGTGCTCTCCCTCGGTGCGGTGACGATCCGGAGCCGCCGACTGGCAGACGCAGTCCCGCACCACGACAACTCGATACCCACCCGCCGAGGCCCGGCGCGGATCCGGTCCTTAAGATCGGATCCCCAGGACGAGGCGGAGCCACTTTTCGTCAATGGAGAGTTCAATGCCGAGCTCCAACGCCTTTACCCGCCGCGGCTTCGTCACCGCCACCGCGGGCGCCGCAGGCGCGTTAGCCCTCTCCCCGCTGCTTGCCGCGTGTGGCAATGGCTCCTCCACCGCGAAGGGGAGCACCAACACCAAGACCGGCCTGGCGGCCGCGCTGCCGACGTACAAGGCCAACTCCGCGGTCGCCCCGGACATCCCCATCGTCCAGGGCTCCGGCGGGGCGGTGACCGACGCGGGCTACCTGACCTATCCGGCGAACCCGGTCGCGACCGTGAGCGGCACCCCCGGCTCCGGCGGCACCTACAACGCGATCACGCCGCTGTGGGGCTCGATCCCCGCCGCGAACAACCCGTACTACGCGGCCGTGAACAAGGCTCTCGGCGCGACGATCAACATGCACCCGGCCAACGGCAACACCTACAACACCTCGGTCACCGCGCTGATCGCCGGCAAGAAGCTGCCGGACTGGATCCAGATGCCGACCTGGTGGAACTCGGCCTTCACCGTCGGCGAACTGACCGCGACCCAGCTGGCCGACCTGACCCCGTACCTGGCCGGGGACAAGATCCTGCAGTACCCGAACCTGGCCGCCATCCCCACCGCGGCCTGGACCGCCGGAGTGTGGAACAACAAGCTCTACGGCATCCCGTCCTTCGCCAGTGGCGCGGCCTTCGCGGGCGCGTTCTTCTACCGCAAGGACATCCTCGTCGACAAGATGGGCCTGAGCGGCGACGTGAAGTCGATCGCCGACTTCGAGGCGCTGATGAAGGAGTGCAAGCAGGCCAACGGCGGCATCGGCGCCTGCGACGACCTGTGGCCGTACACGTACCAGCCCTTCGGCGTCCACTCGAAGTTCGAGGTACAGAGCGGCAAGCTGGTGCACATGTACGACACGCCGCAGTACCTTGAGGCGCTGAACTGGAACTACAAGGTCGCCAAGGCCGGCTATATCCACCCCGACGCGCTCGCGGGCGACACCAGCAACGCCAACACCCGGTTCTACTCGGGCAAGACCATCCTCGGCTCCGGCGGCACCGGCGCCTGGAACCTGATGGACGCCCAGTCCGGCATCGCCGCCAACCCCAAGTACAACCGGCAGGCCTTCAAGGTCTTCTCGGCCGACGGCACCACGACGCCGAGCATCTTCGTCGGCTCCGGCGCGAGCATCATGAGCTACCTGAACAAGAGCCTGACCCCGGCGCAGATCAAGGAATGCCTCTCGATCGCGAACTTCCTCGCGGCGCCGTACGGCTCCAAGGAGTACACGCTGATCAACTTCGGCGCCGAGGGCGTGGACTTCACGATGACCTCCGCCGGGCCCACGTACACCGACAAGGGCAAGACCGAGGCGAACCAGGACACCTACCAGTTCCTCGCCGCTCCGCCGAGCGTCGTGTCGAATCCCGGCATGGACCAGGTGACCAAGGACTTCTGCGCCTGGCAGGCCGACGCGGTCAAGCACGCCTACAAGCCGGTGTTCGACAACGCCAACATCCAGGTTCCGGCCCGGCTGGCGGCGGCCGACACCGCCCAGGCGGTCGAGGACACGGTCAAGGAGGTCTACCACGGCCTCAAGCCGGTCTCCGCGTTCCAGGACGCCGTCACCACCTGGAAGAAGAACGGCGGCACCGAATTGATCAACTGGTACCAGACCAACGTGTACGACAAATACGGCTCGATGCAGTAACTCGCGCGCCGCGCGAGTTCGCCGGGCGCGCCGCGGCGTCGCCCGGCGCCGGGCCGAATGCATTGTTGGTTCGGTTCCACGATCGGTCGGATTCACGGTTGGTCCAGCTCACAGACTCCGGTTCCGTGTCGCGTACGGCGCACGCGGCGCGGAACCGGCTCCAGCGGTCACGCCGGACGAGCACCAGGTAGCAGACGGCACGAGTGAGGAGTCAGCCGGTGGCGGCGATCACGACAGGCGGCGGGGGACCGGAGCGCGCGAGCGCGCTCGCGGCCGATGCCGCCCGGACCGGCGCGCTCGCGGCCGGTCCCGACCTTGATCTCGGCGTACCCGAGGACAGCGGGTTCCGGCCGGCCCCACGCCGCCGGATGACCTGGCGCTCCCGGCTGCGCAGGGACAAGACGCTGCTGCTGATGACGCTGCCGGCGATCGCCCTCGTGATCGTCTTCAACTACCTGCCGATGTTCGGCGTGATCACCTCCTTCGAGTTCTACGATCCGCTGGTCGGCGTCGTGCACAGCCAGTTCATCGGCCTGGACAACTTCCGCCAGCTGTTCGGCGACCCGCTGTTCTGGAAGGCGGTGGAGAACACCCTGGCGATCAGCGCCGTGCAGCTGATCCTCTACTTCCCGGTGCCGATCGTGCTGGCGCTGCTGCTGAACACGGTGATCAGCAACAAGGTGCGGGCCTTCGTCTCCGCCGTGGTCTACCTGCCGCACTTCTTCTCCTGGGTGCTGGTGGTCTCGATCTTCCTGCAGATGCTCGGCGGCGCCGGCCTGCTCAACACCTTCCTGATCCACCACCACATCACGCCGTGGAACGTGATGACCGACCCGGGCACCTTCAAGCTGCTGGTGACCTCCCAGGCGGTGTGGAAGGAGGCCGGCTGGGGACTGATCGTGTTCCTGGCCGCGCTGGCCGCGATCGACCCCACGCTCTACGAGGCGGCCGCGGCCGACGGCGCCGGGCGCTGGCGGCGGATGTGGCACATCACGCTGCCCGGCATGAAGGGCGTCATCATCCTGATGCTGGTGCTGCGCCTCGGCAACGCGCTGACCGTCGGCTTCGAGCAGATGCTGATCCAGCGCGACGCGGTCGGCCACGAGTCCGCGGACGTGCTGGACACCTTCGCCTTCTACTACGGCATCGGCACCAACAACTACGGCTACGGCGCAGCGGCCGGCCTGTTCAAGAGCGTGATCTCGCTGCTGCTCATCTACGGCGCGAACCGGCTCGCGCACGCCTTCGGTGAGGATGGGTTGTACCGCAAATGACCGAGTTGGGTATCGAAGGCGCGCTCGCTCCCAGGGCGCTGGTCAACACGCCGCCACGCAAGCGGGCCAAGGGCCGTCCGGTCTGGGAGGAGCCGCCCACCAAGGCCGGGCAGTTCGGCAAGGGCACCGTCATCGCCGTCGTGCTGGCGGTGGTCCTGGTCCCGCTGTACTGCGTCGTGCTCACCAGCCTCTCCACCCAGGGGGCGATCAACCGGGCCGGCGGCCTGGTGCTGGTGCCGCACGGGCTGACCTTCGACGCGTACCGGCAGGTCTTCGAGAACAGCACGGTCACCCGCGCGCTGGAAGTCACCTTCGGCATCACCATCGTCGGCACCGCCATCTCGATGCTGGTCTCGGTCCTGTGCGCCTACGGCCTGTCCCGCTACCGCTCCTTCGGGCATCGCACGATCCTGATGACGCTGATCATCACGATGTTCGTCAGCGGCGGCCTGATCCCGACCTTCATCGTGGTCAGCGAGCTCGGCGGCTACGACCAGTACTGGGCGCTGATCCTGCCCAACGCGGTCAGCGTCTTCAACATCCTGGTGCTGCGCTCGTTCTTCGCCGGCACCGCGGTCGACCTGATCGACGCGGCGCGGATCGACGGCGCGGGCGAGTGGCGCATCCTCTGGTCGGTGGTGCTGCCCACCTCGCGCGCGGTGACCGCGGTGATCACCCTGTTCTACGCGGTCGGCTACTGGAACACCTTCTTCGGCGCGATGCTCTACATGCCCGCCGACCAGCAGAAGTGGCCGATCCAGTACGTGCTCTACCAGTACGTGAACCTCGGCATGACGATGCCCGGCGTCGCGAACAGCGGCTACGGCGGAATCCACCAGCAGAGCTCCCCGCTCTCGCTGTCCATGGCGGTCGTCGTGCTCACCGTGCTGCCGATCGTGATCGTGTACCCCTTCGTACAGAAGCATTTCGCCAAGGGCATGCTCACCGGCGCGATCAAGGGCTAGCCGGCCGCTTCCCACCTTTTCCCAGTCTTCCGCCAGGCGGGCGCCGCACTCGCCCGCCCGGCGGAGCTCATCCCGCGAGGACACTCCCATGCGTCACGCAACGAAGAGGGCACTGCTGTCCGCGGCCGCCTGCTCGGCGCTGCTGGCCGGTTCGCTGGCCGCCGCCCCCGCGGCGCTGGCCGCCGGCTCGCCTTCCGGGCTGGGCTTCGGCCCGGCACCGCACTGGAGCAACGTCAAGATCGGCGCCGGCGGCTTCATCACCGGCGTCGTCTACAACCCGACCCAGCCGGGACTGGCTTATCTGCGCACCGACATCGGCGGGCTGTACCGCTGGGACGCGTTCAGCCGGAACTGGATACCGCTGCTGGACTGGACCGGCTTCAACGACTGGAACCAGCTCGGCGTCGAGTCCGTGGCCACCTCTCCGCTGCACCCGAACCGGGTGTGGGCCGCGGTCGGTGAGTACGCGGACAGCTGGAACTCGGCGAACAAGGGCGCGATCCTGCGCTCCGACGACTACGGCGCGCACTGGAAGACCACACAGCTGCCGATCCTGCTCGGCGCCAACGATCAGGGCCGCGACTCCGGCGAGCGGCTGGCCGTGGACCCGAACGACGACGACATCCTGTACTTCGCCTCGCGCAACGACGGGCTGTGGAAGTCCACCGACGGCGGGGCGACCTGGGCGCAGGACACCGCGTTCCCCGACCTAGGCTCGAACTCCACCAGCGGCCTGCAGTTCGTGACCTTCGACCAGACCGAGAAGCACCGGCGCGGCACCCCGACCCGGCACATCGTGGTCGGGGACGCGGACAAGAGCGCGCTGTATGAGACCACCGACGGCGGGCAGACCTGGTCCGCGGTCGCCGGAGGACCCGGCACGATCCCGATCAAGGCGCAGTTCGCCGCGAACGGGTCGCTGTACGTGGTCTACGACCAGATCACCGGCCCGTATTGGATGGGCACCGGCAAGCTGTACAAGTTCGCGAAGGGGGCCACGGCAGCAGCGGTCACCTCCCCGACCGATGTCTCTCCGCCGCCCTCGTACAACTGGTACGGCTACGACGGCCTCGCGGTCGACCCGGAGAATCCGAATACTGTCATCGTTTCCACCAACGACCGGTGGAATCCGATCGACACCCTCTACCGGTCCACCGACGGCGGCGCCACCTGGCAGGACGTGTCCGCGTCGACGTCGCTCGACATCTCCGATTCGCCTTACCTGGCCTGGGGAGCGACGCCGAAGTTCGGCTGGTGGATCGGCGCCGTGGCGATCGACCCCTTCGACTCCAACCACGTCGTCTACGGCACCGGCGCGACCCTCTACGGCACCTACAACCTCGGCGCGATGGACAGCGGCGGCACAGTCACCTTCTCCTCCAAAGCCGCGCGCGGCATCGAGGAGACCGCGATCAACGATCTGCTGGTGCCGCGCGGGACCAGCTCCTGCAAGCTGATCAGCGCGGTCGGCGACCTCGGCGGGTTCTGCCACACCTCGCTGACCAAGTCCCCCGCGACCGGCATGTCCGCCAACCCGATCCTCAGCTCCGGCACCGGCCTGGCCCAGTCCGCGGACGGCTCGCTGATCGCCCGCGTCGGGTACGGCAGCAACAACCAGTTCGGCGCGTACTCCACCGACGGCGGCAGCACGTGGACCCCGTTCACCAAGCCGGCGACCACCACCAGCGGCGGCGGGAAGGTCGCCGTCTCGGCCGACGGAAAGACGATCGTATGGTCAGCTGGTGACACGTCCAATGCCGGCTCCGGCACCTCGTACTCGACCGACGACGGGCAGACCTGGACCGCCGTGAGCGGCCTGCCCGCCGGGCTGACCCCGGTGGCCGACGCAGTCGACTCCGCCGTCTTCTACGCGATCGACGGCACCAACGGCACGTTCTACAAGTCCACCGACGGCGGCCACACCTTCACCAGTACCGTGACCTCCTTCTCCGGCGGCAACAACACGCAGGTGAAGGCGACGCCGGGCAAGGCCGGCGAGCTGTGGCTGTCAGGACTCGACGACGGACTGTTCCACTCGGCCGACGGCGGCGCGACCTGGACCAAGGTCAGCTCCGCGAGCTCGTCGTACACGCTGGGCTTCGGCAAGGCCGCGCCCTGGTCGAAGTACCTGACGCTCTACCAGGTCGGCGTGGTCGGCGGGGTCACCGGAGTCTTCATGTCCACCGACGACGCGGCGTCCTGGCACCGGATCAACAGCGACGCGCAGAACTGGGGCTGGACCGGTCAGGCGATCACCGGCGACCCGAACGACTTCGGCCGCGTCTACCTGGCCACCAACGGCCGTGGGATTCAGACCGTCGACGTCGCCCCGTTCGGCCTCTCCTTCTAACCCGCCCGCCCGCATCTCAGACCGGGAACCGCTCATGTCCTCCTCCTTCACCGACCGCATCCTGTTCGGCGGCGACTACAACCCCGAGCAGTGGCCGCGCAAGGTCTGGGAGGAGGACATGGCCCTGATGCGGCAAGCCGGGGTGAACCTGGCCACGGTCGGGGTGTTCTCCTGGGCGATGCTCGAACCGACGCCGGGCGTATACGAGTTCGGATGGCTCGACGAGGTGCTGGACCTGTTGCACGCCAACGGGATCGGTGTCGCACTCGCCACGCCGACCGCCTCCACGCCGCCGTGGATGAATCACCGGTGGCCCGAGACGCTGCCGCAGAACCCTGACGGCACGATCCGCACCTACGGCTCGCGCAACGCCTACTGCCCATCCTCCCCGGTCTACCGCGAGTTCGCCGACAAGATCAGCGAGGCGCTGGCCGCGCGGTACGCGCATCACCCGGCGCTGCGGATGTGGCATATCGGCAACGAGTTCGGCACGGTCTGCCACTGCGACCGCTGCGCCGCGCGTTTTCGCACCTGGCTCCAGGTCCGCTACGGCGACCTCGACGGCCTCAACGAGGCCTGGGGGACCGCGTTCTGGTCGCAGCGCTACAGCGAATGGGCCGAGGTGATCCCGCCCCGCCAGGTGCAGTACGTGATCAACCCGACCCAGGACCTTGACTACCAGCGTTTCGTCTCGGACCTGCTGCTCGGCGGCTTCGTCGCGGAACGCGACATCGTGCGCGCGCACAATCCGGCGATCCCGGTGACCACCAATTTCATGGGCTTCTTCAAGGGCACCGACTCCTGGCGGTGGGCGCGCGAGGAGGACCTTGTCTCGGTCGACATCTATCCCGATCCGAACGACCCTGACGCGGCCCGCGACGGTGCCATGGCCCACGATCTGACGCGCAGCCTCGGCGGCGGCAAGCCGTGGCTGCTGATGGAGCAGTCGCCGGCCGGCGCCGGGTGGCGTCACGTCGCGACGCCCAAGCGGCCCGGCCTCAACCGGCTGTGGTCCATGCAGGCGGTCGCCCGCGGCGCCGACGGCGTGCTGCACTTCCAGTGGCGCGCCTCGATGCAGGGAGCGGAGCGCACGCACGGCGCGATGGTGCCGCATGCGGGTCCTGATTCGCGCGTCTTCCGCGAGGTCTGCCAACTCGGCGAGCAACTCGCGCGGCTCGGTGACGTGATTGGCACGCGGGTGACCGCGGAGGTGGCGGTCCTGCACGACTGGGACGCCTGGCGTGCGGTCGAACTGGACCATCAACCGCACAGCGGATTCCGCTACCTCGACCGGATGCGGGAGTACTACACGCCGCTGTGGCGCGCGAATATCACCGCCGACTTCGCGCATCCCGAGGCGGATCTGAGTACTTACAAGCTCGTCGTCGTGCCCAACCTCTATCAGGTCACTGACGTCGCGGCGGCCAACCTGGTGCGCTACGTCGAGCGCGGCGGGCACCTCGTCATGGGCCCCTTCTCCGGAGTGTCAGACCCCGACGAGCGCATCAGGCTGGGCGGGCATCCGGTCCCGTTCCGCGAGCTGCTGGGTCTGCGTATCGAGGAGTACTGGCCGCTGCCCGACGAACCGCTCACTCTGGAATCGGCCGAACTCGGCGACTTCACGGCCGCGACCTGGGCCGAGTGGCTGACCGCCGAGGGCGCGACCGCGGTCGCCACCTTCACCAGCGGCCCGCTCTCCGGCATCCCAGCTGTCCTGCGCAACGCCTACGGCGAGGGCACGGCCTGGTACGTCGCCACCCTTCCCGAGCCCGCCGCCCTGGCCCGCATCCTCGCCTCGGCCTGCGCGGCGGCCGGTGCCGAGCCGGTACTCGCCGGTCTTCCGCCGCGCGTCGAGGCGATTCGCCGCGGCGACAAGGTCTTCCTGCTCAACCACGAGGACGAGTCCGTCGAGATCCGCGACCTCTAGCAGAGATCAGCAGCAAGCGGTCGCCAGCCGGCAGCCGGTGCGCGGCTGTCAGACCCTCCCGCAACCATGGACGTATGCACCTGCGCGATGTGGAACTCTCCGACGTTGACGCCTACATCCGGATGCGCTGCGATCCGGTGATGATGGCCGAACTCGGCGGTCCGCTACCGCCCGAGGGCATGGCGGAGAAGGTCCGGCGGGATGTGGAGACCGTGGCGTCAGGCCGGGGCTGGATCAAGATGATCATCCCGGACGAGGCCGCGCCGCACGTGGTGGCCGGCAATGTCGTGCTCTGGTCGCACGAAGACGAGGAACCCGACTGCGCCGACCCGGCGCCTGCCGTGTTCTGCGAGATCGGCTGGATGGTGCTGCCCGAGTTCCAGGGGCGCGGCCTGGCGAAGCTGGCGGTGCGGGAACTGCTGCGCCTCGCCCACGAGGACGGCCGCTGGGGCCGCATCCACGCCTTCCCCGGCGCGACCAACGGCCCGTCCAACGGGATCTGCCGCTCGCTCGGTTTCACTTTGGACGGAAAGCGCGACGTGACCTTCGCCGGCCGGGTCCTGCACACCAATCACTGGAGTATCGACCCGGCCGATGCGATCCTGGTCAGGTGACTGTGGAGGAACTCGTCCGGCTGCGCAAGGCCCGCGACCAGATGGACCGCGACTACGCGCAGCCCCTCGACGTGGCCGCGCTGGCCCGCACCGCGTACATGTCGGCCGGGCACTTCTCCCGCAGCTTCCGCGCGGCGTTCGGCGAGACGCCGTACAGCTACCTGATGACCCGGCGGATCGAACGCGCGAAGGCGCTGCTGCGGCGCGGGGACCTGTCCGTCACCGAGGTGTGCTTCGAGGTCGGCTGCACCTCGCTGGGCTCGTTCAGCAGCCGCTTCACCGAACTGGTCGGCGAGAGTCCGACGTCGTACCGCAGCCGCTCGCATGAGGAGAGCGCGGTCATCCCGCCCTGCTACGCCAAGATCGTGACCCGCCCGCTGCGCGATGCGCGGGCGAAGGACCTCCCGCGGTCGTAGCGTGTAGCCATGGACCTCAAGCTCTCGCACTGCTTCATCTCGGTGGACGATCACGACAAGGCGCTCGCCTTCTACCAGGACGTGCTCGGCCTCGAGGTGCGCAACGACGTCAAGTACGAGGGGATGCGCTGGATCTCGGTCGGGTCAGCCGCGCAGCCCGAGGTGAACATCGTGCTCGAGCCGCCGGGCGTGGACCCGAACGCGACCGCGGCCGACCGGCAGGCGCTGATCGAGCTCCAGGCCAAGGGCCTGCTGCGCGGCGTGAACTTCGCCACCGACGACGTCGACGCGCTGTTCGAGCGGGTCGCCGCCTCCGGCGCCGACGTGCTGCAAGAACCGATGGACCAGCCCTACGGCGTGCGGGACTGCGCGTTCCGCGACCCGGCGGGCAACGCGTTGCGGTTCAGCCAGGTGCGGGCCAGGAAGTAGCCGGACTCCTAACGCACGTTCGAGACCAACGCCCCGGAGACCGGGCCCCGGGCCCGGCGCACCGCGCGGCACAGGCCGCTGGAGCGCAGCTGCTCCTCGACCTCGGCCGCGCTGACCGGCCCGTCCACCAGGAAGACCGTGGTCGGCCCGGAACCCGACACCAGCGCGCCCGCGGCGCCCGCGGCGCGCCCGATGTCGAGCAGCTCGCCGATCTCGGGCAGCAGCTCGATCGCGGCCGGCTGCAGGTCGTTGTAGAGCGCCGCGCCGATCCGGTCGGCGTCGCCGGAGCGCAGCGTGGCCATCAGGTCCGGGTGCACGCCAGGCTCCGGGATCTCGCGCCGGTCCCGGCGGCGCTGCAGGTCGCAGGTCTCGAACACCTTGGGCGTGGACAGGCCGCCGTCGTAGACCGCGATCACCCACTCCAGGCCGGCCGCCGCGAGCACCGGGGAGATGTGCTCGCCGCGCCCGGTGCCGATCGCCGTGCCGCCGTGCAGCGCGAAGGGCACGTCGCTGCCCAGGCTCGCGGCCAGGTCGTGCAGCTCGTCGCGGCGCAGCCCGGTGCCCCAGAGCCGGTCGCAGGCCACCAGCGCGGCCGCCGCGTCCGCGGAGCCGCCCGCCATGCCGCCGGCCACCGGGATGTCCTTGCGGATCGTCAGCCGCACGTCCGGCTCCACCCGCGCGTGCTCGGCAAGCAGCAGCGCCGCCTGCCAGGCCAGGTTGCGCTCGTCGTCGGGCACCCCGCTCACGTCCGAGTCGCGGCGCAGCGGCTCGACGGTCAGCGAAAGGCCGCGCGAGGCGCGCGCCACGATCTCGTCGTAGAGCGAGACCGCGTGAAAGACGGTCACCAGCTCGTGGTAGCCGTCGGGGCGCAGTGGTCCCACCGAGAGCGAGAGGTTGATCTTCGCGGGGACCCGGACGGTGACCGCTTCGGGACGGAAGGGCCCGTCATCCCAGTCTTCCAGCGCGGTCACTCCAGTCAGCTCCCATCCAGCCCCGGCTCGCGCCCGGGGTCCGCCGCGTCGGCGTTCGCGGCCTCGGCAATCGCAGCGTACTGGTCCACGGTGAGCGCTTCGCCGCGCGCCGTCGGGTCGACCCCCGCGCGGCGCAGGATCTCCTCCGCCCGCGGGGCCGATCCGGCCCAGCCGGCCAGCGCGGCGCGCAGGGTCTTGCGGCGCTGCGCGAAGGCCGCGTCCACCACCGCGAACACCTCCTTGCGACTCGCCCGCGTCGTCGGCGGTTGCCTGCGTTCCAGCGCTACCAGACCGGACTCGACATGCGGGGCCGGCCAGAACACGTTCTTACCGATAGAACCGGCCCGGCGTACAGAGGCGTACCAGCGGGCCTTGACACTCGGTACCCCGTATACCCGGCCGCCGGGCTCGGCCGCCAGCCGGTCGGCGACTTCCGCCTGCACCATGACGAGCACCCGTTCGAGTGACGGGAACCGTTCGAGCATGTGCAGCAGCACCGGCACGGCCACGTTGTACGGCAGGTTCGCGACCAGCGCGGTCGGGGGAGGGCCGGGCAGTTCCGTGATGCGCATCGCGTCGGCTTGGACGAGCGTGAAGCGCGGGAGCGCCGGGTCGTCGGAGGCGGCTGCTGAAGAGTCGTCAGGGCCCGTCGCGGAATCCGCCGCGCCGCCGGGGCCGGAAAGCGCCTCGGGAAAGCGCTCGGCAACCGTCTGCGGCAAGGCGCCGGCGAGCACCGGGTCGATCTCCACCGCGACCACGCGGCGGGCCGCGCCGAGCAGCCCGAGCGTCAGCGAGCCGAGCCCGGGGCCCACCTCCACGACCACGTCGTCAGGCCGCACGTCCGCGGCCCGCACGATGCGGCGGATGGTGTTCGGGTCGATGACGAAGTTCTGGCCGAGTTGCTTGGTCGGCCGCACGCCGAGCCGCTCGGCCAGCGCGCGTACGTCGGCGGGGCCGAGCAGCCCGGGCGCACTCGCCGCCGGGCGCTCGCCCCCGCCATCGCTCAGCTGAACAGGAAGTGGCCGCACACCGGCCATTGTCCAGCACCGGACCGCTGGTAGAGCAATTCGGCCCGGGTGGTCTGCTCCGACGCCGAGGCGTTCGACGGCAGTCCGGAGCCGCCCAGCGAGTCCCAGGTCGAGACAGAGAACTGGTAGAGCCCGTAGTACGTGCCGCTCGGGTCCACCGCGTGCGGGTTGCCGCCCGACTCGCAGTTGGCCAGCGCCGCCCAGTTCAGCCCGGAGGCGCTGCTCGGCAGCGCCTTGGTGCCGACCTTCTCCACCTCGGCCACCGGCTGCTTGGTGACCACCCTGGAGACCTCCTTCGGGGCCTGCTTGACCCCGTTGATGATCTGCAGCGCGTAGGTCACCTTCGCGACGCCGTTCTGGCCCGGTGTCACGACCGTGGTCGTGCCGACGTAGCTGCTCGGGTCGTCCTGCTTGGTGACGGTGTAGGGCAGCGAGACTTCCTTGACCTCGGTCGTGCCGGTGATCCGCAGGATCGAGATGGTCTCGCCGTCGGTCGGCAGCGAGCCCATCGGGACCGAGGCGGTGTCCTGGTTGCCCAGCGTTATCCCGGCGTCGCCCATCGCCGCCTGCACGGTGGCCGCGGTCGTGTCGATCTGGTCGGTCTTGCCGTCCACCAGGAAGGTCACGTGCCGCATCGTGAAGACCGCGAAGTCGCGGCCGGAGCGGCTGATCGGCGTGCCCGGGTCGACCGACACGAAGCGGGCGCCCTGGATCCGGATGCCCAGCTCCTGCATCGCGCCGCCGACGGTGGGCGCGTGTACCCACACGTGCTCGGGGGTGCCGTTGACCGTCACGTTTATCGGACGACCGTACTTGACCGTGATCGTGGAGTTGTCCGCCAGCGCGGCGGACGGCGCGGGGGTGACCAGGTCGTGGCTGCCGGTGGTGATGCTGTCCGAGCTCAGCGCGGCGCCCACGGTGGCGGCGAAGGAGTGGATCTGGCGCGTCGAGCCGTCCACCGAGACGGTGACCGTCTTCTCGAAGGCCACGTACGCGGTCACGCCGCCGAGCAGCGCCGCGAGCACCAGGCCCTGCACCGCGCGCCCGGCCCAGCCGATCTTCCGGCGCCCGGACAGCGGCTGCCGCTGCGCGCCGCCGCGGGTGCGCAGGCTCTCCGGCTGCCGCTGGCCGGGAAGGTCGAGATCGGTGGCGGGCGTGAAGGCCGCCGCCCCGAGCCCCGCTTCGGTGTCGAGGTCCGACTCGGGACCGTCGAGTTCCGGCAGGCGCGGCTTGGTCAGCAGGCGCGTGCGTCCGCGTTCGGGCTCCGGCTCGCCATAGCCTCCGTCGCCTTCGTAGCCGCCGGCGTGGCCCGCGTATCCGGCGTCGTCGCTGAAGCGCTGCGTGTCATACGCGTGCGCCGGGTAGTCATCGCCCACGTATGCGGGGGCGGGAAAGTCGGGCGCGGCGTAGTCGGCCGGGTAGTCGCCGCCGTAGCCGTAGGGCTCGCCCGCGTAGGACGCGGCAGCGTACGAGTCCGCCTCGTACACGTCCGCGTTGTAGGACTCGCTGCGGTACTCCGCCTCGTAGTCGACTGAGCCGTAGTCAGCCGCGTTGTAACCCTCCGCGGCATACGGGTCCGCATACTCGGCGGCGCCGTCCGCGTACGGGGCGTAAGGCTCGCCGTGTGCAGTCGGTTGGTCGTCGGCCGCGTCGGTGTTGAACGGGGGCGAATACCGCGCGGGACCGGTGAAGGAGGACGGCCAAGCGGAGGCGCCTTGGATCGGGCCGCCGCCACCCGTGCCCCGGGTCGAGCGTGATCCGCTCACTACACTCCAGACCTCGCAGGTTCCGGCCACGGACTCCGCGACGCCCGGGAAAGCGGCGGGGGAGTGAACCGATCCGGCTACCGAGCAAGGGACTCTATTCCACTCCCGTTCATGGTCGCCATAGCCCCTTTCGGTCCCCTGGCCAAATCTGATGTCCAGTTAGTCCTATTTGCGGACCGAGCTTTATGGTGATTTGACCTGGATTGCAGCGCAGGATTTGTGGTCTTCGTCACCGAAGCGCTCGATTGGCGTAGTGCGAAATGGCTACGGCAAATGGTTACCGAAGCGTGGCAGTGCTCTGCGAAAAATGGCCGGGTGGGGGCACGCACCGTCCGCGCCGATCGACGCAGCGTCAGGAAAACCCGTCAGCGCAGCCCGAACACCCGGCGCGTATTGGCGTCGATCGCCGCGCAGAGCTCCGCGACGTCCATCCCGCGCGTCTCAGCCATCGATCGCACTGTGTGCGGGATCAGATACGGTGCGTTCGGGCGTCCGCGGTACGGCACGGGCGTGAGAAACGGTGCGTCCGTCTCGACCAGGATCAGATCCGGCGGCGCGACCCGCAGGGCCTCGCGCAGCGCCTCGTTCGCCTTGAAGGTGACCGGCCCGGCGAACGACATGACGTAGCCGCGCTCGGCGCAGATCTTCGCCATCGCCGCGTCGCCGGAGTAGCAGTGGAAGACGACTCGCTCCGGCGCGCCTTCCTCCTCCAGGATCCGCAGCACGTCCTCGTGCGCGTCGCGGTCGTGGATCACCAGGGCCTTGCCGTGCCGCTTGGCGATCTCGATGTGCCGGCGGAAGGACTCCTGCTGCGCGGCCACGCCCTCCGGTCCGGTCCGGAAGTAGTCGAGGCCGGTCTCGCCGACCCCGACCACGTGCGGCAGCGCCGCGAGTTCGTCGATGCGGGCCAGCGCCGCCTCCAGTGCCGCCGAGCCGCCGGGTGCCCGGTGCTGCCGGCTCCAGCCGTCGACGTCCCCCAGGACCAGACGTGGTCCCTCGTTCGGGTGTAGCGCCACGGTCGGGTGAATCTCCGGGTGCTGCTGCGCCGTCTGCACCGCCCATTCGGAGGACGGCACGTCGCAACCGACCTGAATCAGCGTCGTCACATTGACCGACACGGACATCCGCAGCGACTCCTCGACGCTGCGCTCCTGCATGTCGAGATGCGTGTGGCTGTCAGCCACCGGCAACGGCAACGCCTCGGGCGCGGGAGGAGGAACGTCCTGTCCCTGCGCGCCCTTACCTCCGTTGGCACTCACGCCGCCGCCGGCTCCTCCAGCCGCGGGAACAGCACGGCGCCCTTGGTGATCGTGGAACCGGCCGGCAGCAGACCCCAGCGGCCCGCGTCCTGTACGACCTGCTCGGCCAGCGCGCCCAGCGAGGCCTGCGCGCCCAGCGAATCCCACAGCGCGGCCGAGGACTTCGGCATCACCGGGTTCAGCAGCACCGCCACCGCCCGCAGCGACTCGGCCGCCGTGTACAGGATCGTGGCCAGCCGTGCCTTCGACGCCGCGTCTTCGCCCTTGGCCACCTTCCACGGCTCCTGCTCGGTGAGGTAGCCGTTGACCAGCTTGATGAAGTCGAACACCGCTGCGATGCCGCCCTGGAAGTCCAGCGCGCAGACCTTCTCGTCCGCGCTCGCCACGGTCGCCGCCAGCGCGTCCACGATCGCCTGCTCGGCCGGGCCGTGGTCGGTCGCCTCCGGCAGCACTCCGCCGAAGTACTTGCCGACCATCGCGGCCACCCGCGAGGCCAGGTTGCCGTAGTCGTTGGCCAGCTCCGAGGTGTACCGCGCGGACATGTCCTCCCAGGAGAACGAGCCGTCCTGGCCGAACGGAATGGCGCGCATGAAGTAGTACCGGAACGCGTCCGAGCCGAAGTGGTCGGTGATCTGGTGCGGGGCGATGCCGGTCAGCTTCGACTTCGACATCTTCTCGCCGCCGACCAGCAGCCAGCCGTGCCCGAACACCTGCTTGGGCAGCGGCAGCCCCGCGGCCAGCAGCATGGCCGGCCAGATCACCGCGTGGAA
>Ga0070741_10010686_pt1 | contig 17231 bp, 17 predicted proteins | sample Coa_R1_4_FD_66440 | JGI IMG/M metagenome (GOLD analysis project Ga0070741, IMG submission 66440) | Surface soil microbial communities from Centralia Pennsylvania, which are recovering from an underground coalmine fire - Coalmine... | ecosystem: Environmental > Terrestrial > Soil > Unclassified ...
AGTGCTGCAGCACTCCGTCCGCGTAGATGCCGTACTCCCACTTGCGCGACCGAAGCGGCCACTCGATCTGGTAGTACTCTTGGCGCATCTTCATCTGGTAGACGTTGGTCACGTTCGACAGCGAGTACGGAAGCGTGTCCGTCAGCGCCAGGATCGTGCCCTGCGGCATGTCCGGATGGATCTCGATCTCGACGGCCTGCGCGGCGCCCATCGTGAAGCGGTTGAAGTACTGGCGCACCATGACGCCACCCTTGATGGCGTCTTGCTGCGTCTGGATGACGAAGCGCTGCGCCGCCGAGGTGGTGCCTGCGAGAATCTTTTTCGAGATGTCGTAGGCCTGCTGGTCGGCCATGAGCAGGCGCGTCGGACCGAGGCGCGCGTTCTGCCACATGGACAGGAGCATCGCGTCGATCTCGACGATGCCGCCGGCGCCGTCAGAGGTGAGTGTCGCCGTGCCGGAGAGCACCTTTTGGTACGCGCCGCTGTTGGCGGCGAGCGCCTGGTAGAGGAGTCCGTCGAAGACGAGCGCGTCGGCGCTCTGGTCGGTCGACAGCGTGGTCACGAGCTGATTGCTCGCGTTGGGCGGAGTCGTCAGCGTGGCCGCGCTGGTCGGCGAAATCGCGCAGAGCCTCTCTTGCCCCGAGGTCGTGCCGACGAACCAGGCGTAGCCCATGGCGCCGGTGACGGGCGTCGTGAGCGAGACGGACAGCGAGTGCGTGTTGCTCGCGTTGTTCGAGGTCGTCGCGCTGCCCTCGGCCGAGACCGCGCTCGAGCCGCCGCCGTACTGGTCGACGGACCCGTCGGCGTTCGTGCGCGTCACCAGGCCAAGGACGATGTTCGTCGGCTGGGCCGCGGCGACGACGCCCGTGCCGAGCCCTGCGCCACCGACGTTGCCGGCGGACGCGACGCCGCGGGCGGTGAGCGCCACGGCTTTGACGTAGTAGGTCGTGTTCGCGAGGAACGTTCCGCCGCTCGTCACGTCGGAAACGTTGGGCGTGCCGGGGGCAGTGAGCGCGTAGCTCGTCAACCCGCCGAGGATGATCGTCTCTTCCTGCCGCATGAACGACATGAGCAGCGTCTTGGTCGCGACGGCGCGCAGGTCGTCGAACGTCTGTCCGGCGTATTGCGCCTCGAAGTCCACGTTCGACTCGAGACCGAGACCCTTGTAGATCGCGATCTTGTCCTGGGTCGTATTGAGCGTGACGCCGCCGCGGTTGCCGCCGCTGACGCCAGCCGAGAGAAGGCTGCTGTTGTACTGCGTAATCGCGCGCCAGTTGGCCTGGATACCGCCTTTGCCGCTCACGCGGGGGATGCGGTTACGCAGTGGCGTGAGGTCCGGGACGAGCCACTTGGCGCCCGCTTCGAGATCGTAGGCGGTGAGGCCGCTGATCGCCGAAGAGGACTGATGCCAAGTCGAATTGGCGTCCTTCGTGAGACCTTTGGTGAAGTGAAACGCGAGAATGTCTTGGGACGCCTTGGCCTTGCGAAGAAGGTCCAGGACGTCGCCGCTTCCGCCGTCGGGCATGGGAGCACCTGTTTCGGGTTATGGGTTGGCGTCGGTCGCCGCCTGCACGCGACCCACGCGCCCGCATTCAGGCTCCCGGTTTGGCTCTCCCGGTTGCCCGCGCTGCTGCCCTACCGTCCCCGGCGAGCGCACGCGGCTGGCGCGCAATATCTGGGCGTTACTGAACTACGAGAAGCTCCGGCGCGTAGTGGCGCAGAGCGATTACGAGGTTGATCGCAATGAGCACGTTCACGCGATGAGGCTTCATCCGCGTGGCGCGCCGAACGGAACCGGCCCGTTGCGGTGGATGAAGCGGATCGCGAAGTCGGCCTTCTCGGCGGGGCTCATCTTCTCGAACGCGGCGTTCAGCTGCTCGGAGGTGTCCTCTTCGCCCTTGCTGACGACGCGGTAGGGGCCGGACTGTCGCTCGTGCGGTCGTGCAACCGGCTGCTCGCTCAGCTTCTTCACGTAGGCCGTGAGCTCGAGGATCGATGCGCGCGCCGAGTCGATGTCCTTGCGCATGCTGGCGTTCTCCGCCTGCACCTTCTCGAGTTCACCAGCCGGAGCGGCCTTAGCGCTCGCCGCCTCGTGCCGTTCCGTGGTGTCTTCTTGGGCCATCTCCTCGGCGCTGTCCGTGATGCTCTTGGCCATTGGGCACGCGGCGCCCGCCTCGACGAGGCGATCGTGCGCCTTGGTGAAATGGTGCAGGTCGGCCGCCGAGTGCTTCGCCCCGGCTTTGCCGAGTACGCCGCCGGCGGCAGCCTCCTTCGTGGCCCCGCAGCCGACGCCGAGCTTCGCCATGTGGTCGTGCGCCGCGTCTAGGTGCACCTGTTCGGCGCCAGAATGCGCCTTGCTGCACTTGCCGAGTTCGTCGAGATGACCGTGCGCCGTGTCGAGATGCGCTTGGGTCTCGCCCGAGTGCCGCGCGCCCTTGGTCAGGTCGGCGGGGACAGCCTTGTAGAACTTCTCTTCGTCGGCTCCGTCGCCGTCGCCGCGCCAGTCGTCGGCGGGCGGGTGCGGGCAATTGGCGCCCGCCTTTGCCATGTGCCCGTGCGCCTGCTCGAGCGCGTGCGACTGCCCCTCGCTCGCCTTCGCCAAGAGTTGCGGGTGCGTCTTGGCGACGGCCTTCGCGAGCGCATGGCCGCCTTTCACCGAAAGCGCCATCTCGAGCCGCTCACCCATCTCGAACATCTCGTCGGGGGAGAGCAGCTCACCGCCCTCTTCGTGGACCATTTCGCCGAGGATCGCGCAGAGATTCGTGACGGCTTCCTTCAGCGCAACAGGGAGCTTCGACTCGGTGTCGCCCTCGGCCGCCTCTTCCCACTCCTGATCCTGCTGCAGCCACTCGAGCTCTTCGATGAGAGCGGCGAGCCGCGCAACGCCGTACATGCCTTTGCGCAGTTCGAGCGCGACCAGGGCCTTGTCGGCGCCCGGCTTCCACGCATCGGGCAATTCGCCCTCGGCGCCGAGGGCCTTGGCGCGCGCGATGATGTGCGCCTTGACCTTCGTCTTGTCTTTCGCGCGCCCGTAGGCCTGGATGGCGTTCTTCAGGTCCTCGACGCTCTTGATAGGAAACGACCCGTCGCTCATCGCCTCGCCGGCGTCAGCGGCCTTGTCGCGCTCCTCCTGCGAGAACTCGCGCTTCGCAACCGCGGCGTCGGCGCTCGCGACGACCGCCTTTGCGGCGTCGATCGCGGCCTGGAGCTGGGCGGACGGGTCGGCTGCGGAGGCCGCGGCCTTCGCGAGCTCGTCGTTGTGAGCCTTGGCGAGCGCCTTGGTCGCGAACGTGGCGCCGTCCTTCGCCTTCCAGACTTGCTCGAGCTCTGGAGTGTCTGGTCCGGGCGCAGCGGGCGCAGCGGGCGCGATCGGGTCCGTCTTCGACGCGGCGAACGTTTTCTCTTCGACGCCGTCCGCCTTCACCATCTGGAAGTGCGAGCCGGGGTTGGCCGGGTTGTCGACGAGCGATCCTTCGCTCGGCCTCGCCGTGTAGCGCGTGCCGCCGTTCGGGTCGGGCCACTTCTTGATGTACTCGCCGCCGATCGAGAATCCCGTGTAGACGCCCTCGGCGACCTTCTGCCATTCGGCGTCGTCGACGACCTTGGCGCATACGTCGATGCTCGCTGTCGCGTCGTTGCATAGGAGCGACACGAACTTGCCGGCCGCAACCTTGCCGTGCATCGCGCGGAGGTTGCCCATGCTCTTCCCGTCGGTCGCTTTCGCGATCTCGCCGGACCATTCCTCGACGTATTTCTTGCTCGAGGCGTAGTCGAAAATCTCGCCGGTCTTGTCGACGGTCTCGTTGGCGAGCGACCCGTAGACGAGTCTCTGCACCGCATCGACCTTGGTCAGCGGGATGAACATGTTGAGCGTCGGCATCGGTTTTCCTCACTCGGCGGCTTCGTCGCCGGCGTCCGCGTCGTCTTCGTCCGCGTCCTCATCGGAGTCGGACTCGTCGTCGTCAATTACGGCCACGAGAGCGCAGCGGCAGTTGTGTGTTACAATGCCATTAGCGACGTACCATCCAGGTTCCGTCTCGAGGTTGAACACATGCCCAACAAACGCATCTCGCCTTATGCTGACGATTTTGTCCGCGAATACGTATCCGGACAGTCTGTCTCTGATATCTCTTCCAAGTACGGAGTCGAACGGAGCACCGTCTATCGGGCGTTGGGGCGAGCCGGGGTCCCCGTTCGCCCCCGGTCTATCTTCGATAGGGAGCTCGCCGTTCGTATGTACATCGACGGTTCGTCTGAGCTGTCCGTGGCTACTGAGCTCGGCGTATCGAGACGGGCGGTCCGTCTGGCCCTCGAACGCGCTGGCGTTCACATTCGCAGCCAGGGCGAGGCCGAAGCCCTGAAATGGCAGCAGATGACGCAGGAGCAGCGAGATGCGCAGGTGAAGGCTGCGCACGATACGACCCGTGGCCGCACGGCCTCGTTCGAAGAGCGAGCGGCGCGTGCGCGTACCGTTGAGGCGCTTGCGATCCATACGAGCCACATCGAGGATGCCGTCGCCTCGTCGCTGGCCGATCACGGTATCCGCCTTGTCCGCCAGAAAGCGTTGGGTCCTTACAATTGCGACTTGGCTGCCTATCCCGTCGCCGTGGAAGTCTTCGGCGGCAAGTGGCACTTTTTTGGACGTCATCTCGCCAGAACGCCCACACGCTTTCGCTATATCCTCAATGCGGGCTGGCACATCGTGGCAGTTGTGGTCACCGACCGTTACCCATTCGCGTGCGCCGAATACCTCGTCTCCTTCATTGAGCGCGCCCGCCGCGACGAATCCGCTGTGCGTGAGTACCGGGTGATTCGGGGTGCAGGCGAGCTCCTTGCCGGAGGCCGTGCGGATGACGACGAGATCTCCGTGATACCAGCGCTGCGTCTGTCCCGTAATCCTGCCACGGGCCGTTACGAGAGTGCCGCCCGGTAGGCACATTGGGTGCCCTGGGGGCGCGTCGTCGCCGCTCGGAAAGTCGTCGTCGAGATCGATCGCGCCCGCGTCTTCGTTGTCCTGGCAGTCGTCGCAAACGTCTTCGCCTGCCGTGGACCATGCCTTTTGCTCGACGACGCCCGACGCGCGAAACGCTGCGAGCTGACCCTGCCCGTGCGCTCGGATGATCTCGGTCCTGGCGATGAGCTCCGCTCGGTCTGCGCCGAATCCGCTCAGCCCATCGATTGTCTCCGCCAGGTCGGCCGCCGACGCGCCGTCCTCGATGCCGTCGGCCACTGCCGAGCGAATCTCATCGCGCAGCGTGTCGGTGATGGCCATCTCCGCATCCGGGTTGTCGACAAGGTTCCCGTCTTCGTCCCAGCTTTTGCCGACGAGTTCAGCGGCGCGGGCTTTGGCCCACTCGACCGCCGCGTCGAACGTCTGATTCGTGATGTCGTCATCGGTGATGCGGAGCTTGGTGAGCGCCTGCTGGGCGCCGCTTCGCGCGATGGCCGTCAGCTGCGTCTCGGAGTCTTTGGCGACCGGCGTCCAATCGGCATCGGCCACCGCCTCGTCTGCGGCGGCGCGAGCCCGCTCGTCTTCGTCCTCTTCCGCCTTGCCCAGCCGCTTACCAAGCCGATCCCCGATGTGCTTCGCAATGGCCCGCAGATCGTGCGTGAGCCGCGCTGTCAGCTCAGCTTCGGCCTGCACCACCGGCGGCGTGTCGTGCGTCATGGCGACGCGGCGGGTGCGCCCAGTAGCTTTTGCGAAACGGGGCGCCGGCGGCTTTCGCCGCTTGCGCCTCCTTCTTCGGCGAGGGCTCTGACGCTTGCTGTTCCTCCGGCGTGGGCGCACTCGCCACAACCGCCTTCGCCTTTTGCTGGTCGTCGTACACGTCGCCGGGGTCCGGCGCGTTGTCGTTGGCGCCGACCTTTACGTAGCCGGTCGCCGTCAAGACGCGCAGCTCGTCGCCGCCGTCGATCGGGTCGAGGCCGAGTTGGTCGCGGCCCTCGTTGATCGTGATGACGCCTTTGCTCACGTACCCCGTGATGACCGTCTCTTGGTCCTTCGGGTCTGCCTGGCGGTCGTCGGTCCACTCGAATTCGAGGCCGCTGTTCGGCCAGAAGCGATCGATGACGTCGAAGTCGATGAGCTCCTTGACCCAGTTCTGCAGCGGAGCAAGCCCCTCCTGCATCGCCGCGTCGTGCGACGTCTCCGCGGTCGCCCGGTTCATCATCGATACGAAGGGCTGCGGTGAGATCGAGAACGCGAAACAGACGATGCGCGCAAGCCACTCGTCCATTTGTCCCGTGAGCTGCGGCTCACGGAGCGGAACGAAGCTCTTGGCCACATCTCCGGGCACGAATCGGATTCGCCGGCGGGCGGCGAGGTTGCCGGCAAGTGCGCTGTCCCAGTACGCCTGAAACTCGCTCACCTGTTTCTGCGTCCACTCCTTCGGGACGGACAGAATGCCCTCTGGCTGCGTGCCCTCGTCGTAGTAGTTGAGCTGAAACAGCGCACGGTGCAGCGCGATGTTGACCGTGAGCGCGATTTGCTCGACGGGCGAGAAGCCGTACATCTTGAACGTACGGTTGACGCGCGGCCGGTAAATAAGGTCTTCCGTCGTGTAGTCGACGGCCGTCATTCCTTTCAGGATCTGCTGGTACGCGGGCGCCGGGGGCTCGGGGGTGTGGCCCCAATCGTCGATTACGCGCTTTAGCGTCGCGCCGTCGATCGGCTCGAGCGCGAGCAGCTTGCCGCCGATCGTTCGGTGTACGTAGACCGCCGGCGCGTCGACGACAAAAAGATCCTCGAGCAGCATCGACAGCCAGCCACCGAACGAGTGCTGGCCGTCGGGCTTCCGCAAGAAGTCCTTGATTTGCTGCGCCACCGGGTCGTCGCCGGTCTTGCTCTTCTTCGCGCCCGCCACGTCCAGTTTGGGCTTGATGCTCCACCCAAGCTTTGCCATCTGGTCCTTGCGCGTCTCGATGACGAGGCGGAGGACGTCGCAGTTCTCGGCGAGGTTGCGCAGCTGCGGGAAGCCCAGCGTGTCGTACGCCCGCGGCGTGACCGCGAGGTTCGCACCGATCGGGTAGTCCCACTGCCTCCCCGCGACCTCGGGCGGCATGATCGGCCGCATCGGATTGAGCGGCCCGAGCGCATCGGCGCCCGTACCGAGGACGATGCCAGCACTCGGATTGCCGGACGCGCCAGAATTCGACCGCATCACGTCGAACGGCACGCCGGGCGCACCGATCGATTGGCCTGCCCCGAGCGGAGTGGATTGCGCCGCCGGCCCGAGATCGCGCGAGCGCGCGCCAGTGGTATTGCGGTTCGCCTTCCAGAGGCTGGCGACGGACGACCAGAAGCCCACGGCGTTACTGGGTGGCTCGCGAGAACTGGTACCAGAAGCCGTAGTTGTGCGTGCCGTTCGGGGCGGTGGTCGGCGTGATGGTCCCCGCCACGAGGTCCACGGTGCCGACGACGTCGTCGGACGTGTCCACGATCGCCTTGAAGACGTTGAGGTCCTGGAATCCGCTCGGAAGAGCGAGGGCAAGCGCGTTGCCGACGCCGACACCAATCGTGGTGACGTTCGTGGTCGTTCCCACGGGCGTCACGCTGGTGACCTTCGCGTACGCGTTGACCGTGGGGAACGTCGTCGAGCTGCCGGCGGCGACGTTGACCGTCTCGGTGACGCTCGCCCCTTGCGGGTTGACTCCTACGATGTTCACGACGAGGTTCGCGACCGCGCCCGAGTAGACGCCACGAACCTGTAGCTTGCGCGGCCAGTGCGGCTGCGCCGCGATCGTCATCGGCGTCCCGCTCGTCGGCGACGCGGCGGCGACGATGGACACGAGCTCCGCGGCGATGGGCGCCTGAATGTACTCGTTCCCCGAGTCGGTGAAGAAGTACGTGTACCCGGCGCGCTGTAGCGGCGGGACGAGCGAGGCGTCGACCGTGACCGAGCCGTCAGCGCCAATCGTGTACTGCAGGCCGGCCGGACCCTGGACTGTTCCCGTCGCTCCCGCGGGAGCGCGCATTACAACGGTGGTCATGTTCGTTTCTTTCTGCCGCGCGGAGCGGCGGTCATTCGTGAATCTGGCTGCGCGTCAGATGCCGCTGTTGCACATTGCCGCGCCGCCTGGGACGAAGAGGCAGCCCGACGTTGCACCTAGGTTCGTGTCCAGGTTGGCGGCGCTGATCGTCGTGTTGCACGCGCCAATCGACGTCGCCGTGGGGACTCCGATGCACGCGACTGTGCCGCCATTGATCTTGGTCGACCCAGTCTGGGTGAATGTCGCCGCCGCTTTGCCGGCGCCGGCTGCATAGGTAAGCCTGGACGCGCCAATCACGTTGATCGAGCCAGGGCCCCACACGATGCTCTGTCCTTGCAGGGACAACATCTGGATGGAGCCGCCGAACGTCGACGTCCCTGAATCGATATAGAATCGCCCAGCGAAGATCGGTTGGGCGCCGAAGCCAAAGAAATTGAAATTACCGCCGACGAGGATCAGATCGCCATCGAGCACGGGGTTGCTCACGACCTGAGCGGCGCCGATCGCGCGATTGAGAACGCCGGCTTCGATAAAGGCGCCGGTCGCCTGGCCCGCCAGGACGCCGCCGCCAATCCACCCACCCTGCATGTCGTCGTTGAAGAAGTAGGCGTCCTGCAGCCCAAGGTTCGCGTCGAGTTCGATAGTCTTGTCGATGCGGCTCTCGTACACGTAGGCGTTCGGCCCGAAGTGAACGTCGCTCACGGCGGCGAGCGGGTGCACCGTCGCAAGCTGTCTGACGATGACAGCAACGTCCGTGCTCGCCGAGACGCCCGTGAAAATGCCACCGACGTCGACGAGGTCGGCGCCGATTTGCGAGCACATCGACACCGAGTCGCTGTTCGCCCACGTGTCCACTACTGTCGCGCTCGTGAACGGCAACGTCGCAATCGGGGCGAGCGGCTGACTGATCGCGAAAACGGTGCCTGACACCACGCGGAAGGCCCACGCATTGGAGGAGTGGGTTGAGTTGCTCAGAAACATATTCGCTGCGCCGCTCGCCCCGATATCCGCTTGCAGGAGTTGCGGCGTCGCGCGGTTTTTCGCCGTGACGCTTCCGATCGTGACGGCAATGGGGGATGCGCAGGTGCTCGTGAGCAGCGCGTAGATCCCGCCGCCGCGCACGATCGGGTGGAAGATCACCGGGTCGTTGGCCGTGGTCTGCGTGCTGAGCCAAGTCAGCGTCGTGAGCTGGCAAAACGTAGGGGAGACCGTTCCCCATCGGCGCACGAGTTCTCGGTAATCAATGACTGGGCCGGAGCCGCCGCTGCCGCAGGTAGCGCTTGTGCCGCTATTGCTGTCCGACGCGCAGCCACTGGAATTCTGTGGGTCGACGTACAGTGACCCAGCCAGTGTGGCGCAGCTGAGCGCAGCCGGTGGCGCGGCCGTGGCGCCGAGCAAGTGCTGCGGCGGCGCAGACGATGGGCCGGACCGCTGACAGCCACTCAGCATCAGCGCTGCGATTGCTACAAAGCGCATCATGATGCGTTCACCCATTGCGTGCCGTCGAAGATCCACGATTGCGCCGCGCCCTGGACCGTGATGGCTGTAGTGCTCACCGTTGCGCCGGAGGTCTGCACGTCGGGGAGGAACGGCGTCCCCACATGGCCGTTGAAATCGACCACTGGCGGCGGCGAACCGGCGGCCCACTTCGACCATACGACGGTCACTTGCCATCCCGGACCCGGCGTCGGCGGCATGCGGCACGTCAGCGACACCTGCGGCCCGCCGCTGTTGTCGAATTCGACGAAATCGCCTTCGCTCGCGACGTAAGGCGTATTGAGATAGCTGGCACTAACGGGCCGCATCGTTCGCTCCGATCCGCACGCCGCTCACGCGCTCACAGTCATGGTCACGTCGTGTTCCGACGCTGTCGCCGCGGTGTAGCTGCCGCGCGACGTCGAGATGCCCCAGGCGATGCCGTTCAGGATGATGGCGCCGTCGAAGATGATTCCGTCGTCGGCGATCACCGCGCCGCCGACGATCAGCTGACCAGGCACGCTCGTTACCTGCGGTGGGATCACCCACTGCGCGAATGGAACGTCGCTCGCCTTCGGGACCGCCGCCGAGTCGAATAGTTGCAGGTACCGCACGGACGCATCTGCGTTGAGGACGGAGATCGCATGCAGGCGCTTGCCTCTCGACGACACAGCAACGCCGCTGACGGCCTGGAAGCTGCTGACCGTCTTCGCGAACAGGGCAACGCCCATGAGTGCCTCACGAGGATTTGCGAAAGCCGATGCCGAGCAGGCCGTCTACGTCGTCCGGGTGCGCGTCGATGCGCCCGTCCTGCACGATGTATCGGCGACCTGAGAGAGAGAAGATGTTGCCCGTGATGTGCGGCGGCGCGAGGAGAGCGACCGCGGCCGCCTCTGGCTTGATGCCGATGCCATCCAGCACTTCGGCGCTGGCAGCCGGCGACGCACTTACGGCGTTCGCCTCCGACGCCATCCAGTCGATGAGGCCCTGTCCGGGCATCTTGACGACGCCGAGGGCGTAGCAGCCCCACACCATCGCGTCCGCGCGATCCGGCGATCTGTCGCCCGTGTACCCCGACGACGAGAACTGAATCAGCTGCGCCTCGAGCTCCGGAAACGAGCCGCAGAAGAACGCCCGCGGCTTCGGCCATTCGTCGGCATCCGACGCGGGCGCCGTGCCGAACAGCGTGGCGACCGGCTCGGCGCGTACATGTTTGCCGCGGCTCGCGGTCACCTCACGAAACGGGACGCTCGGGTCGTAGGTCTCGATGGTCGCCTTGACCATGGCGCCGCCGTAATTGGTCTCGCCGACAACGTGGTCTGCGCCCCACTTGTGGAACATCTCGCACGCTCGAGCGGCCCACCCTCGAGGCCCGTTCGGGCCCATACGTCCGCTCGCGTCCTCGAGCACGTAAGGCCGACCGTGGTCGTCGACGCCGACGACAGCGATCCCGACCTCGTCGGATCGCTTGTCCTCTGGACCGCTGCACCCGCTCGGGTCGACCGCGACGACCATGCGCCCGACGCCGTCCGGCAGACTCTCCGGCGTTGCATCCGCGATCCGCGCACGCTCGATGCTCTCGTACGTCCACAGTGGCTCGCTCGCGCCGGCGCCGAACTGGCCGTCCCAGAATCGCGCCCGCTGCTTGGGCGTCATTCGCTGCAGGCTGCGCTTGTAGTCCTCAGGCAGGTGCGGGTTTTCCCGCGGGTTCATCTGCACGTGGACGTAGTCGTCGGCGTCCTCAAGCGGCTTTCGCGTCGACGGGTCGCGCTTGGCGATCCACAGCTGGTGCGTCCAGTGCCCGACGATCGGCGGGTTTTCGTCGCAGATGGCCTTGCGGTTCAGGCCGAGGTCTTGCGAGAGACGCGTCATCGCGATGTCGTGCGCCGACAGCGCGATCTGACTGCATTCGTTCAAATAAATGGTCGTGTGTCCCTGCCCCAAAATCTTCTCGGTTCGTGCCTTCTCGTCGAGTCCACCGAAGTAGACGCGCCCACCGCCGACGAAGTCCGCATACCAGTCCGTCTTATTGAGCTCGTAGAGCTTCTGTCCTGGCCAGTGGCGCTCGCAGACCTCGGGGAGCGTGCCGTAGATGATCGACGCTTTCAGGTGATTGAAGCGATGGCGCAGTACGGCGTGCGTCGCCTTTGGCGCGGCAAGGGCCCGCAGGACGAGCCAGAGCACGATGAGGTGTGTCTTGCCCGATCGCGAGCCGCCGTAGAGGAGAACGTGCTTCGCCGGCCCGCCCAGCGCCTGCCATGCCTTGCGCTGGAAGGGCTCGACCGCGATCGGTCGGCTCGGCGCCGAGACTGCGGCTGCCATCAGTGCGTCGTCGTATCGCTCGGCGCCTCAGCTTCGGCCGTGAGCTCGGGCGCGGGCTTGGCCTGCAGCCCGATACCGTCCGCCACTTCGTGGGTGACGTGCATGACGACCGCTCCAACACCTTTCACGTCGAGCTTTCTGGGCGCTTCGTAGCCGTTGATCTTCGCGTGCGTCGCGATGGCCTTGATCGCCACGTCGGCCGACTGCACGTCGCCTCGACGTGCCTGCCGCAGAAACGTGCGCTTGATCTGCTGCAGTCCCTCGCTCGCCTCGGCCCGCAGCTCTTCCTGCGTCCGGGCGCCGCGACGCTCGACCGCCGCCCGCCAATCCGTCTGCACCTGCGTGTGGCTGACGCCGACTGCTTCGCCCACCTTGCGGTCCGTCCAGCCTCGCGACTTCAGCGCGAGCACGCGGTCCTGGCGCTCCTGAATCGCTATCGCCGCTGCTACGCGGTCCTTGCGTTTCGGCCTGCCTTTGCGTTCGCCCATCTGGCAACCTTCGCCGCGGCAACTGGCGCCAGACGGCTGGTCGGTCCCCCACGCGTCCGCAGGGTCCCATATACATATGACCCGCGACCTGCAAGACGCTGCACTAACCCGCACACGCGCGAGTCAACGGGCGCGATGCTCGGCCCGATGCTCGCGAATCACCGCATGCAGCGAATTCACCTTCTGGAGCAGCATCCGAAAGGACTCGCGCAGCTCGTGCACTTGGTCTTGCAAATCTTCCGGCGCAGGCGCCCCGAATAGCTCGGGGTGTTCTGCGTACAACCTGCGCCGATTCACCCGCCATGTCCCACCAGGCGCCCGGAACAGCCATAGGCAATGGCTCTCCCCTCGCTGCCTGTCTCGGCCATGCAAGACCATAAGCCGACGCAGCATGGTCCAGTAGCTCACGCCCGATTCGTGCGCGAGCGCCGGGATCGTCGCGAGCGTGGCGAGGCCGGGCGGGGCGCGGAGGGTCATGCTGCGATCCGCCGCCGCTCGCGCGCCCGGACCTTCATGTACGCCGCCAACGCCCCGGCGTAGCTCTCCTCGGCCTCGACGCGCACATCGCGAAACAGCTGATGGTCTTTCCCTGCTCGGTCGCGCGCGAACGCAAGGAGCTCTAGCGGCGTCCCGTTCTCCCGAGGCCGCTGTCGCTTGTGCGCCGTGCGAAGTTTCGTGGAGAACAGGAGCAGCCCCACGAGCGACCCGCGCCTTTGCCGGCAGTCGACGACGTCGACGACGGGCTTTGGCCACCGGCGAGGCGTGTGCACGACGCAGGCAGTCTGCCACGCTGCCGGCTGCTCGGCCCGCAGGCACGCGACTTCCGCGGTCACGCGGCGTATCCGGTCGTAGTCGCCAAGCATCTCCGAGATCCAGCGGCGCCCGTGCTCGAGGGCGCTGCGCTTGTCGTCCCAGACGCTGACGCCGCCCCCCTCGAACGGCGAGGCGCGCAGGCCCCAGATGCCGCCGGCGTCGGCGAAAAATAGGTCGAGATCGTCCTGAGCTTTGCAGCGATCGGGGGTGGGGATCATCGCTTACTCCGTTTCGATCGTGGCGCATCCGAAGGCAGCAGCGACGGCGCCACAAATCGGTTGGTCTGCAGGTATTCTTCTACAGTCTGCCAGTTTGGAAGCACGGCCGGCTCTGGCGTGTTCATGATCGCCTGAATGCTCACCATGGCCTCAGACATCGAGGTGCACGCAGACTTCGCGGCCGCCATCAACTTGCTCACCCTGTCGGAGTGCAGGTGAATACGGTTGTGGACGAGCTCAATCACCAATCGCTTGAGGATGGCGTTCTCGTTCGAGAGCCGCACGACCCTCCCCTTGTCCGATTCCTTCATCGCTTCCCCCGCTGCATTCGCGACAGCTCCGCATGAAGCCGCGTGCTTTCGTCCTTCAGGCGCTGGCACTCGTCGGCGAGGGCGTTGGCGCGCGAGCGGTCGGGCTCCGGAAACGTCACGGTGACCGGTCCCGTCAGTCGACCTACGAGCCCTGGCTGCGGTCGGCGCTGTTCGTACTCCTGGATGACCGCGGCGGCGATGCGATTCCAGATCTCGCGCACGTTCGGGAACGCCGAAGCCCACGACAGGCCCTTATGCAGTTCGTTCGCCCACGCCGCCTCATACGCAATCTGCCCGTACGACTCCTCGACCACCCGATACTCTTCGACCGTCATCGTTGCCTCCTTCCGGTTTCTCACGCCGCAAACCGTCCCACATACCCACGCCGCTCCATCGCCGGCCGACGTTCCTCGCCGCACGCCCGCGGTCCGTCGACGATCTGCTCTGGCTTCGCGCGCGCGGCCCTCGCGCAGCATTCCTCCTCGCTGCCGTAGTGCACGCTGCCGATGCCGGCGACGCGCAGCGATAGGGTCCACTCGGGGTCCGCCGGGACGCGACGGTCAGACATCGACGTCCCCCAGCATCACGATCCGCACCTGCGCGGGCTCCCACTCGATCCACGAGCAGTCGCCCTCCGCCGAGAGCCCCATGCCGCCGGTCCCGCTCGTGACGAGGTCGGGGTCGAGGGGCGCCAGCGTGGGCGGGGCGTAGGGGCGGCGGACGGTGACGCCGAGCAGAGCCGCGATGACGCCGGCTACACCCGCCAGCAGCCCACGCCGTCCAACTTGATCGCCTTTGGACAACCTTGGACACCAGGTCGGACACCGCTCATTACTCTTTATTTTCCTTATTTGTCCAATCTGTCCAAGGAAAGAAGAAGAAATAGAAGATGGGGGATGATTACGAATTTCTCCAGAGGTCCTGTGACCCCCCCAAGGACGGACGGACAGATAGGACTTTTCGACGCAATTATTGGTTTTCATTGTGCTTTCCGTGTCCAACCGCATTTTCAGGCATCAGGCAGCTCGTAGATCCACGGCCGCGCCCCCGACTCGCTGATCCTCCGCTTTGACCACCCGAGCCGATGAATCATCACCTGGCCGATGCGAACTTCGGCGCTCCGCGTCCAGTCGCGCGCGTGCATTTGGAGCGCATGCTCAAGCAGCTCCGATACGCGCGTCTGGCGAACGCCCGTCTTCTGCAGGTACGCCCGGATCTTCGGCTCCCAGGCGTCGCCCGGCATCCGGGCTTCCTGCGACTCGCTCATGAGCGCCCGCTCGGCATCGCTCTGCGGGTACCAGGGGCGCCCCTCGCGGTACTCGTGCACCGCCTCGGCCCAGAGCTGGTCCCGGTCCCTCTGGAGCGCTTCTAGGTCAATCCTGCCGCAGCGAATGGGGAAGTAGCGCCGGGCCCCCGTGGGGTCGCCGAGATACTCGACGAGGTTCGTCGTGCCGACGAAGATGCACTGACGCAGCTCGTCGGTGTCATGCCTGGCGTACGCCCGCCGGAACCTGTCCTTCGAGCTCGCAAAAAACGCCTTCGACCTCGACGGTTCGGCGCGCATCAGCGAGTCGAGCTCGGCGAGCTCCACGAACCAGCAGCCCTGGATCGCCGTGTAGGCGTCCTTCGAGTTGAGGTCGATCGGCGTGTCGTTGAACCAGTCGCCGGCGAGGACGCGTAGCGTGCTCGATTTCCGGATGCCCTGTCCGCCCTCGAGGATGGGTACCGTGTCGACCTTGCAGCCCGGGTCGTAGATGCGCGCGACCGCCGAGATGAGCCACCAGGCGCCGACGAGGCGCGCGTACTCGCCCGGCTCGGCGCCGAGGTATGTCGACAGCCACTGCGGCAGGCGCGAGATGCCATCCCACTCGCAGCCGTCGAGGTAGTCACGCACGGGATTGAAGTCGTGCCTGCGCGCCACGACGCGCACCGCTCGGTCGCAGACGGTCACGTCGGGGTCGAACGCGTCGCGGTGGAAGCGGCGACGCAGCCATGCCGAAAGGCGCGTGTTGTCCTCGTCGGTCCAGTAGCCGAGCGGCGTCGTCGGCCGCTGGTACTCGTCCCACGGCGGGTCGTGTAAGACGATGCGCGCCCGGAACGCGTCGTACCGGATGCGCCCGATCCACTCGGGGCAGAGCTGCAGGATGCGGATCACGTTCTCGGCGTGGCTGACGAGCTTCGGGTTGCCTTTTCGCGTGTCGACGTAGAGCAGCTCCGCGCGCCAATCTGGCTCCGGGGGCGGCGGAGGTGACGGCGGCGCAGGGGGCGTTCCACCCGGCGGCTGCTCGTCGCCTGCGGCGGGCGCCGGGGGCTGGGCAGGCCGTGCGCGGCCGCCGGCGATCGAACGCAAGAGCGGCCGGTCCTGGATGATGACGGGTCGTTCGGCGTTCTTCGCGTCGGTCCATTTGTGCGCGAGCTCGCGTTCGGTCCACGGCGGCTCGCATCGCCGGTTGTATTCGCAAAGGAGCCCCCAGCAGTACGATTCCGGTAGGCCCTTCACGAGGTAGCCCGCTAGCGCGCGCGCGGCCGCGAACGTCTGATTGTGACCGCCGCTGCCCGAGATCGCGCTCGGGATCTTGGCGAGGTACGCCGCGGCCCGATCGTAAAGCACGTTCGGATCGGACGGCAGCGCGGTAGGCATCACGCCAGACGTCGGCTCGACGCGGCGCTTGCGGATGCGCGCGAAGATCTCGTCCGGCAAGGTCGCGATCGGCGCCATGTTCGTCCAGCGGTACACGCCCCCCGAGGCGTGCCGGCTCGGTGCGGCGACGAATTGGCCGTGGGCTTTGACGTCGACGCCAGGCTCGACGCGCCGATCCGAGATCGCGCCGGCGTCCTGGTCGGCCGCCAGCCGATAGATGTAGTGCGCCCCGACGCCGCTACCAGACTGCTGCGTCAGTGTCGGCGGCAGGTCCCAGGTTGCGACCGTTGCGACACCTTCGGCGCCGTCTGCGTCGATGAGCACAAGCCCGCTCGGCTCGACCGACACGCCAATGTTGCCGTGGTAGCCGCGGAACCGGTCGCGCACGGCGTCGACGTCGAGCGAGGCGCGCGACTTCCAGTCGTCGCCGATCGGGTGCTTGCCGGGCGTCCGGCACTCGGGGCCGAGCCGGCAGACGCATGTACGTGCCGAGGTCAGACCGTAGATCTGAATCGGCGCCATCCCGGCGGCGACGTACAGGTCCGCCGCGAGCGCGACGGGCGTATCGTCCGCCGGAAGCGAAAGCAGAGCGCCGGAAGCAAGCGTCATCACCGATCGGCCCCTTCCTCGGCTCGACGTCGAGCCGCGATCGCGTCCTCTGCAGAACGGACGACAGCGTAGAATCCGCCCGCCGCGCGCACGACGTGCGCCCAGAGCTGCTGCTCTTTGGTGAGCCGACCATCCGGAGTCTTGACCTCGAAGCCGCAGAACCGGCCGCGGATGCACGCGACGAGGTCCGCCCCGCCGACGCCCAGGCCGTAGCGGACGCCGCGCGTCACATCGACGCCGGTCGAGTTACGCCAGCAGGGGCCCACCGGCGCGATGACGGCGCGGACTTCGTGCAGGATGGGCGTCTCCCGGGTCATGCGACCGCCCCCCGTCGTCCCTCAAGCGCAAGCTCGGCCCGCCGATA
>Ga0070741_10010687_pt1 | contig 17231 bp, 6 predicted proteins | sample Coa_R1_4_FD_66440 | JGI IMG/M metagenome (GOLD analysis project Ga0070741, IMG submission 66440) | Surface soil microbial communities from Centralia Pennsylvania, which are recovering from an underground coalmine fire - Coalmine... | ecosystem: Environmental > Terrestrial > Soil > Unclassified ...
TCTGTGAGCTTTCGGTAGGTTCAGGGCCACCACGCTGCCATACCCTTCCCCTCACTGACCAAATCAGGGCGACAACGAGTATTACAGATGCGGCTGCAAGGGCCCACCGAATTGAAAAAGCAGGAAAAGGTTTTGGCTTCGCCGCCGGTTTCTGTTCGGACGCGACTTTAATCAGAGACCTTGCCATCTCCAGCTTCCGACGCCCCCGGAGAGTGGCCAGAAAGCCGGTTTCTAATTGTTTTCGCTCGCGGGTGGAGAGTCCGCCCTGTAGATAGGCGTCAATCAGCTCAGCCTCAATGACAAGCAACCTCTCCTGAGTATCAGGATTTGCCAGGTACTCTTCTTCCAGATGGATCTGGTCCGCTTCCGGCAGGTTCCCCAGGAGGTAGTCGATCAGACGTTTATCTTCGCTTGTAACCTTCACGCTTAACCTTCACGCTTTTCGCAGCCTCTAATGAATAGTGGAACAAGAGATCATTTTGTCACCCTATTTAAGATGATTTATTTGATTCCCTTTGCTCCAGACGTCGCGCGCAATCCATGGTACATTCTTCGAGTTTGCCCCTGAGCCGCTGCAACCTCATCCTCAGGGCATGCGGAGAGATTCCCAATTGTTGCGCCAGCTTCTTCCGCAGCTTAATTTTGTTCTGCTCATCTTCTTCATAATAGGCCATCATTAGCCGCGAGCTTTCGAGCGGGAACGATTGCAAACACCTGCGGAGACATTCCAGTCTTACGTTATCATCCGAAAGTTCCTCGCTGACTGGGTTCGAAGGCAATTCACGGAGAGCGGCCTGCTGTTTCTCCCGCTCCTTCACGACCTCCATAAAGACAAATCGTGCAACGCCGGTAATGTAGCTGTAAATATTGCGGATTTCTTCTCCCTGGACTATTTTTCGAGCCACGCGGTCCATCACTTCATCGGCGTGGTCTTCGGGGAAAAGACAGCCCCGCCATTCGAAGAACCTGATCAGGCCGAGGCGAAGAGTCTCATACTTTTCCCCGGCGCGCTCCCGATCTTCGTGCAGGCTGAGAAGTAGCTTGTCGAGGAAATCCTTGCTGAGCACAACTGTTATTTCCATTCTCCTTGCATCTGGAAGGCGGCCCAATAGTAAGGAGATCTCCAGTCCTTCTGCTTCCACATCTCGATCTGCGCCTGCCGCATTGCTGCCGCGGGCCGCATACCGTCTCTTTCCATTGCTTTGTAGAAACGGCCCATTAATTCCGCTGTCGCCACATCATCCACCTTCCACAAACTTGCCATTACCCGCGAGGCGCCCGCGTACATGAACCCCCGCGTCAGGCCGACCAAGCCCTCGCCCTGAACCTGCTTTCCCAGGCCTGTTTCACACGCACTCAGCACCACCAATTCCGCCGGCAGATTCAGGTTGTAGATGTCTTTCAGCCCTAGAAATCCGTTCTGCTGCTTTCCTTTCTCGTCCACCAGCGAGAACACCAGTCCCGAAAGCTCGGGATGCTCGCTATCAAGCAGGCCATGAGTGGCAAAGTGTACCACACGATAATTTGCCAGCTCCGCACTGGTTGCCATCGTGCGGTTGGCGTGGAAGTCCAGTGCCTCCATTCCCTTACCCGCGGGCGTTACCGCCATAATTGCTTCCGCTTCCTGACGAGTAAACCGCAACCGGGGCAGATAAATTCCGCCTGCAGGCAATCCTGCATCAACCGCCGAACGCGTCAAAGGCTCGGCCGGCCATGACACAGATTTAGAACCGAGTGTTTTGCCTTTCGCATTGTGCCTCCAGGCTGCACTTACCCGGGCATCGTCCTGAGCAAAGACCGGATCAGCCAATACCGCCACCGCTTTGGTCCCTTCTTTGCGCCCGAGTCTCTCTTGTCGCAGCACAGCCAGCACCGAGGCGGAGGGCAAGTTCACAATTTCATGTTCCATCACCAGCGGCGGCAATTCCTGGAGGTTCGGGCTATTTGCCTGTACTGCCTCCGGTTCAGGCAGAACCGCAAACGGAATGTACTGCAGGGCTCCATCACTCACAATCAGCAGCCGTTTGCCTTTCATTTGTGCTGCGACCGGCGCCAGCACCATCCGGCTCAGCGCCGCGGCCGCCTCTGCGTATTCGGCCTCTGCTTTCGCTAAACGCGCTTTTCTTTGCGATGCGGTTTCACCTTGAAGCGCCCGGTTGCGCGCCGTCAGCAGCTCGTAAACACGCCGGGCGACGCGCTCGACATCGGTCCTGCCAGGCAGCTCGTAACTGGTGAGTGAGGTTGCAGTCACCGCCCACACATAGCTGCGACCCTCGCCCAGAGAATATTCGAGCAGCACGGTATCAGCATCCAATAACTGCTGGATGTCTTTCGCATCCAACGGTTGTGGACGGGTCAGCGCCGCATAAATTGGGCTGCTTTCCCGAATCTGGCCTTCCGCTTCGTTGTATTGCGCCAGCAAGGATTCAATCTCGTGGCTGATGGTGGTTACCTGCTCGTCGGTATGTTTGCCGCTCTGCAATCGTATGCGGTGATCGATCTTTGCGCTGAGGTCGGCCTGCAGAGAACGCTCGCGCGCGATCAATGCGGTATCCACTCCGTGATGAAAATCGATGTGTGCCTGGCCCAGCATCTCCAATAAGGTTTGCGCTCGTGAGCGTTCCACCACCTGAAGAGCCAGCTCAGGTTGCTTTTGCCGCATCAGGAGCTCAATGTAATCCTGGTAGTAGCTAAGATGACGGGCACGAAAGCCGGAGCGGGTTGCCTCTTCGCCACCGAACTGGCTCATCTGGCCGTCAAGAACGTTAAGCGCCTTCCCCAATAGTTGGGTAGCTGCATCTAACTCGTTTTTTTGAACCTTGATTCTGGCCAATGCCGCAAGCGCCTCGGCATACTCAGTTCTCTCGGGAGCCAGCTTTTCCCAAATCCCTAAAGCTTGGTTATAGTACTGTTCAGCCTCGACTGTATGGCCGCGATCGCGAACCACGTCGCCCAGCATGTTTAAGCTCTGAGCGACATCCAAGCCGCCGCTAGCTATTTTTTCTTGTATCACCAGGCCCCGGCGCAGGTATTGCTCAGCTTGCTCTAGATCGCCGCGATCACGAGCCACGTTGCCCAGCATGCCTAAGCTTTCGGCGACATCAAGGCTTTCCGGAGCCAATTTTTCCCGAATCGCAAGGGCTTGGCGGCAGTATTCCTCCTCCTGATTCAAATTGCCACTGTCTCGAGCCACAAGGGCAAGGTTGTTGAAAGTGCTGGAAACATCGAGGCTGTTGGGCGCCAGCTTTTGCCGAATGGCCAAGGCTCCTCCGAAGTATTCTTCCGCCTTATCCAGATCACCACGATGGCGAGCTATGACACCAAGATTATTCAGACTCGTGGCGACATCGAGACTGCCGGGCGCCAGCCTTTGCCGGATGGCCAAGGCCCTAAGATGGTACTTCTCCGCTTTGTCCAGGTCGCCGCGATAGCGGGCCACAATACCCAGGTTATTGAGGGGGTTCGCGATCTCGAGACTGCCAGGAGATACCTTCTCCAAAATCAGCAAAGCTTGCTGGTGATACTGTTCGGCTCTCGCCAAATCACCGCGTTTCCAGGCCACAAGACCCAAGCTGGTGAAAACGTTTGCGACATAGTAGCTGTCAGGAACCAACTTCTCATCAAGGGAGAGGGCCTGCTGGTAGTATTGTTCGGCCTTCGTCAAATCACCTCGATGCCAAGCCACAACACCCAAGTTAACGAGAGCAATAGAAACATCGAGACTGCCAGGAGCCAGTTTTTTCCTTATGGCCAAAGATTGGTTGTAGTAATCCTCTGTCTTATTTAAATCGCCACGGCTCAACGCAAGATTCCCCAAACTGTTCAAGCTCGTGGCAACATCGAGGCTTTCAGGAGACAATTTTTCTCTGATGGCCACAGCTTCGCTGTAGAACTTCTCTGCCTTAGCCAGATCTCCACGATTTTGCACTGTGCTACCAAGACTGTTAAGGGTTTTTGCCAGACTCAAACTGTCGGGCGCGAGTGTCTTCTGGATTTCCAGCGCCTGGGAATAATATTTCTGCGCCGCTGCTAGATCACCACGACGAAAAGCCGAGTTCCCCAAGCCATCCAGAATGTCAGCGAAGGTCAGTCTCCCATGACCTGTTTCTTGATCTTCATTTGCCGCTTCTTGATAGTGCCTCTCCGCGTTGACCCAATCGGCTCGTTGCTCAAAGCTGGCAGCCCACGCTCTCAGCAATTGCACTCGAATCGTCGGCTCAACTCTCGCACTCTCCCCAACCGCTTCTTCATATGCGGCATCGGCTTCCTTCCATTGCCGAGCACTTGCCAACAGTTCGCCCGCATGATAGAGAAACCACACAGCAAGCCAGGCAGGTTGCGAGCCTTTCATTCGACGCGCGCCTGACCGCCAATATTGTGCAGCATCTTGAATTTTCCCGACCGCAATCAGCTTCTGCTCTTCCGCATGCGAGCCTTCCGGGAAATTCGGCCATACATGAACGCCCCAATTGCCTGGTCCCAATACCCAGACCCGCTTCTCGGTTCCTCGCAAGCCTTCGAGTGTCACAGTTCCCCGGGGCGCTTGCTCGATTTCGATTCGTGGCAAGTCAAAAGGCGATTCGATTTCACCCTTGGCGTCGCTTGCAGCCCAGCTCAGCAGGATGTCCCCATCTTGAAGCCCAGCTCTGTCAGCCTCAAGATCTTTTTTGACTGCATCGACGGCCACGCCTTTTCCTGGCTCTTGGTGAGCTGCTAAATTGCCGGCCTCCTGGGGATTGGCTGTGCTTTGTCCGAAAAAGACAAATATCAACAGGAATAACCCGCCACAAAAAAGAAACCTGTTCTGTAACTTCAATCGAGTATCTCCAAGAGAGCTATGCAATCCACGGGGTGGTCGCGCTACTAATAAGGGACGGAATCCTCTAATTATTTCCGAATCGGCCAATATTGGCAATTACTCACTTAGACGTTTGCGGACCTGATGCACAACTCTGGATCGGACACATATTCACAAATAACGCACTATAAACTCATTAGAACCAGCATTTGATACCTTTGCGGCCAATTCTCAGGAGCCGATACAAGCCAGATTTTGAACAATTTTCTCTCCCGTAGGGCGTGACGTTTTTTTCTTTTCGCCACTTAACATGTTGCGACATTTGCATAAGGCGAAGGAGAAGAACCGGCCTAATCTCTATTTTTTTTACGCTTCACCTGATGTCAGTCTTGAGCAAAGTCAGAGGGATTTCAGATATTTCTCAAAAGAAGTTCAAACAAAACCACAGTTCGTATGTTCATTTGGAGGGGACATTATGAGTTTCAGGAAATTTGCAATTGCACTTTTGACTCTGGTGGCGCTGGCAATTGTTTCTTTGCCGCTCGCCGGCCAGACCACCGTTACTGGGGATCTGACTGGCAGGGTTGTCGATCAGAGTGGCGCGGTTGTTTCCGGCGCTAGCATCACATTGAAGAGCACAGATACCGGCGCCAGCCAGTCAACCACGACAAACCAGAACGGGGCTTACAAGTTCTCGCTGTTACAACCAGGACCGTACACGGTGCAGGCCAGCGCGACCGGCATGAGCGAGGTCAAGGCCAACGTGATTATTGCGGTGGGCCAGATTACCAATGCATCTTTTCAGTTGGGCGTGAAGGGCCAGGGGGAGACGATAGAAATTACGGCAGAAGTTCCCTTGCTCAAGACCGACAATGGCAATATCGCCACTAGTTACGATAACAAGCAACTTCAATCGCTGCCCAATCCGGGAAATGACATCACCCAGTTTGCCCAGACAGCTCCCGGCGTTCTGATGAATACCGCCGGCGGGAACGGCAATTTTACCGCCTTCGGCCTGCCCACAACTGCCAACCTGTTTACTGTCAACGGCAGCGACGAAATGGACCCCTATTTCAATATCAACAACTCCGGGGCTACCAACCTGGCGCTGGGCGCAAACGAACTGCAGGAGCTGACGGTTGTCAGCAACGGCTACACCGGCCAATATGGCCGCCAGGCGGGCGCGCAGGTTGATGCCGTAACCAAATCGGGAAGCAATAGCTGGCACGGCAGCGCCCGATACTGGTGGAACGGCAGCTCGCTGAACGCGAATGACTGGTTCAATAACAATTGCAACGGCGATTGCCGGGCAAACCCCAGGACACCCATTGGGTTTGCCAACAACAATCAATATGCGGCCGATATCAGCGGTCCGATTATCAAAGACAAACTGTTCTTCTACGTTGACACAGAGGGTTTGCGATTCGTTTTAGGCGGCGCGGGGCCGGCGGTTATTCCGTCTCCTGCGTTTGAAAATGCTGTGTTGTCCAATCTTGCAACCGGACCCAATGCAGCAGAGGTACCCTTCTATCAAAACATGTTCAATCTCTACAACGCAGCTCCAGGAGCATCAAGAGCAGCGCCGGTGCCTGCCTCAACCGACGCAACGGGCGGTTGCGGCAAACTGAGCACGTTGAATGGCGTCACTTTCGGGGCGTCAAATCCGTGCGCACTTATCTTCCGCTCCAACGCGCCCGGAAGCGCAACCGAGTGGCTGGTCAGCACGCGCGTTGATTACAACTTGAGCGACAGGGATAAGCTGTTCGGTCGCTTCAAGGCCGACCATGGCAGCCAGCCGACTTATACCGACGCTATTAGTCCGGTCTTTAATCAGGCGAGCAGCCAGCCGCAATACGAGGCGCAGCTCAATGAAACGCACGTCTTTACTCCTAACCTGGTCAATCAGTTCATTTTGACTGGAAGCTGGTATAGCGCCTTCTTTCGCAATACAAATCGCACCGCAGCTCTGGCCGCATTTCCTTTTGAATTGGATGATAGCGCAGCTATCTTCAGCAGCCTTGGTGGCGGTGGTAATCCTCTAACCGGCGGCGGCATTGGTCAAGGTGATTGGAACGCCCCGCAAGGGCGCAATGTTACTCAATATGGAATCGTGGACGACGTAGCTTGGACGCACGGGAACCATGCTTTCAAATTTGGCGCTAACTATCGACGCAATGACGTTACAGATGGGATCTTTGGCCGCAATACAATTCCCCGCATGATTATCCGCAGCATACCGAACTTTGCTAACGGAATCATTGATCGGGTGCAAGAGAGATTTAACTTCAGGTCTGAGCAGCCCGCAGCCATTTACAGCCTCGGAGCTTATCTGCAGGATGAATGGCGCGTAAACCAAAACCTTAAATTTACCCTCGCTTTGCGCGTAGACCAGAACTCGAACATGGTATGCCAGCACAATTGTATTGCCCGGCTCACCGATTCCTTCGCTGCCGTGGGACATGACGCGAACATTCCCTACAACCAGGTCATTACCAATGGGCAACATCAACTGTTCGACAGTCTGGAGAAAGCGGTCGTACAGCCCCGCTTCGGCTTCGCCTGGAACCCGCTGGGATGGAAATCTACAGTCATTCGCGGCGGCATCGGCATGTTCTCAGACCTCTATCCCGGGTTGCTATTCGACACTTTTGCCCTGAATTCGCCACAGAGCAACAACTTTTTGCTAAAACCAAAGGGCGGAATGATCCTGGCGCCAGGGTTGCCGGGAAGCGCAGCAACCATTGTTTCCGGTTGCAATACCGCTTTCCTGAATGCGTTCTCGACGGGAGGAAATCTGGCGGCCTTCAATGCGGCAGCTCCATCGACTGCTTGCCTGCCTCCAAACTTCAACTCGGTCGTCAATAACGTAACCAATCCAAAGTATGCGGAGTGGAACCTGGAGATCGAGCAAGGCATCGGTTCCAAGACATCCATCTCTCTGAACTATGTGGGCAATCATGGTTATGATCTGTTCAACCGCAACGCCGGTGTGAATACATGGTGCGACCCCGCCGGAACCTGCGCAGGGGCCACCTTCGCCGGAGTCCCAACAACAGTCCCTGATGGACGTTTCTCCAATGTAGTGGATTACAGCAACAAAGGTTACTCCAACTATAACGGTCTGACCGCCAGCCTGTCGCGCCGCATGGGATATGGCTTTGCCGGCAACATTAACTACACCTGGAGCCATTCACTCGACACGGTCTCCAATGGCGGCCTTGTTCTTTACAGTGCTAACGATACGATTCGCCCGCAGACCAATCCCTATAACCTACGCTTCAACTATGCCAGCTCCGATTATGATGTGCGGCATAACCTCACAGCCAACTATGTGTGGGACCTGCCCTTCAAATCAACAACGAGCTGGGTGAATTACCTCATTGGTGGATGGAGCGTATCCGGCACGTTCTTCTACAAGACTGGATATCCGTTCTCAGTCACAAACGCCTTCGGTTCAGCCTTGTTGAATAACTTCACCAGCAGCACGTTACTGGCGGATAACCTTACGGCACCGTCCAACGCCTGCTCCCACGGACCCAGCCTGAGCGGCAAACCTTGCCTCGATCCAACTCAATTTGGCGATCCCACGGCTCAGGCTGATTTCGGCACCCGGCGTCGCAACTTCTTCCGCGGCCCTGGTTACTTCAATACCGATCTGTCGTTGAACAAAAGCTTCAAGATCACCGAACGGGTCAATTTTGGAATGGGCATGAATTTGTACAACGTTCTCAACCATCCTAATTTTGCCACGCCGAACAGCGATTCTTTCTTAGGAATGGGTGTTTTCAGCAGCACGGTCGCCCCCGCAACCAATCCCTATGGGTCATTTTTGACCTCGGCGGTTTCCGGGCGCGTCGTGCAATTGTCAGGGAAGATCATCTTCTAAACCTAGTTTAGGTTCAGAAAAACACAGGCGGTCTCCAAAAGAGACCGCCTTTTTTGTGGATTGGGTTGAGTGCAAGCAATCTTAGTATCCTGGGGCCTCGTGTGTGCGAACTTTCCTTTCATCAGCGTTCTCCGCGTCCTCTACCTTCTACGTCAGGCAACCTCTGTGAATCTCCCGATTGCCGCCCGAATACGATTGTCGCCTTCCGTGCGCGCCCACCGTTTTCCAGCCGTGCCGCCACCTTTTTGGTCACATGGAAAGACTTCCACCCCGCCCAACTTTCCGTTAGACTTGCGTTCACATGCGACAGCCAAGGCTTGGGAAATGTATCCGAATACTTATGCTTGTGCTCGCTTTTGGCCTGTGCTTTACGGCAGCCGGTCAAGGATTGCCGTCTTCTGGTCAGAGCGGCGACCCGGCAGGGAGACAAACTGAGAGCTCCCAATCTCCTTCGTCTTCTTCATCTTCATCCACTGTTACATCGGTAAAGCAGCAATCTGCATCTTCAGGCCGTGGCCGCCGCATTCCCGAGCACCGCGTAGCAGGAGGACCGGGACCGGCGGCGCTGTTGGGCCGGGTGCAAAGTACGGAAGGTATGCCGCTGGGTGGGGTCCAAATTATCCTGACGCCTGTTAATGGAAAGAAAATTGTTCGCCAGAGCGCGGGAGATGGAATCTTCCGGGTGCCTGGGGTGCCTCCGGGAAAATATCAGTTCAGCTTTCAACTGCCTGGCTTCGATCCGCTGGCGCAAAATGAAGTCGTACTCAATGCGGGAGAGGTGCTGACGATTGAAGTCAAGCTGCACCCCAGTGGCGCGGCGACGAATGTTGGTGGTATTCCGCAGAAACGCATTCCCACAGAGCGTCCCATACCTGAAGGCAATCTGGGAGGCGAGCAGGCCGAAACGTCAGACTATCATGAGCTTTTTCGACGGCCGGTACAACAGATGCATGCACAACTCGAGCCGGAAAATATCCCTGACTACAAGGTTATGATTCCCGATCCGGATCGCTGGGATTCGAGCATGCCGGCATGGCTCAGGTACGATCGCCACGGAGAATTCCCCTACATGAGCAGCCACTGGTGGGATCCGTTTAACCAGAACCGGCTCAAGGGCGATAAACCCATCTTCGGGCAGAGCACATTTTTTAATTTTACCGGGACCAGCACCACAGCCGTAGACGTACGCAATCTTTTTGTCCCCAGCGGGGTCTCGGCGCAAAAACCAGAGAGCACCCAGTTTTTTGGTAAAGGGGGGCAAGCGTTCCTGGAAGAGACAGTGCGGCTCTCCTTCGATCTTTTTCACGGGGACACCAGTTTTAAGCCGGTGGATTGGCGCATCAAAATCACGCCCGCCTTCAACATCAATCAACTTTGGGCACAGGAGCGCGGCATCGTCAACATTGACGTCCGCCAGGGCACCGCCCGCACCGATGGACATATTGGGCTGCAGGAAGCTTTCGCTGAGAAAAAAATCGCCGACCTGGGGCCAAATTATGATTTTATTTCCATACGCGCCGGTATTCAGCAGTTCACCAGCGACTTCCGCGGATTGCTGTTCGCGCAGGAGCAGCCTGGCGTCCGCGTCTTCGGAAATCTGCGATCCAACAGGTTCCAATACAACGCCGCCTATTTTTTCTTTCTGGAAAAAGACACGAACAGCGGATTGAACACTTTCGACGACCGCCATCAGCAAGTAATGTTGGCTAACTTTTATATACAGGATTTCTTTGCCAAGGGCTACACCACACAGTTCAGCTATCACTACAACAAAGACGATGCCAGCATTCATTTTGATACTAACGGATTCCTGGTGCGTCCGGCGCCGATTGGCAGCGTGCGGCCGCATAACATTCGCGCCCACTACATCGGCTGGACGGGCAATGGACACATTAAGAAACTGAATATCAGTCATGCTTTTTATCAGGCGCTGGGCCATGATGACCTCAGTCCGATTGCCGGGCGACGGACGGACATCAATGCGCAGATGGGAGCACTTGAGCTCTCTGTTGACAAAGATTGGATGCGATTCCGCGCTTCCGCATTTTTTGCGTCAGGTGACGGCAATCCGCGGGATGGAGACGCGCGCGGGTTTGACGCTATCAGCGAAGCGCAGACTTTTGCCGGTGGTATCTTCAGCTTTTTTAATCGTGAAGGGATCCGCCTCACCGGAACGGGCGTAGCTCTGGTCGCGCCCGACAGCTTTCTCCCCAACCTGCGCTCGAATAAAGAGGAGGGCCAGACAAACTTCGTTAATCCGGGACTGTTGCTGGGCAACGTAGGCGCCGACTTCGATATCACCCCGAAAATCCGTGCGGTAACGAATGTGAATTACATGCGCTTTCATCACACCGATCCGCTGGAACTGCTGCTGTTCCAACCCCACATCAACCAAAACATCGGATTGGATTACAGCGTTGGCCTTACCTATCGTCCTCCGCTTTCAGAAAATATGGTGATTACGGGCGGCGTTGCTGGGCTCACTCCATTTACCGGCCTGCGTGAAATCTATACGGGTAAAACACTGGTTTCGGCATTTGCGACCGTGCGCTTTCAGTTTTGAAGCTGGCCGTAAAATGATGCTCGCAAAAAAACGGCGCTGCTTCACCCCGCACTACCGTATTTTTTGTCGCACCTTACAATGCATCGATTAAACTGAGTGTCACTTGAAAACAAGGATGAAAACTGCCGGCACACATCTTCGCTCATGGATTCTCATGCTACTCGCCGGATCCTGCATGTTATTTTTTTCTACCTTCTCGGTGAGTCGTGCAGAATCCGCCGTGAAAACCAAGGACAGAGCGCAACAAACTTCCTTGCAAGCGCCTCCGGTACTGGCGGGCCAAGCACAGGAAGAGGTAGACGCAAAAAGCGCCGGCTGCCTTACCTGCCATAGCACTACTGACAGCGCCAGCATGCATCCTGGTGACACGGTGCATTTGGGATGCACCGACTGCCACGGCGGCAAGGCCGATGTAACGCTTCCACCTGGAACTGCAAAAGGTTCCAGCGCGTATGAAGAGCTTAAGAAAAAGGCGCACGTTGCACCGCGCTGGGCGATAGATGCGTATTCTTCCGCCAACCCGGTGCGCGCGTACACAAAATGGCTGCAGGAAAGCACGGAGTATATTCAATTCGTCAATCCTGGAGACCTGCGCGTAGCCGACCGCACCTGCGGCACCGCCGGCTGCCACATGCCCGAGGTGCGCCGCGTGCGCACCAGCATGATGACGCACGGAGCAATGCTGTGGGCAGCCGCGCTTTACAACAACGGATCTTTCCCTCTGAAGAACGCACACTTTGGGCAGAGCTACAGTACCGATGGCATTCCGCAGAAACTTCAGACATGGCCGCCACCAACGGATGAAGAGACACGCAAGAAAGGAATTCTGCCTTACCTGCAGCCGCTTGAGCGCTGGGAGGTTTCCCAGCCCGGCAACGTGTTGCGCGTCTTCGAACGCGGCGGCGAGAAACGGGCGGAGTTGGGCAACCCTGAAACAGAGGAGGATTCCGGACGCCCGGACGTCAAGCTGAGCAATCGCGGCTTTGGGACGCTGCTGCGTACCGATCCGGTATTTTTGGGATTGCAGAAGACCCGGCTCTTCGATCCGCTGCTCTCCTTTCCTGGAACCAACGACCATCCTGGAGATTATCGTGGAAGCGGCTGCACCGGCTGCCATGTGATTTATGCCAACGACCGCGATCCGGCACATTCCGATACCTATGCGGGCTTCGGCAACGAAGGGCACAGCGCTACCGTTGATCCCACAATTCCTAAAAATGAACCTGGACATCCCATCCATCACGTCTTCACTAAGAGCATCCCTTCGAGCCAGTGCATGGTGTGCCATATCCATCCAGGAACCAATATGGTAGCCAGCTACTTCGGCTACACCTGGTGGGACAACGAAGTGGATGGCGAAAAGATGTATCCGGCAAAACAGCGCAACCCCAGCCAGGAGGAATACCGCCAGGCCCACATGAGCAACCCTGAGGGCTCAGCGGCAAAAGGGTTGTGGTCAGATGCGGAGTTCCTAAAGAAAGTGGGTACGCCGGAATTCAACAGCCAACTCAAGAATACGCAGTTCGGTGATTTTCACAGTCACGGCTGGGTGTTTCGCGCTGTGTTCAAGCAGGACCGAAAAGGCAACCTGCTGGATGAGAATGGAGAGATCATCTCGCCCGACGATGCGGAGAAGTTTAAGAGAGCCGTGCAGTTGAAAGATATCCACCTGGAAAAAGGCATGCATTGCGTGGATTGCCACTTTACCCAGGACGCACACGGCAACGGCAAGCTTTACGGCGAGACGCGAAACGCCATCGAGATTTCATGTGTGGATTGTCATGGAACCATCCAGAGCTATGCTGCACTGGCGACCAGCGGCCCGGCGGCTCCTGATGGCGGCACGAACATGTCAGGCATGCGAACGCCGTGGAAGGAGTTGCGCTTCTATTGGAAAGACGGGCGGCTGTTCCAGCGTTCATCCGTTGAACAGGGACGCGAGTGGGAACTAGTGCAAGTCAAGGACACCATCACTCCCGGTAACGCGCATTACAGCGAAAAGTCGCGACTGGCAAAAACTATTTTGAAAGACGGCACAACGTGGGGCAGCATTCCCGATCCCGATGGCCTTGTGCATCTGGCGCACTCCGATAGTCGCATGACCTGCTTCAGTTGTCACAGCTCATGGACTACAACCTGCTTCGGCTGCCACCTGCCCATGACGGCAAACCAGCGCATGCCCATGCTGCAAAACGAAGGCACCCTGACGCGCAACTGGACAGAATACGACTTTCAAGTCTTGCGCAATGACATGTATATGCTTGGCATCGACGGCACAGTCACGGGAAATAAAGTGGCTCCGGTCCGCTCCGCCTGTGCGGTGGTTGTAAGTTCACAAAACCAGAACCGCGATTGGCTGTATTACGGGCAGCAAACGGTTTCGGCTGAGGGATTCAGTGGGACCGCTTTTAGTCCCTATGTTCCCCATACAGTGCGAGCCAAGGAGACTAAGACCTGCACCGATTGTCATGTTTCCAGCGCCAACAACAATAATGCCTGGATGGCACAGTTGCTGTTGCAAGGCACCAATTTCCTGAACTATCTGGGGCGCTTTGCTTACGTGGCAACAGGAGACAAGGGGTTTGCCGCAGTCGCATTTGCCGAGCGCAAAGAACCGGAAGCTGTGATCGGCAGCGACCTGCACAAGATTGCTTATCCGGATAACTATCGCCAGCATCAACAGGAAAAACTCGAACTGAAAGAAGCCTACGAGCACGGCGGAAAGGAAGTTCTCGATGTGCAGTTGCGCGGAGAATATCTCTATGCTGCCATGGGCAAGGGCGGGCTGCGCATTTATGACGTGGCAAATATCGAAAACAAAGATTTTTCTGAGCGCATGGTAACGGCGCCGGTCTCTCCCCTAGGACAGCGTTTATATGTGCCGACACGCTACGCTATGGCCATAGCTTCGCCCAGCACGACGGCGCTTGATCCCGCCCGCAGGCATTTCCCGGAAAACGAAGAGCAGGTAATTCATCCAATCTATGCGTTCCTGTACGTAGCCGATCAATACGAAGGGCTGGTCATCGTAGGTGACGCCTCGCCGAACAGCAAGACTCCCGGCGTCTCCACGCTGCTCGACGGAGAACCCCGCAACAACTTCTTGAAGCGTGCGCTGGCGTTCAATCCTGAAGGACAACTCAACGGAGCCCGGCGCATTACGATCGCCGGAGTTTATGCCTACATCCTCTGCGATGCCGGCCTCGCGGTCGTGAGCCTGGAAAACCCGTTGCAACCCAGGATTGTGGCGAAGATCGGCGCTCCGGAATTGAACGATGCGCGCGGTATCGCGATTCAATTCCGCTATGGCTTTGTTGTTGATCGTGACGGATTGAAGATCCTGGACGTCACCCATCTTGACCAGCCTCATCTCATCCCCGGAGCGACACTGGCGCTGACAGGTGCAAGAAATATTTCGGTATCGCGAACTTATGCCTACATCTCTGCCGGGAAACAAGGCATGGCAATCGTTGATGTCGAAAAACCAGAGCATCCGGTGCTGGAACAAACCTTCAACGCAAACGGCGAGTTGCACGATACGAATGACATTAAGATCGGCATGGTCAGCTCGAGCCAGTTTGCTCTGGTAGCAGACGGACGGGCGGGATTTAAAGTCGTACAGCTTTTTTCGCCGCAGACAACGGCGAACTTCTATGGATTTAGTCCGCGGCCCGCGCCCAAGTTGATTGCCGTTTTTCATACCCGCGGACCGGCGCTGGCGGTCTCGCGTGGAGTTGACCGCGACCGCGCAGTAGACGAAAGCGGGAACCAGCTTTCAGTGTTTGGAAGACGCGGCTCAAGGCCGTTCAACCTGGAAGAGATGCAGCGGTTGTTTTTACGCAACGGAGAGCTGTATACGGTGAGTGATAATCCGCCGAATCCGCCGGTGCAACCCGCCAAGCCAGCGGTTGCCGAGAGGGCTCCTTCGAACTAATCTTAAGATTACTTTCCACCCGACAGCTCCTCCCTGTGAGTTGGTTCCGGCAGCGACACTCCTGTCATTTCCTGAATCGTATATATGCTGTGGAAGTTCCCTCGCTGTTTCCAATCGTGGTACTGGTGGCACAGGAAACATGAGTTCTCTCCCTCACCCGCCTGCGAGGGATTGCCATTGTGGCAGCTTTGGCAGGTCTTAATGCCGGGCAGCAGCATGTCAGAACCCTTTTGACTGCTCAGAGCGAAGGCATGGCAAGATTCGCATGACACGGCACTGTGGGCCTGGTGGCTGAAGATTGCATTGGGCATCCAGCGATAGGTCAGGGCCGATGGTTTCACCACGGGAAGGTCCCGTGAATTGGGATTTGCTGCGATGGACTGAGGAGAAAAATCGAGTTGATGGCAGTGTTTGCAGGTGCTCAACCAGAGCAACTGCTCGGACTGACTGACACGCTGCGCCACCCACTCGTCGGCGTTCTTAGGCGTCGGAAGCTGGGTAATCTCAGGGACTTTGCGGGTTGGCAGCCAGGTTTCGCGAATGGCAGCAGGATTTTTGCTGATGTAATCCTGGAATTTCTGCAACAGGAAAGCGTGAACGACCTCCGGCTTCTGGTGCGGAACAGATTCGGCGAAATGCTCATCGAATTGCAGTTTATGGCATGACGCGCAATTTTTTTCATAGCTGGTTGGCGTCATCAGCTCGCGCCCCGCATCGGGATGCAAAATCTCTCCAGAGTCAGATGTCGAAGCAGCAGCAAGTTGCAGGCGGGGATCAGCATACTTCCATGGACCATCGGCCTCGGCAACCGGGCGATGGCAATCGCTGCATTCCAACTTCACGCGTCCTGAAGGCCCCATGATGGAATCGCCCATGTGTGCCGCGTGATTGAATGAGATCGTGGCTGGGTTTTTGAATCCACTCCGCAATGGAGCAAATTCCGGATGGTTACGGTTGAATCCGCGGATATCGGCCACAAAGCGTGGATGGCCGCTTGTGGTCCTAAGATCGGAGTGGCACTGCGTGCACTGACGATCTTGCACATGAACCAGCCGTCCCTGGCCCTGGTGCTCTACGTGGCACCCGGAACACGCAGGCGTAAAGAGCTGGTTGGCGTGGTGCGCTGGCGCCTGGTGGCAGGCCAGGCAGGCTTCATCGGTCACCGTTTTCATGAACCCGGCAGTCCTCACTCCGTTAACAATACTGGTGTGGCAGAGATTGCAACGGTCGGCAAAGAACGCATGCGCGCTTGAAAGAGGACCCTTGCTGAACATGGCTTGCTTCTTACGTGCCGAGCTGGCCCCGAGCCAGAGGAAAGCAGCGACAGGAAGAATAATGCAAAGAATCAGACGCCAACGCCGGAAGCTGGTGAAATACTTAAAATAGTTCAGGTCGTGGCGCTTGCCCAGCGTTTTGGCGGTTCGGATTCTTCCCACTTTTGTTCCTTCAAAATTCCTTTTATTTGCTTATCTAGCTATACCGCAGGGCCATTACCGCATGAATGGCGCCCAATACAATCAACAAGAATGACAATGGAACATGTACCAGCAGCCAGCTATGCAAAATGCGATGCAACCGCGACTGGCGATCGAGGTCGCGCTTTTCTTCGCAAATATTCTCCAGATCGTCAATCATGGGACGAATTGATTCCGGGGTGAGGGTACGTAATTGGATAAACAGGGCTTTCGACGTCCGGCGGTCGTTCAACATATGCCGGTAAGCGCCCCGCTGGAGAAGATAGGGTCGAATGGTTTGCTCGTACATTTCCCGCGACTGCTTGGCAGATTTTTCACTGAGCCTGACCAGTGTTGTTCCAGACAAAGTAGTCGTCATTACCCCTGTCATCCCCGAAGAGGGCACCAGCAAACCGTATTCATTTTTTTTCTCAGAGAGAGAGCCCAACAGACCATCGGCCTCTTGCACCAGATCTTTTTGCACACGGTCAATCTGGTTGTAAATGGTCTCCATGGGAACGCGATCGGTCATAATGCGGGGCATGTAATGCTGCAGTGCCGCACCCAGTAAGCCCGTAATTACGATCAGGGAAAAA
>Ga0070741_10010688_pt1 | contig 17230 bp, 19 predicted proteins | sample Coa_R1_4_FD_66440 | JGI IMG/M metagenome (GOLD analysis project Ga0070741, IMG submission 66440) | Surface soil microbial communities from Centralia Pennsylvania, which are recovering from an underground coalmine fire - Coalmine... | ecosystem: Environmental > Terrestrial > Soil > Unclassified ...
ACCGTCTCGAACTTGAATTGTGCACTGAACTGCCGTTGTTTGCGGGCCATGTTTGTCCTCCACAGGTTTCCTTTATATCCCTTCTCATTCCTGTGCCCAACAATCCGCCCGCAGTACAAATGATTCCTCGACCCAAACTGATCGATGGAGAATGGACCATTGTGTACTTCGGCCCTTATACCTATCTGCGGATTTGGGCGACTGGCGGTGATTGGAACCGGGACCGCAAAATCCCCAGGAGCAAATACTTGGGAAAGGTTATTGGGCAGGCTATCTACAACCAGCCGCCTGAAGTCGTCGAGGCTGTGAAAGAGCGCGTTCTCGCTGCGATTGAGCATGGACAGTTGGAAACCGCTAAAGCCGAAATCCAAGAGGAATTGAGACATAAATGGGGTGAAAAGTCTTCCTAATGCAAAGCCCGGAGATGTAGTCAGCAAACGAATTGTGCTTGTTTGCCCTTATGCTGCCGAAAAACAGCTAGCCATTCCCGAAAAGGTCTCTTGATAATGCACTAAGGAGCAATACTTGCTAAATCTCGCAAACGACTGTGGGCTGACCGTTCGATGAAAGGTGCGGAGAATCGCCGAGGCGAAGCAGCTACAAACTGTAAAACATTTCCCCGGAAAGTCCCGCGAGTTTCAGTCCGATAGCTGGCACAGCCGATTCCGTCGCAGCGAGCGCGATCTGGTATGGCGCACGGTGAACTTGACGTTAACCGACCTCGAAAATGACGACCACCAGGGAATGCTGCTCGAACTCATCGGGGATGACTGCCGTGCGATTGAGCAAATTGAAAGTGCGCTGGATTTAGAGCTTGCCATCGAGAGAGCGCTCAAGAAACTCAGTCCCGATGACCGCGACGATGCGCTAATCCTAATCCAGCTACGGTTGCAAGGACTGACACGGAAATACGTGACCGGACAGGCATGGCCTACGGGCACATCCAGTGTATTGAGACGCGGTTCAAGAAACGCTGTGTGCGGCCGCTGGCAAGGTATACGTGCCGAACGGATCAAGGCTGCGCGGTAGGGCAACCGAGGATGAAAAAGCGCGTATCCTGCAACTGCACGCGGAAGGCTGGACGTATGCCCAGATCGCCGCACGCACCGGACGCAGCCAGAGCTATGTACACAAGCTGGTCAACGGCGTGAAGCAGCCACGTGCCGAGGGGCGCACGCGACTTCAGGCCATGCGCGAAAACGGTTTGTCCTATGTGTAGATAGGCCGAGTCATTGGCAAGTCGGTAACCTACGTGTGCAATGCGCTTCAGCAGTGAGTAAGGCTGGGCAGTCGCTTCCATCAGGCGGTTGTCCGGCTTTTTTGCTGAGACTGCTAACGAATCATCAGCAGCGACAGGACAGGAAATCAACCTTCCGAATCTCAACCTTCTCTGGTGAAGATGGGGCATTGGAAGCCGTGAGAATATTCACCGGGGAAACGAGTGCGTACAGGTCACCGCCCCGAAGGGTCAAGACTATCCCCGGCTTTTCGCCCCCTGAAACTGCACCATTGATGGTAGCGGTCTTCCAGCCATTGGCGCTGTTCAGTAGAAACACTGCCGAATCTGTGCCAAGGCTTTGTGCGATGGCGAGCTTCCCATCTGGCATCAGGACCATGCTGTTGACACCGAGAAACTTGGGAACGCCCGCGACCCGACTGAATTCCTTCGGATTTGCCAGGGAAATCTTGAACAAAGCACCACTGTCTGGAATTCCTACGATGAAATAGCCATCAGGATGGTACACCAGGCTGATAGGAGAGCGCCCTTTACTCGTCAGGCGTTTATCTTCCACGAAAATAGAGGCTTTCCCCTTGGGATCAACCTGGTAAATTACGGGAGAAAGGCTATCCGTGACGTAGGCATTGCCCGCGTCGTCAAGTGCCACATCGCTGACGAAATGAGGTGAATCTGGACGCAGCGTCCCCAAGTCCACATAAGCAATCTGCTTGCCTGTCAGCAAGTTATAGATACCCAGTCCCGCGAGCTTTCCCACGGTATCTTTCCCACTATGAGCATTAAGTCCCCAATTCGCATTGGTGACGAGCAGACGTTGCCTTTGCGGGTCAACCTTCACGGCAACAGTGGAAACCAGCGCTGCATCCTCGACAAAAGGTTGCATCGTTCCATCGTCTTTGACTGCTGTGACGGTTCCCTGGCTCAACGAACTGATCAGGAAACGTCCCGCTGCCGGGTCATAAGCAACCCCTACCGGAAACAAGGCTTGCTCTGCCGCTCGTGTGGGAGAACTTGAAGGGCTAAGGCCAATTAACCCCAAAGCAATCACGATTGCCATGACTATTTTGGAAAACACTCTATTCACCGCTTTCTCCTTTCAATTCGAACACCGATCTGGCTGCCTTAAAGATGGCTTTAGACAGGCTAATTTGCTCTACTGTTGGTAAATATCCTCTGAAACCAACGGGCGGGTCCGTTTTGCATTGGTGTGCGCCGCACCCAATTTGCTACCAGACCGACGCTGAGAACCTGTATTCAACCAGAACATGCCCAGGCCGACCCCGCCGATGAAAATCAGTGTAGAGAACCCATAGACGAGTGCCGTGTTCGCTGTCAGCCACGCGCTGAACGCTGTGCCTGCCGTTAGACTCAATAACAGCGGCAGCGTGAGCGGTAAATGACACGGACGTGCTACCAGGCCGATACCCATACTGACATAGCCCCCTCACAGAGCGAACGAAGCTGCCCCTTACAACCCTCCCAGTGGATTAATCACTGCCTGATAGGTCAGATAGAGTCCGGCTCCTATCAGGGCAATGGCACTCAACGTTTTGACATAAGGTAGGATACGCCGCATTCTGCGTGCTACAGCGCCTTTGAACAGGGCCGCGCCAAGTGCCACAGAAACCAGCACTGTCCCCATGCCAAGACTGTAACTGATAAACATGAAGATGCCTTGCCCGAGCCCGCCCGCGGTGAACGCCCCGGCGACCACCGATAGGAAAACGGGTAGAGCGCAGCCCAACGAAGCCAACCCATAGGCGATCCCATACAAGAACATGGCCTGTGGGCCGCGTCCAAACCGTTTCACGGCGAAGGTCGGGAGTGTAATGGGCAGCGTGCGGCCTAGTAGCGTCCAGACTCCTACGGCCACCAGGACTAGGCCGATCACCAGGCTCAACCAGGGCAAGGTTCGGAAAAGAAACTGCCCGCCAGCAGAGAAGACGGCTCCGACACTCACAAACAGCGCTATAAACCCGGCGGTCACGGCAATACCTAACAGGAGCGCAGTGCTTAATCGGCCTGTGGTCGAGACATCCTCAGCTTCTTTGCCGCCCAGATAGTAAGAAACGAAGCCCGGTAACATGACAAAGGCGCAGGGGTTGACGCTGGCAAGTACCCCGGCGGAAAAGGCAAAGGCGAGGGGAAGCGTGTTCATCAATAGATACTCCCGGTTTTAGGATGCTAATAATCTGTCGAGCGCCGCCCGCAGTTCCGTATCCGACGATGACAAATGCTCACGGTACATTTCATGTCCCTGCTTGTCGAATGCGACGACGATATTTGGCGCATCGATCTGGTACAGGTCAGTAAACTCTCTACGCTGGTCAAGTGCCCAGGTCAGTTGGTTGCGCCCCACGGCTTGCAGGAATGGCTGGAGAGCCTCTGCCGTAAGGCGTACTGGTACTGCGCAGCAAAACGATACTTCCGGGCTGGTGGCGACAGCAACAAAGCGCACACCGCGCCCGGCATAGTCGGGCTGAAGCCGGGCCAATGTTTTCGCACCGAGAACACAATCTCCACACCCCAGCTCAATAGAGTAGGCAACGGTGATCTGCCCAGCGTCTTCCGGCAAGGCAACCGTTTGTCCATCGAGGGTAGGTAGGCTAAGGGTCGCCGTTCCCTCCGCACTTTGAGAGGTTTGGAGGCTATTGGCGAGTATGTTAGTTCTGCCCTGCGAAATGATAAAGAGCGTAACGCCCACTACTCCTGTGAGCGACAGTGCAGCCAAAAGCGTGCGGACCGGAGAAAACCTAAATCCCATCAATATTTCATCTACTCCTTCAAATGACGCTATCAGAACAAAAGCGCCTTTTCTTTGCGCCCAGAGAGTACACTGCGAATGTCAGCTAAGACGCCAGCAATTTGTCAAGTGCTGCTCGAAGTTCAGCATCGGAAGCGCCCTGATGATTTCGATAAACTTCACGCCCCTGACCGTCCAGGATAATCGCGGTATCCAGCGAATTAATTTGGTACAGATAGGCGAAGCGCCCGGAACTGTCCATCGCCCAGGTGAGCTGATTATCCCCAACGGCCTGCAAAAAAGGTGGCAAGTCGCTCGACTTGACTTGGGGAGTAAGGTCTACCGCGATGAACCGAACGCCGCGTTTGGCATATTCCGGTTGAAGCTGGGCCAGCGTCTTCGCGCCAGGGATACAGGTACTGCACCAGTACCCCATCGTATAAAGGACAGTGATCTGGCCTGGATTCCCTGGCAAAGCGATGGTTTGCCCATCAAGGGTAGGCAGGGTAATAGAGGCCGCTATTCCTGCGCCATTTCCAGAGGCGTTATTGGCGACATTTAATGGCGCACTAGATGTGCCGGGACGTGCGACAACGATGAATAGAGCAACACCCATAACGATGACCGCAACCAGTCCAACGATGAGACGGCGGTTAAAGGTTTGGATCGGCTTTGCTTGAAGACGCGATTTGGCTTTACTTGCCATGTTAACTTTCTCCTTCTACCTCACTTCCAATAGTGGGCTCGGTGTTTCTATCGATCCTTTTCTATGGACTCATCCGATGTTGAGATGGGCGCAGATTTTCTATTACTTGCACTTGAATACCGCTGCAAAGCCTGCCTGAGTATCTGTTCAGGCGGTCGTGCCCAGAACTGGCCGTCATACCAGTACAGACGGCAGTCCAGACTGTAGTGTGGAAGTTCAACTTGACTTGATGGCTCGATGTCCTGCCCAAACTGCTCCCGCCACCACGACGGTGATGCGACTGTTGGGGTCAGGTATCTGCACTGCACCAGTTATCCGCTTGCTGGCGTCAGTTCCCCCATCCGAGATAGCGCTCAGTGAAGCAGGAGGGTTGTCAGTGGAAATGACCGGAAGTGTCATGCTCTGCCCCTTGCCGACAATCACTGACTGACCGACGTTAACCAGCGGCACTCGCCCATGGGTAATGAGGACAATACCCGTTGTCGTCAACCCGATTACCATGAGAGCCAGCAGTAAGGCGTAAGTTACCAGCGCTTTCGACACCGCGAACCTAGCGGTCGTTTTCATGGCGGATCTCCCCTTTGCCTACAGGACCGCCGTATAACCGGCTTCCCAGATCGCTTTGACAATTTGTTCCGGCGTTACTGTGCCTGGTTTGACTTCAACACGGGTTTCCCCGTTGCGCCAGTTGTCGATAGTTACCGTTTTTACCCCGTCCAGGGACAGCACTGCCTCCTGGACGTGGTACGCGCAGGTAGGGCAGGTCATCCCCTTGACTTTGAGTACGAGTGGCTGTTGTGAGTTTTCCATAATGAATTCCATCCTCTCTGGCTCGTAAAGCCTTGTCGTTTGTTTGCGGGTGCTGCATCGCGCGCCTGTCACCGCACCGAATTGCATTGCCAGTGGGCGGCTTCAAGCACGGATATGCCCCGGAGACCATGCTACATCTTCCAGTCGGTGGAATGTCAAGCCCTCTGGGGCAAAGTGCATAGGCGAGATCGCCGTCAGCCGAGCGCCCTGGCTGCGCTCTTCACGGCTTCGTTAAGCGTGGGATGGATGTGGATCGATTTGGCAAGGGGTTCTGCCGATGTTTACACCATGTAACTTATATCGGAGGATTCGGCTGGATGGACGAAGATCGTCTGTTTAATATCCGTCGCTGTGAGATGGTGGCGGATAGCAAGCGCGAACAGATTGATAACTTCGCCCGCATGGGAACCCAGCAGGTGCGCGCCAAGAATGCGTCCGGTGTCCGCGTCCACCAGCACTTTGAACGCCGTGTGTTTTTCATTAGTCCGGCGCGACGAATACCAGCCCTCTGTTTTCTGGAAGTTGACAGTAAACTTAAGATCCTTTTCGCGCGCCTCCTCTTCATTCAGCCCCGTTCTTGCCAGCGCAGGAACGGTAAATACCACACTGGGCGTGCCGGTGTAGTCCGGCGTGCGTTGGTTGCCTCTAAGCAAATTGCTGGAAACAACATGTCCATCGGCAACGGCCACCGGGGTCAGGGGCATTCCCTTCGTAGCAGCCGCATCCCCAGCGGCATACACGGCAGGATTGGACACACTTTGAAGATAGTCGTTCACGACAACCCCGCGCGTCGTGTACTCAATGCCGCCTTGCTCAAGGTTGAGGCCCTCAATGTCAGGGACACGTCCCGCGCCGTGTACGACGAGGTCCGATGGAAAACTACCTCCGTCGGACGTATGTACCCGCAGTTGGTCATTCTCTTTTTCAATGACGACGACCTCCGATTGTAACCGCACGTCAATACCGATACTCCTGGTTGCAGCGACCAACTCTGTCACCAGATCCGCGTCGAAGGCTTCCAGCGGGCGTTTGCCGCGATGCAGAATCGTCACCTGCGCGCCGGCGCGAGCGGCAATATGGGCAAACTCGAATGAAATATACCCTCCGCCGATGAATACGATGCGCTCTGGCAGCGTTTCCAGTTCAAGAAAATCGGTACTGGTCGCTACGTATTCCGCGCCGGGAATACCCAGGTCACGGGGCTTCGCGCCCGTCGCAATGGCAATACGTTTCGCAGTCAGCGTTTCGCCATCGAGCTGGAGGCTGTTCGGGCCAACAAACTGTGCCTCGCCGTGATAGGTTGCGATACCGGAGCCACGGAACGATTTCTCGATGTTCGCGGGTGTCGGGTCGGTAAAGGTGCGCTTGAAACGGATCAGGTCTGCCCAGTCAATCCGCATCTCGCCTGCAATCCCATGTCCAGTCATGCGGCGCTGCCAATCCATCAATTCGGCTGCGCCCACTAGCACTTTCTTCGGGTCGCAGCCGCGCAGAGCGCAAGTGCCGCCATACGGACGCGAATCGACCACAGCCACTTCCCAACCACTCGAGCGCACTCGCCGCGCGATGTTTTGCCCGGCCATGCCAACGCCGATCACGACAAGATCAAATTCGTTACTCATGGTTCAACCTTTCCCTCCTGTGTCCCAAAGACTGGACGAATAGCGGCTATTGCCGGGCGCGATGTGTCACTGACTGACCGAGCGGTTCACAACATTCGCACGACTTTTCCAGGGGCAAGTGCTCGGCTTTCGGTCGGGGTTCGGTTGGCGTCAGCGACTGACGTTTAGGCTTGCTATCCTGGCTCAACCACACTGACCCCAGCCCAATGCCTCCAAAGAAAAGGACAGTGGATAAGGCGAACACCAGACCGGTGTTCGCACTCAACCAGGCACCGAACGCCGTACCCGCCGTCAGAGCCAACACAATCGGCAGGGTGATCGCCAAATGACAGGGGCAGGCTATAATGCCAACGCCCGTGCTGACGTAACCTCGAATAGATCGGATTTTCGTGCTCATCAGGTTTTTCCTCCTCGACAATTGAAGCGAACAAGCAATCTTTCAACCTGCGCAGCACGACAGCATCGCCACATCTTTCTCAAAGGTCTGCGCGGCCAGCTTCAGCCCTTCGACCATCGTCAGATACGGGAAGAAGGTATCGATCAAGTCCTGTAACGTCATGCCCGCTTTGATGGCAACCACCGCCGGTTGGACAACCTCCCCTGCATCGGGGGCCAGCACATGAGCGCCGAGCAGGTGATCCGTCGTCGCGTCAGCGACCAGTTTGATCAAACCGCGTGTGTCGCGGTTAGCCAGGGCGCGCGGAACGTATGCCAGCGGTAAAACAGAGGTCTTGACCTCATAGCCCGCCTGGCGCGCCTGCTGTTCGGTCAGCCCCACTGCGGCCACTGCCGGATCGGTGAACGTGACTCGCGGCAGCACGCTCGTATCATAAACACGGCCTGACCCGTTGAGCGCGTTGTCCGCAGCCAGCGTGCCGCTATAGGCGGCCACATACACGAACATATCGCGCCCGGTCACGTCGCCTGCGGCATAGACGTAGGGATTGGTCGTGCGTAGCTGTTCATCCACAATGATTTCGCCCCGTTTGCCGAGTTTGACCCCGGCTTCTTCGAGGGCCAGGCCGCGCGTGTTGGGTCGCCGACCCGTCGCCATCAGCAGGGCTTTTGCCTCGAAGACCAGCGTTTCACCAGCGCGTTCAGCCGTGAGGCGGTAACCGCGTTCATTCCGGTCTACCCGTGAGATGGTCACGCCAGCCTCAACGATCAGCCCTTCTTCGCGCAGGTAGCCGGTCAGCGCTTCGCTGATCTCTGGCTCTTCAAAGGGGGTGATCACCGGCATCACTTCCAACACCGTGACCTTCGTGCCGAAGCGCGCGTAAGCCTGAGCCAGTTCCAGCCCGACGGCGTTCGCGCCGACCACAATCATCGAAGCCGGACGCTCGGTCAGGTCCAGCGCCGAGGTGCTGTCCAGATAGCCAGCTTCCTCCAGACCGGGAATGGGGGGAGTCCATGGCTTGGCACCGGTAGCGATGATGATCTTGCCAGGCGTGTACACGGTGGGTGTCGCGTTGTTCCCGACGGGCGCAATCTCAACCCGGTTGTCGCCCAGCAGTTTAGCCCGGCCCTGGAGGTAGGTAATGTCCGGGTAGGCAGCCAGCACATCAATGTATTTGGCCTGGCGAAGCGTCGTGACCAGTTCATCCTTCTGGGTGATCACAGCCCCCCAATCTCCGGCGGCGCTCAGGCGCACCGCTCCCTGGAATGGGTGATGCCCCGCCAGGTGATGCAGCTCGGCGGCACGGATGATCGTTTTAGACGGCACACAACCGACATTGACGCAGGTGCCGCCGATGGTGCTGGCTTCGACGAGGGCGACACGCTTACCCAGTTCAGCCCCCTTGATCGCTGCCGCGAAGCCTGCCGACCCCCCACCGATGACCATCAAATCGTAATCTTGAGAAGCGCTGTCACCATCCTGGCTGGTGGGCTGTAGCTCACGGCGCGCTTTCACCGTCGCGCGATAACCCGCCTCTTTGACTGCCGTGACGAGCGCCTCGCTGGGCACGTCGCTGCTGGCCTTCAAGGTCGCTTGTGCTGACTGCCAGCTGGGTACGTCCACCTCGCTGACGCCAGGAACGCTCTTCAACGCTTTGGTGACGTGAACCGCGCAGCTATCGCAGGTCATCCCGCGCACGTCGAGCGTAATGTGTTGTACTGTCTCCGTTGTCATTGGTTTCCCTCTCTACCTATCCGCAAAATTAGACTGATGCCTTGAGCCAGTGGTCATACCGGCTGTGTCAACCATGTTGATAAATGGCTATGCAACACGCTACCTTTCTTTACCCGGCATTTTGCATTGCCTGCTGAGGCGTATCCGGCGAAACTGGTGGGTGTACTAGCCTGTACGTCGCTACGGGGATCGCTTTGCCCTTAAGCGACAGATCGCCGATAAACTGGTACTCATCCGGCTCCAGCAGCTTCTGGATGTCGGCGGTGCAGAGGGCTTGTTTTCCCTCGGCTAATGCGGCCAGGCGGCTGGCCGTATTGACCGTGTCGCCGATGATGGTCAAGTCCTGTGTGCGCCCAGTCCCTAGCCGGGATAACATGGCCGTACCTCGCGCCAGTCCGATGCCGAGGGTTGGACAGACTGTCGATGGATAGCACGATTTTATGCGCTCGAACCCCTCAATCAGCGTCAGCGCCGTGTGGTAGGCGTGTTTCACTTCGCGGCGCGGTTCGGTGGTGTCGCTGAAGGCAGCCAGGATGCCATCGCCCAGGAACTTGAAAATCTCTCCAGCCTGTTGCTGAATAATGTCGCTGGCAAGCTGGTAAAACCGATCCAGCAACGTCACAACCTCACGCACCGGCAGTTGCTCGGTCAGGGAGGTGAAGCCCCGCACATCGGCAAACATCACCGTCAGAGGCTGTTCGCGCACGCAGCAATCCACAACAATAGCAGGGTGGTCGCTGCTTAACGGGCGCAGTGCTGACGCGCTCATGTGTTGACGACCGAGTTCTCTGAACCGAACGGGTTAGGGACGTAAGCGTCCGCGTGCCAATCGTTATGCCATTCGGTCTCATTGACCAGGTAGCGGAATTGATGGGCGCACTGTGTTGGCAGTGTAAAGGTTGCTGTAAATTTTCCTTCCTTCGTCTGCTTCATCACCTGGGGCTGCCAGTCCGTAAACTCGCCACAAATCCAGGCGTGTTGTGCCTGCAATTCGCCGGGCAGGACGAAGGGGACCTGACAGCTTTGCCCATCTGAAGCATAGGCTTTCTCGATCATCGGCCTGATCCTTTCCCTAACTTGCAGCAGTGCGTGGCTGTAAATCGGCCATAATGTCTCACTGTGGCTCCTTCAAAGGTGCCCCCCTTGCTGTACTGCTATGTGCAGCGTTTGAGCGACTGCCATGCCACTCTTACTCAGATGACCAATGCCAACCTGCATTTGTGGGTCTTCGCGCCAGACCCTGCGCGGCATTACACATAGCCTTGAGTTCGTCACGGACTTGCTCAAGGTCACGAATACGATCCTGAATTTCCCCGATCCGGCGGCCCATCAGGTTCATGACGTAGCGGCAAGGAGGCTCACCGCGTTCTCGAAAAGCTACAATTTCGGCAATCTCATCCAGCCCCAGGTCCAGCACATGCACCCGTCGGATGAAGCGCAGCCGTTCCACGTCCGCATCCTCGTATCCCCGGTAGCCATTTGGGGCACGTTTGGCAGGCGGCAGCAAGCCGATTTCCTCGTAGAAACGGATGGTCTTGCACGGCACGCCTGTCCGGTGACTCAACTCGCTGATTTGAAACATCGCTGTCACCTCCACATCTCGCATTCTTTCAGCCATGCTACGACTTCCTGTCGCTGGAATGTCAAGAGGGTCTTTTAGCGGTAGTGAAGAAACGCTTCGATTCAGACCAGACTGAAAGAAGCGGCCTTTGTATACTCAATCCTCCTGGTGAAGTGTCTCACGGTCGGCTTTGGGTACTTGTTCACCGATCCAGTCTGCCACGGGCGACTGCAAGCTGCCGCCGCAAGCTGGACAGCGTGGCTCAGTATCGGCACAGTATGCGCCACAGGCCACACACTGCAACTCACCTTCGTACATGGCCCGTACCAGTTCGATGATCGCCTGATAATCGCCCCCCATACGACAACACATCATTCCCTTCCTTTTCGACCCATTGGCTTTCGCCTGTCGCACGTCGATTCTTGCTTTCCAGTTTCTTTGTCCAGTAGCTTTGATGTGGCTTTCAGTCTCATCCTCATGGGCGATCCGTTATCGATAGACAAAGACAACCTTTTGCCACACAGGATTTTGGGGATCGCCTTCATTGTCATAAGTTGGTCAGGTTTGTCCTGAGCTAATCGCGATGAGGGCATCGAGGATTGCGAGAAGCTCTGTTCGGCAATTCGGTACACAGGCCCGGCACTTGTGAAAAGCCGGTGCCCACTGATCTAGAGAGGCGTCGGTCTCGCTCAACAACTCGGTGAAAAACTCCAACAGGGCAAAACATTCTGCCGCTGTCAAGGATGTTGGTTCTTCCCTGGTCAATTCGACCAACAATTCCCATAGCTCACGACTCATCTCGCTTAACACCCCAGTAGAGGCAACCTCCTACAGCTTGCGCCTCGTGAAGCTGCAATCCCGGCTATTATCCCTATCCCCCCCATAGGGATATAGTCATTGTATCATACGGCTAATCCCTTGTCAACTAAGTTTGAGGAATTATCTGCCAGGGGTAAATATCCCCTAGCCCCGGATATGGATTTGACTTTGACGTTACCGAAATTTATAATCGGAGTTAATTGCCAACTCAGTGATAAAGGATTCCGCAAATGACGAATACAACGCCTGACCTTGGTGAGCAGACAACCACCTACCTCGATCCTGAACTGGTCGGAAATCTGCAAGATCGCCTTAGCCGAATCGCTGGTCACGTTAGCGCGGTTTCGCGGATGCTGGGTGAGCAAAAAGACTGTGATCAAATCCTGATCCAGATGGCCGCCATTAAAGCGGCCATGAATCAGGTGATCATCAAGACTCTGGAAGGACATATTTCGATCTGTATTCAGACACAAACGGCTGAAGGACAGAACAGTGAAGCACTGGAAAGCTTAATGAAAGCCTTGAATGTTGTGCTAAAAAATTCCTAAGCTCGTGTTTCGCAGTTGGAGCATTCCCCTTCAGTAGACAGTTCGCAGCCAGGTAGTGCCGCAATAGATAGAAGCCATTTGATAAAGCGTGAAGCAAGGTGATCGCCTCATATAGCCGGTGCAAGACGTTTCAACAGGCGGTGAATGGACGCCAGATAAATCATGCTTTCACTACGGTCGGTGAAGAACGCAAAGTCTTTGCTGAGGCGCCGAGCCAGGCCAACGAGCACTCCACCAGCCAGCGCCAGGGGATGACTTCAAAGCCCTGGAGGTCATCGCTGCGCAGGGTAATATCGACAATGATCGTCTTGAACTTCTGGGCGAGCCAGTCGACAAACTCGCCGCGATAGCCGCCATCGGCCCACAGCCGCTTCAGAGGCTTGAACACGACTTTGGGCAAGGCCTTGAGCAGTTCAATGCTGAGATCACTTGCCTAGTCACTCGGATTCTGCGACACTTGGCTTCACTCCTGGTAGGTTCTCTGCGTAAAGTTCGCACTTTCCAGTCTACCCAACAGGACTTTTTTCTCGCCTTCTTTTTCAAATGGCTTCGAAGAGGTATTGGAGCTAGACGCTGTTCACGAACCTGGAAAGGATGTATATGCCGCTGGTGACACGATGGGCCATTCGGGCCGCTATGGTTTACCTGTTGCTAGGGCTGCTGACCGGAACCCTCTACTGGGCGAATCTACAATGGGCATTGTGGCCGCCGCTGGCCGCGTTAAGCCCAACCTATCTGCATTTGCTGGTGATCGGCTGGCTGACCCAGCTTGTTTTCGGCGTCATCTACTGGATGTTCCCGATCATCAACAAAGCCAACATGCGCGGCGACCCCCGGCTGGCATGGAGCGTGTTGCTCCTGCTCAATGCGGGCATGATCCTGCGCCTGATCTGCGAACCCTGGCGCGCCAGCGCTCCCAATGACCTGAACGGCCTGGGGCTGGTCGTGTCGGCCATATTGCTCACGCTGGCTGGCTACCTGTTCGTGGTCGTTTGCTGGCCGCGTGTGCGTGAGAGAGCAGGAAGCTGACCAATGCCCCTCTTGAGTCGCTGTTTCATCCGCTCTGCGCTGGTTTGCCTGGCAATTGGTTTCACGTTGGGCGGGCTGATGCTCTCGGCGAAGGGTGGCGCTGTCGATGCGCGGGTCTGGGCCTGGCTGCCCATGCACATCGCTTTGCTGGTCAATGGCTGGCTCGTTCAGCTTTCACTGGGCGTCATGTACTGGATCTTGCCGCGTATTCATCTGGGGGATCGCGGGCGGCCCGCCTGGGCGTGGAGCGGGTTCGTCTGCCTGCAAGTTGGCCTGCTGCTGGCGCTCGTTTCCGGGGCCAGCCTGTGGATTGCAGAGGCAGCCAACCTGTTTGCACCGGCGATGGTGTTACAGGCGGCAGGCATCGTCCTGTTTGCCGTCCATGCCTGGCCGCGCATCCGCCCCGCGATTGTGCGCGCCGCGCAGGGCGCAGGTGACAGAACAGTTTCAAACTCCTGATTCGCAAACGAAGTGCCCGGCGTGCGCAATGCCGGGCACTGTTGTGCGTGATTGGTTGGGACAGGTGGGAGAGCCGTTCGCCCCTAACTCTGTTTGTCGCCGCTCTCGGCCACGTCCATCGCACCGACCACATTCTGACCATTGCCAGACTTGTTGGCGATCTGGTCAAGGATGCTCTGGCGGATGCGTTCGACCTCGGTACTGGGCCTGCTCTGAGCGCCCGCCTTCCCGTCAACGGTCAACTTCTCGGACAGCAGCATCGCCATCAGCGCCTCGAACGCGCTGTAGCTGCCGCCATTGCCACTGCCGTTGCCGCCGGTGATCACCATCTTCGGCACGATGTCGATACCGGATTTCTCGACGGCAGCGCTGAAGCGATCCAACGCCTGTTGGAGCACCTGGAACTGCGGCCCGCCGTAAGCGCGTACCTGTTCCTCGACGGCCAGGGCGCGGGCAATCCCGATACGGGCTTCGCGCTCGGCGTCCGCTTCGGCCAGCGCTTTGATCTTGGCCGCTTCTTGCAGCGAGCGCTGGTAGGAAGCCTTACCTTCGTTGCTCTGGATAGTGATGCTGATCTGCGATTCGGTCAGCGATTGCTGCTGCCGGGCGATGGCTTCGGCCTCGCGGAGTTCACGCTCTTTGGCAGCGGCAGCTTCCTTGCGGCTGTACGTTTCGATCTGTTCGACGGCGATCTGGCGATCCCGGAGCTGGGCCAGGATTTGCTCGATCTTCTGATCCGAGGCCGAGGACGCGGGCGTGCCAATCAGCACTTCTTCCAGTTCCAGGTTGTAATGTGCAAAGCGATCCTTCATCTCCCGCGATGATTGATCTTGAATCTGGCTGCGTTCCTGGATCAACTGGATAAGGGTGCGCGTCTGCCCGATGTTCTTGAAGTACGCCGCCACCATCGGGTCAAGGGTCTGGTCAACCAGGCGCTTGATGTCGCCAAAGCGCTGGATGACCAGCGGCGCTTTGCGGTAGTCGATGTGAATGACCACCGAAAGCGGCAGAAGCGGCTCAAAAGCATCCTTCGTGATCAGTTCCACTGCCGACAGGTTTTCGTCGAAGCGATGCGCGCCGACCTCGTCCTTGTTCCACTTCAAGATGATGTTGGTAGTCGGCACCAGAATGACTTTCCCCGCATAGGTGTTGAAGGCATACTTGCCGGGCATCAGCGGCGTACTCCAAACACCCTTGAAGCCTTTCTCCACCATTTCGCCGTGCTTGTAATCTTCGCCGGAGATGTCGCCGCCTCGTCCGCCTGTGTACGACACAATGACCCCGACGAAACCGACGTCGATCACTGTCTTGGGAATCATCTCGACGGTGCCGAACAGCCGATTGATGAAATACGTGCCCTCGACGAGCACCTGCAACTGGCGACCACGCCGGCCACCCGCTGCCAGGAACTTCTCCGGGTCCTGGAAATTGTTGTGATACGTACTGGGGTCCTTCGGGTCGTCGCCTACTGTCGGGGCGATGATGTCATCCTGGGAAAGGGATGGGCCGTCGTGTACGGTTACGATTCCGACCAGATCGTCTGCACCTTTGATGACGACAGGCCGGAAGCCCTCGCGCTCCTGGATCAGGGCGGCCATCCGTTTGAAAGTGGCTTCTTCCTCACGACTGATCGGCAGGTAGTAGTTGCCTGCTTCGGTCAACACCACGAACTGCGCCAGGTTGATGGCATATGTACCTTCACGCAGGATTTCACGCTGCGGGCCGCGCTGCCCACCGTGTTTCAGAAAGCCTTCCACGTCCTGGAAGGTCTTGCCTTCGGGGATGACCGCACCGAGGGTCTGTGTCGGGCGCATCGGCATACCGTCGCGCGCGAAGACGTACCCGATCTGGCCCTGCGGAATCGTGACCAATGGCGCAAGATGAACACGATACTGGAAGGGCATCAGAAAATGGACGCCACCGCGCAGAACATTCGGTTGAAAACCGGCCTCTTTGTTGAGCGCAATGAACCCGTCCTTGACGGAACCCTTGCCCGAAAAGACCTTTTCCACGATGCCGATACGATTGTTGGGGACGATGCGGATGACCCTGGTCAACAGAAAGTACAGCACGACGATTATGGCGACCAGCAGGAGAACTGTAACGGCAAGCTGTAGCTGCGGCATACTTTACTCCTCACAATCGGGCTGAACGCAAACGAAGCGATGCCTCACCTCTGCGGAATCTGCAATCAGTCCTAGCAATTAGGATACACCTGTTTGCCCTAGAGGGGTGAAGACATCAATCTGATAGTCCGCTGACAGTCCAGCGGTCAGCGTTGTGAGGAGAGCAAGACCAGAACAGAAAATTGACCATTGGAATGTGCCAGGACTATGCTATAATCCGTTCTCCTGAACCCGTAGCTCAATCGGTAGAGCAGCGGACTTTTAATCCGTTGGTTGAGAGTTCGAGTCTCTCCGGGTTCACCACCCACAAACCGCATGGAGATGCGGTTTGTGCTTTTCTTGCGTTTAGGCCAACGGACATGCAGTCTTTTGTTCCTGTGCCGATCTCCCGGAAGATCAACGCTGAGTGAGCGGCGGCTCTCGCAGGCCAGCATATGCCTGCGGAACCCCTTCGAGTGGGACTGACCGCTGGAACCAGTCGCCATCTTCGGGATAGATCAGGCTGAGTACCCCCACCTCGATCTCCTCCTCGCCGTCGTCGCTGGCGATGATCCCGACAAGCTGGCCGGGGTAAGCCCGTGCCAGGCCTATCAAGACGGCGACGATCTCCTCCGGGTTGATGGTGATGATCTTGACGCTCCTCCTCCTCACTCGAAAATACGTCTGTGAGCGGGCTGAATCGCTCGTGGCGCTCAGACAACTCCCGCCCGCCGAACACCGCGTAGAATGACGCAGTGGTGTTCACATTACTGTGGCCCATGAGCTGTGACACTTCGGGCAGGCTGGCTCCCTTGCGCAGCATCTCGCGGGCAAAGCCGTGCCGGAAGCTGTGAGGGTTGGCACGGCCCGTCACCCCGGCCTTGCGCTTCAGGCGCTTCAGGATGTGCTTCAGGCCGTTGACGGTCAGGGGCCGCGCGTAGCTTCGGGGAAGCAGTGAGCAAAAGACCGTTGTGGCCTGTGGTGGGCGGACGGCCAGCCAGTCCGCTAGGGAGGCCTCGGTGCGGGCCGTGAAGGGCACGCTGCGCAGCCGGTCGCCCTTCTCCGTGACGACGGCCCGCCGGTGGGCAAAGTCGATGGCGTCCAGGGTCAGCGAAACCAGCCCCCGGCTCGGCAGCCGGTATCGACAAAGACAGCCAGCATGGCCCGGTTTCGCTTGCCGAGAGGAGTGTCATCCGTCGCGGCGAACAGTTTGCGGAGATCGTCCAGATCGACGGCCTTTGGCTGTGGCTGGGAGCGGCGCGGCAGACGGATGCACTGCATGGGGTTCGTGGCCGAGGCGAGGTTGTGCTCGGCCCAAGCCCAGTTGAAGAAGCGTTTCAGGGCGCGGATGCGACCCCGGATGGTCTCAACGGCCAGTCCGCCTGACGTTTCGGGTCGATGATGGCGGCACTGGGCTGCGCGTCTCGGCCCAGCGGAATACGTAACTTTTCGCGCAGGAC
>Ga0070741_10010689_pt1 | contig 17230 bp, 21 predicted proteins | sample Coa_R1_4_FD_66440 | JGI IMG/M metagenome (GOLD analysis project Ga0070741, IMG submission 66440) | Surface soil microbial communities from Centralia Pennsylvania, which are recovering from an underground coalmine fire - Coalmine... | ecosystem: Environmental > Terrestrial > Soil > Unclassified ...
GCCAACTCCTACTCCCACATCAACGCCAACAGTTACACCGACGCCTGGCGCGACGCCTCGACCTACTCCAACCCCAAGGCCGCGTCCGACTCCACGACCCCGCCCGTAACATCGGGCACTGGACAAATCGATGTGCGCATGGAGACCCGGAGTGATGTAGCCACCGCGCTGTGTCGCCGTGTCCGCGCAACGCCATAAGCGCGCCTCGACACAGCGAGGCGACTACAATAATTACCTGGCAAGTATCAGGCTAAGCAAACTTGACTGAGTTATGACAACGCCTCAGAAATCGAAGGATACCTTGGGTATTTTCGTTCTGGCAGACACGCACAATCGTTTACCTGAAAAAGTGCTGGAACTCGCCAAAGATGCCGACGAAATCTGGCACCTGGGCGATGTTTGTGCAGAGACGGTTCTTGATGAGCTTCGCGCGATTGGACCTCCAGTCACGGTCGTACGAGGAAACTGCGACAGCAATTTTGAATGGCCATTCGTTGTCGATCTTGTGCGAGCCGGATTGAGGTTTCGACTGCAACACATACAGCCTGATCAACTGCCGGACGACGTTGATGTGGTTTTGCACGGACACACGCACGTTCCGCGACATGAAAGACGCGGAAACGTCTTATTTTTGAATCCCGGATGCGTAACTCGACCAAATCGCGGTTCTCCGCCGAGCGTGGCATGGCTTGAAATTGCTGATCGAAAATCTACCTGGAGATTGGTTCCGCTCCGTTGAACGATATCAGCTAAGGGCTAGTCGCAAGCCGGCTACTTGCTGATTGACTCCGGAGCTCAAGATGATTGCTTCGCGCGCGCCTTGCACCGACGTGCGCGAACGCGAAAGCCGCAACGAAGTGTTTGGATCCACGTGAAGCACGGGCGGCAGTTCTCCATGACGCAAGGCTTGGATTCCCAGGATAACTTGCCACAGCCCCGACGCGCCCACGCTTTCGCCTAAGGCCGGCTTCGGCGCATAAGTAATTGCATTTGGAATCACCTGCTCCAACGCTCCCTGTTCTGCGTGGTCGATAAATGTGCCGTTAGCGCTGGAGACCACAAAGTCAGGTTCGATTTCACTGAGGTCGCGCACTATTCGCATCAAAATCTCCTTTGCTTCCGTTCTCCTCCGGTAACAGCCACCCGGATGAGCGCGTTCGATCGTAATCGAACCTCCTCGCCCTTCCGCTGCGCTCCTGCGTGACAGGCGTGCGAGCACGATTGCTCCTGCTCCTTCGCTTAAAATCATTCCCCGCTTTCGTTTACTGAATGGCTCAATTGGAGGCTCCGAACGAAGCAAACGCCATCGTCGATAGGCATCGCATAACAGCCAGTCGATTTCCTCCGTGCCGACGACCAGGCAATAATCAAGCGACTGATCTGTCATCACGTCCTCCGCCATTTTTATCGCCAGCAGGCCGACTGCTCCGTCGCCCACGACCGTGTAAGTGGTTCCAGTCACCCCCAGAATTGCCGCGAGATGGCTCGCAGGCGCGTTAAAGACCGTTTCCGGAAACAAAAGAGGACTGGCAGACTGCGCCCCGCTTTCAACAACATCGCGATAGAAGCGCCTGGTATAAATCACGCCTCCGTTAGAGACCGCGAAAATTAGCGCAATTCGTCCCGCATTTTGCGAATCCACTTTTACTCCCGCAGCTTGCAACGCCTCCAAACCTGCTGATGCGGCAAACCGCGAAATGAGACTCGCTCGACGAAGGCGTGGATGGGCCAAACCAGTCAGCGCCGATTCAGGTACGCGGAACGCGCAGTAAGATCGATCGCGCAACTGCTCCGCAATCGGCGTTGCAGAAGCTTCATCGCCATGAAGCAGCCGCTCCCATACGGCATCGACGCCATTTCCAAGCGGGGTCACCCACCCCATTCCGGCGATCGCCAGACTCATGCTCCAACCCTGCGCAACAGAATCGAAGCATTCGTACCGCCAAAGCCAAAAGAATTCGAAAGCGCCGTACGCACAACAGCCGGTCGCGATTCATTAGCCACAATGTTTAAATCTACATCGTCATCTGAAGCGCCAAAATTGATGTTCGGGGGAAGCAATTGATTTTGGAGCGCCAACAGACAGACGACGGCTTCAACTGCGCCCGCGGCACCCAGCGAATGACCCATCATGCTTTTGGTGGAACTCACCGGCACGCCATTAAACAGCGCGCTGATCGCCTTCCCTTCGGCTGCGTCATTAAAAATCGTGGCCGTTCCGTGCGCATTAATGTAATCGACTTCGTCTGCAGAAATTTGCGCGCTGCGGAGAGCTCGCTCCATGGCCTGTCGCGCTCCCGCACCGGAAGGATTCGGCTGCGTGATGTGAAAATTATCCGTGGAAATCCCGTAGCCGATAATTTCGGCCAACACAGGCGCGCCACGCGCTCGAGCAAGCTCCAGATTTTCCAGCGCCAGAACGGCGGCCCCTTCTCCCAGCACCATGCCGGCGCGATGTCGATCAAATGGGCGGCATTTCTCCGGCGTCGAAGCTTGAAGTGAATCAAAGCCCGTGAAGACCAGTTCCGAAAGAGCGTCGTAGCCTCCCGTCAATACGCGCTGGTAACGACCTGACCGCACGCATTCGAACCCGTGACCGATTGCATTGGTACCCGAGGCGCAGGCGTTCGCGATTACCTGACACGGCACAGAAATCCCGAGGACCTCCTCTTGCGCGTCTAGCACCGGTTTTTGTGCCGGATAATTAGCGATCCATGTCGGCGCACGCCGCAGGTTTCCTGATTGACGAAGCGACCGATAATATTCTTCCCCATAAGACATTCCACCGCTGGTCGTTCCGATTACCGTTAACTCAGGCTCAAACTCAGGCACTTGCGTCATTGCTTCTCTTAGCGCCTGAATCATCATATGCGATGCTCGATGCAAGCGTTGGGCGCGGAGCTTCTTGTCCACGCCGGCGAGGAGACGGTCATCGGCGACTTGACCAGCGGTTTTACAGCGACATTGAGCTACCGAAAACCGGGTTACTGCCGTGACGCAATCGCGCCCCTGACGCAGTGAACCGAGCGTTTCCGTCAATCCAAACCCCAGCGGACTCACCACTCCCGCGGCTATGACTGCGATCCGCGCAGGGGCTTCTTCTCCGGTCGTACTACCTAATTGGGCCATGGAGGAGGCAAAATTTGTTACGCTATTTTCTATTGCATTCCTTCGGGAAGCATTTTACACATGAGCCGAACCGGAAACGGAAGCCTGGAAGTTGGTGGATTGTCAGTTGAGTTTATTCAGTGGCGATTTGAAATCCGATAAGCGGGAACAGTGACCTGGCAGCCTTTCCAAGAATAAACTCGACGATGGGAACTAAACTATACGTAGGCAATCTTTCCTTCAACACGACGGAAAACGAACTGCAGGAGCTTTTCTCACAGGCTGGCACTGTGCAGGAAGTTACCCTCATGCAAGATAAATTCACCGGCAAATCGCGTGGCTTTGCATTTGTCACGATGAGTTCCGAAGAGGACGCTCAAAACGCCATCTCCAAATTCAACGGCCAAACCGTTGAAGGCCGGCCACTGACGGTGAATGAGGCTCGTCCGCGGGAACCGAGACCGCCCGGCGGTGGCGGACGCGGCTACGGCGGCGGCGGCGGTGGATACGGTGGGCGTCGCGAAGGTGGCCAGCGAAGAGGTTACTAGCATTTCACGCGCGCTCATCTTGTAGCCACGGCGCTGTGTCGCCGTGCCCGTTGATGATTGTGCCAAAAACCCCTCGACGCAGCGAGGCGTGTATCAGCGCTTTGATGAGGATTTGGGCAGGGCTGGATTCGAACCAGCGAAGGCGTAAAGCCAGCAGATTTACAGTCTGCCCCGTTTGGCCACTTCGGTACCTACCCGTTTGAGTGCGAGCGATTCATATAGGCTCACGCCGGGAGGCTTGCAAGTATCCCGCCACACGCACCGTCAGCCATAAAACTCCGCGATCGCGTCGACCACGTATCGCTGCGCTTCGCGAGAAATTTCGGGGTAAATGGGTAGCGCGAGCGTCTCACGCGCGGCGCGTTCGGTCTCGGGAAAATCATCTCTTTTGTAGCCGAGATAGGTAAAGCATTTCTGCTGATGGAGTCCGAGCGGGTAGTAAATCGCTGTTTGGATTTCGCGTTTGCCCAAATGCTCGCGCAAAGCATCGCGCATCGGCGTTCGGATGACATATTGATGGTAAACGTGATGGTTTGTTAGGCCACACTCGCTGTAGGGTTCAGCGGGCAAACCGATTTTTCCGGCCAACCCGGCGCGCGCCAATTCCGTTCCATAAAAATCCGCAGCGGCGCGGCGTGCGGCTGCCCACTTTTCCAGATAGGGAAGCTTAACCGCGAGAATTGCCGCCTGTATTTCGTCGAGGCGAAAATTGCCTCCAATGACATGATGGAAATAGCGCGGTTCCATCCCGTGTTCCCTGAAAGTGCGTAGCTTTTGCGCCAACTCTTCATCGCGGCACACAACCATTCCCGCATCGCCAGCAGCTCCAAGATTTTTGGAGGGATAAAAGCTGAACAGCCCAATTTCGCCCATCGTTCCGGCTTTGGCGATTCTGTCAGGAAGCGGAAATTCCGCGCCAATCGCCTGCGCAGCGTCTTCGATCAAAACAAGACGATAACCCTCCGCGATCTCAAGAAGCGCGTCCATCTGGCAACACAGGCCAAACAAATGGACCGGAATCATTGCGCGGACCTTTTCTCCGTTTTTTGTTTTCCATGAGCCATCCGTGTCACGCTGACAATTTTTCTCCATGCATTGCCGAATCGCGGCCGGACGAATGTTGTATGTCTCCGGATCGATGTCGGCAAAAAGTGGCCGGGCGCCGACGCGGGCAATGCATCCAGCCGTAGCGAAAAATGTGTAGGGCGTCGTAATCACGGCATCCCCGCGGCCGATTCCAAGCGCCATCAGAATAGCCAGCAAAGCATCTGTTCCCGATGAAACACCAATTGCGTGCGGCGTGTTGCAATACGCGCACATCGCTTTCTCGAACGCCCTTACTTTGGGGCCAAGGATGAAATGGCCGCTCGCCAGAACGTCGTTAGTTGCCTCGCGAATTGAATCGCCGAGGGCACGATATTGTTCATTCAGATCGAGCAGGGGCACGCGCATGGCCAAATAGCTTGGCAGTTTCGCCATGCCATTCAAGACGTTGTCGTTCCCAACGTGCCTGGTATTGATCGCCGTCTCTCCGCACGTTAGCCTGTTTGCATGGCGCTCCTGCGCGGTCTTTTTTGGCTCGTTCTGTTTATCGTTCTAACTTTTTGTTTTGTTGTGCTGTTTGAGTACGGGCCACACGATTTCGCCAATGGCGTTCAGAAAGAGTATGCCCGCGTGAAATCGTTTGTTGTAAAGCAAACGGAAACGATCGGGAAACAGAAGAAGAACCGCTGATCGTATTCGGCTGCGGGCGCGCACCGAATTTGATTGGGTCGAAGCTTGACCAGGCTTGCGGATCGAACGCGACCCGGAAGCGGCGTAAGATTGGAACATAGGAATGTGTTCTGTGTGCCCAGCGAAGATTTTCTACGCTGTGGGTTCAGCGGGTTTCAAACCCGCTGGGCGCACAGACTGCAAGTCTATGTTCCGGCTAGCGCGAGCGTCTCGATCGGCAAGGGAGCAAGAAATTCTTTTGTATTCTCGACCTGTAAAACCTGTCGCGCCAGATGTGCTGCGAGAAAACTGGTATCTGGCGTAGGAGCAATGCCCGCTTGAGCCCAAATTTCACATTCGGCGAATTGGTCGATAAGGTGCGCAACTTTTGCCTTTAGATGGCGGTGGTCTGTAAATTGAACCGTGCAAATACCCGGTGCAGTTGCTTCAACAAATGGGCTGAGCGTAAATGCGTAGTGAAGTAACATTTCCTGGATCGATTTTTCCTGCGTGCGTGCCCGCACTTTGATCACGATCTGCAAAGATCGCGCCAGAGCCTGACTTGGAGTCATTCCTTTGCAGATCCCCGCCTGTTCCGCGACATCGTTCAGCTGAATGATCACAGGTTTCTTTTCCTGTTCTTCAATTAAGGCTACGGGTTTTGCGTAAAGTTCCGGCTGATGCCGGATGGCGGCCTGCAGATAAAAGTTCGGCAAATAAATGGTCGCAAACATCAATGCGCTCCGAGGTAGGGACGGCGCCCTGCGCCGTTCGGGCATCGCAGCGCGATGCCCCTGCCAACATCGCCGCTGAGGTGCGATCGTTTTACAACAATCCGTAGTTGAGAAATCGCATTTTCTTTTTCCAAAGTTTCCAGGTTCCAGGAATTTTCGAGAACAAGCTTTAATAGTGCGCTGCTCACCATTTCATATCGGGTCAGGACCAGACATGCTGTGGGCACTGATTCGACGAGCCGCTGCAAGCGATACCAGGTTGTCTGCGGAATTTTGCGCAATTCTTCCGGGGAATTGAGAATCAGATCCACAATCACCAGCGGAAAGTTGCCATCTCGCAAGAGCAGATCCGCCGCTTTGACTGCTTCAAGAGCTTTAGTGCAACGCACCCAAAGCAGCTGATGCAGAATGGAATTGGCCAGCGCACAAGGATCAAACGAATCGCGCCCATCGATCAGCGCCACAAAATACTGATCCCGATATGCGCCATGAACGAAAGCGTGAATGAGCGATGCGCTTCCCGCGCTTCCGCGTGGGCTGATCAATTCGGTAATCGCCCCTTTGGGCAAACCACCGCCAATAGGTTGATCGAACGAAGTTAAGCCCGTGACTAAACGCGTTGAGGCCGATCTGGGGGGGCGTGGAAAACGATTCGCAAGAAGGTTGCGCAGATCAATAATCTCCCCGCTCACAGCCATTGGAAGAAAACATGGCATGTTTTGAATATATGTTCAAAAGAACATTATCACGGATACTCTCCCTGGCTACCTGGCTGCGAGCTTCGGGTCCTGAACTACGTTTTAATTCTTGCGCAAGCCGCGCACGTAACGATCTGCGCGTTGACGCCACGCCAAAGGCGCCTTCCTGCATTTCGGATCTGTTCGATGGGATCACTCACAGTTTTCAGCGGTGAAGCGAGCTCTTTCTTTAAGGCGGAAATCATCAGTGCTCGCAAACTCGTGTTACTTTGCAGGGCCTTGTGTTTTGCCCGCTTCAACAAGGACTCCGGCAGATCAACAGTCGTTTTCCTGCTTTCCAAGCCTTAGAGCACTACGCATTAATCACCGGTCTTCCGTCCTCTGATCTGCGGCCCTCTGACTTCTGACCTCTCACTTCAGTGCTTCTTCCGACGCTCCTGTTTCCGCACCAGCGATACCATCACGCCTTGAATCTTGAGTTCGCGGGCCGGAACCAGATCCGGATAACGTGGGTTCTCCGCTTTGAGATACGGCCGGCCGCGCTCGACAACATAACGTTTCAATGTCGTTTCGCCGTCGATCAATGCCGCCACAATGTCGCCGTTCTGCACGTCCTTGGCGTCTTCCAAAATCACAATGTCGCCATCAACTATGTGCGCCCCGATCATTGAGTCGCCGCGGACCCGCAAGGCAAATGTGCCGCGATTTTTTTGCACATTGGCTGAGCGCGCATCGAGCGACACGTGACCTTCGACAGTCTGCTCGGTCAACGCCGACATACCCGCGGGGATCTGCCCATAGATCGGAATATCGGTAATTCTGACTTTCATGGCTGGAGTGATCAGCGCGCGCGCCTTGCGCGCATGCCGATCGAGAAAACCCTTTCGCTCCAGTGCAGAAATGTACTGCATCACCGATGTCTGACTTGCGAATCCGAAATGATTTTGGATTTCACGGGTGCTTGGCGTGATCCCTTTTTCGCGCTGCTCGCGCTGGATGAAATCCAGAACTCGCTTCTGTCCCTGAGTCAGCATGTTTACATCATCGTTTGAACCGCAGTGAAGGCAAGTTCAAATGAACATTACATATCCTGTCATTCCGGGCGAGGTCGAGGAATCCCGGAGAACGGCCCCTTGAGGTAACGCAACGAGATCCTTCGATTAGCTTGCTCTGAGCTGGCGAAGCGAGTCCAATGGACTACCCTCAGGATGACTACAAACGCACCAGATCGACCAGAAACTGGCACCAGAGATAAAACATCCCGCGCCAGGAATATTTTACGTCGCCTGCCGGCGTCTGTTTGAGAACGCCCTTGTGAATGTTGTGAGCGATCTGGTCGCGCAGATCGTTCTCCATTTCCGTTTCGATCTGTTCTTCGTCTTGTGGGTCGATTGCAGCGGGATTTACGCCGTTTCGCCGGAGAAATTCGCGATGGCTTTGATAAAGCTGCCAGAATGATCGGTCCGGCCGTTGCCGATTAATGCGAAACAGAGGAGTGAGCTTCAACCCGTAGGAGAGCGGATAATTCCACGTCGTCCAAACCGTTCCGCTCTTGGCGCGCGATGAAATGCGCAGGTAATAAAACGAGAAATCACGCTGTTCGTTCAGGCAGATGGCGGCCTGGGCTCGATCTTCCTCTCTGTAAAATATCCGAAAAAACTGCCGGTAATCTTCCCAATCCCAGCCGGCATCTCCCACGTGGACGAACCCTTCATCCTCGATCTCGCGCGTGATTTCACTGAGCGCTGGAAATGTGTCCGAAGAGGGCGGGCTTTTCGGTCGAAGCCGTTTTTCCTTGGGAAGACGAAGCGCGCGGATGCGAGTGAGAATTTCCAGCCACGGCAGAAACAGCCAGCTCATTGCGCCGACAAAACCCCATATCCAGCTGCCGGTGACAAAATAAACGCCAAGGAAAGTGGCAGCGAGAATTCCGAAGGCGCCGGCCTTTTGCGCGTATGAGTTTTGAAAACTGCGCAGGCCGGCGCTGAGCACGGCTACGCCAAGTGTAAGGAAGAAGCCAAAAAACATCAGCAAGTGGTCGGATTGATCTGGTGCTCGGTGAGAAATTTCTCGAGCTGATTGGTATCGAAATTGGCCAAAACCTTGTCACCCGCCACGAAGGTGGGCACATAGGTTTGGGAGGAAAGCTCCTTCATTTCTTCATACGCCTGTCGATCTTTGCCGACATCGATTTCCTGGAAACGATATCCCTTCTCGTTGAGATAATCCTTCGCGTCGATGCACCATGAACACCACTTGCGGCTGTAGAGAGTCAGTTCCATCGGCAGCGCCGAAATAAACGAACGATCGTTGCGGCGTCAACTGAGACTCCGCCCACGAGTCTCATAGATCGCCGCGCGCCCCTGCGCTTCAATACGATTTCGCCCAAACAACGCGCCGCGCACTGGGTTCGCCGGTGAAAATACATTTGCCGGCCTCCTGCGAATCACCCAGTGGAACGACACGAATAGTAACTTTGAGATCGTTCTTGATTTGTTCTTCTACTTCCCGTGAGCCGTTCCAGTGCGCGAGTGCAAAACCGCCGTGTATTTCTGGCTTGGCGGAATTTTTAGGCGTGAAGAAATCGTAGAAATCTTTTTTCGATTCTATCACGCGCGTGTTTGCTTCACGAAACTTCTTGGCACGCTCAAGAAGGTTCTGTTGAATGGACGTCAGAATTTCCGGTGCTACGGCGACGAATTCCTGAATGGACATCGACTCTTTGGTCTTGATCGGCTGATCCCGGCGGCTGACAACCAGCGCGTTCTTCTCAAGGTCGCGTGGTCCGATTTCGATCCGGATTGGGACGCCTTTCTTGATCCATTCCCAATTTTTGACGCCGCCACCGATATCGCGGCTGTCCACCTCGACCTCCAGCGGGAGTTCGCCAAAACACTTTCCGCGCAGTTGCAGCGCGAGATTGTCGCACGCCTCCATTACGCTGGCACGCGACTCTTCCCTGGTCGCCACTGGCACTATGACGATCTGCGTGGGTGCAATCCTTGGAGGCAAAACGATCCCGTCATCATCTCCGTGCATCATGATCAGCGTGCCGATCAGGCGCGTGGTCATTCCCCAGCTCGTTGTCCATCCAAATTCCTGCTTGCCTTCGCGGTTTTGAAATTGGATGCCACTGGCACGCGCGAAGTTTTGACCCAGAAAATGCGACGTGCCGGCCTGAATGGCTCTTCGGTCCTGCACCATCGCTTCGATCGTTAGCGTTTGCACAGCGCCAGGAAACTTTTCACTGTCGGATTTTTCGCCGGTAAATACTGGGATGGCGAGGTGCTCGCGGACAAAACGCTCGTAAATATTGAGGATCAATTTCGCCTCCTCGCGCGCTTCAGCTTCCGTTTCGTGCACGGTGTGGCCTTCCTGCCAGAGAAATTCAGTTGTCCGCAAAAAGAGGCGTGGTCGCATTTCCCAGCGGACGACGTTTGCCCATTGATTGATGAGGATTGGCAGATCTCGGTAGGATTGGACCCATCTCGCGTAGCTGGCGCCGATAATTGTTTCCGAAGTGGGCCTGACTACGAGCGGTTCCGTCAACGGACTCGCTGGTTTCATCTTTCCATCCTCGTCGACTTCCAACCGGGTGTGCGTAACGACCGCGCATTCTTTGGCGAAGCCTTCAACGTGCTCCGCTTCCCTGGCGAAATAACTCAACGGAATGAAAAGCGGGAAATAAGCATTGCGATGCCCTGTGGCCCGAAACATCGCGTCGAGTTGACGCTGCATGTTTTCCCAAATCCCGTAACCCCAGGGTCGAATCACCATGCAACCGCGGACGTCGGAGGGTTCAGCCAGCTCCGCCGCGCGGATCACCTGTTGATACCACTCGGGAAAGTCCTGGTCGCGGCGCGGCGTGATCGCGGTTTTCACATCTGTCGTGTTCATCGTATCAATGCAATGCGTTTCGAAAAAACGCCTACCATTGTAGGGCGGCTGCGTCAGCCGCCAACTAGGATTTTACAAATGACAGACAAACGACCCGCGATAGGTTGACAGGCGCTTGCGCTCCTCGTAGTTTTCGTCCCTTTTTCTGTAGTGATGAAAACGTTTTCTGCCAAAGCCAGCGAAGTCCCACGCAAATGGTGGGTCATCGATGCCAGGGACCAGGTGCTGGGAAAAGTAGCGGTGAAAGCCGCCAATCTGTTACGCGGCAAAGAAAAGACAGTCTTCACCCCGCACGTCGATACGGGCGACTTTGTGATCGTCGTCAATGCGGACAAAGTGCGCCTGACCGGAAAGAAAGAGGAACAAAAAACCTTTATGAGTTTTTCAGGATACGTGGGTGGCCACAAATCGGAGAATGTCCGGGCACGCCGCGCACGGCATCCCGAGCTGCTAATCGAGCGCGCTGTACGGGGAATGATTCCGCACAACCGGCTCGGTCGCCATGTTTATCGGAAGTTGAAAGTTTATCGCGGTGATTCTCATCCCCACGCGGCACAACAGCCCGAGACCGTCAAACTCACCAGAAAGTAGTCCCATGCCAGAAACTCAGGAATTCGTTGCCACAGGTCGGCGCAAAACCTCGGTCGCGCGCATCCGGATGACGCCGGGCAGTGGAAAGATCGATATCAATGGTCGGACTTTCGAAGATTATTTCCCGACTGTGCCCTTGCAAAACGTCGTGCTGCAACCGCTTCAAACTGCCAAGGCAGTGAACAGCTACGATTTGTCGATTAACGCCACCGGCGGCGGCGCCATGGGGCAGGCCGGCGCCGCGCAGCTTGCGATCGCACGCGCCCTTTTGCAGGTCGATGGCAATTTGCGAGGCACGCTCAAAGCTGAAGGGTTGCTCCGGCGGGACCCGCGCATGAAGGAGCGCAAAAAATCCGGTCAACCCGGAGCGCGGAAACGTTTCCAATTTTCGAAACGTTAATTTGCGAATTAAGCAACACACACCGCAGTAGCCAGGGCCCGGTGGGCCGGTCATCTGCGTGAAAAGTATCTCCGGGACCGGCCACAGGCCGGTGGCTGCAGGCATCTGCGAAAATCGCTCTAATTATAGAGCAGGCGCCCTGGCACTACGGCTTGTTTGGCGAGGGCGCGCCCTGCGATTGATTCGGTGCAGGCGGAGCCTGGGGCGCTGGCGCCGGAGGCATTAAGAACGGCGGAACGGTCGCTGCCGGTGTCGCGGCCGGCACCGGAGCGCTGCTCGGCTTGAGCAAGCGCAATTCCTGCATGGCTTCGCCGGCCCAAAAGCTGGTTCGATATTGCGTCAGGATGGTTTCGCAGAGGCGGCGCGCTTCGTCGCTCTTATTTTTCCCTTTTAGAATGTAAACCTGCGACAGCAAAGCCAGCGGCGCGTTGTAACTGTTCGGATACGTTGTTGCTATCTGTTGATAGGCTGCCAGCGCTTCATCACTTTTTCCCAGCGACTCCAGATTGGCAGCCATCGCCATTCGCGCTGTGCTTAAAAACTCGTGTTGAGGAAACTTGGCGATGAAAGACTGAAGTGTCGTGTTCGCCTCAGCAAATTTCTTGTCCCTCCGCTGAGCTTCGGCGAGTAACAGGTACGCGTCAGCGGCCGCTGCGCTGTTTGGGTAGCGATCAATCACCTGTTGATATTCCTGAGCAGTCTTCGCACTCGCCAAAGAAGCTGACGCCGCCGCGGCGCGTCGGTCGGTATAATAACGGTAACCGGTAAAACCGATCACAGCGACCAGGACGACAATGAGAACTGCGACGATCTCTTTCTTGAAGCGCTCAAGAAAAAAGCGCGTTTCCAGGACAGCATCGCGAGAAGGAGGTGGAGCGGTCGGCATAAATTTCATGTGCTCTGCCTGTTCGAACCGGGCAAGCGGTCGTCTTATGCCACGCGATGGTTTCTCGCGCAAGCGCTACTACGCTCGGCGCGTGCTCGACCAGGCTTTTTGCGGCGATACAATCTTACCATGAATGCATTTTGGAACTCTTTTGAGATGTTGCTTGGTTTGGGCGCAGAACCGAAGGATTTAACATTTGTCCAAATTTCGCTGCGCGGGATCATTGTCTTTCTTGTCACACTGATCACGATGCGGCTTGGACACAAGCGTTCACTCTCGCGCAAGACTCCGTTCGATGCCGTCCTGCTCGTTATCCTTGCCGCCGTGCTTTCGCGCGCCATCAATGGATCGGCGGCTTTTTTCGCGACACTCGGCGGAGGCGTAGTTTTGGTGCTGCTGCACCGGCTCTTCGCCCGGTTTGCATACTATTCGCATCGATTTGGGATCTTGGTGAAGGGCCAGCCCGACATAATCGTGCGTGACGGCCAATGTGACTTTCAAATGATGCGGCATAACCACATCTCCACGCACGACTTGGATGAGGACATGCGTCTCGATGCGCACCTCGATGACCTGTCGAAAGTTCGGCTCGCCCGCGTCGAACGAAGTGGGGATATCAGTTTTATCAAAAAATAATTTGACCGGTATACCCCACATGCTTTATCACAGCGGAACTTCGTTCGAGCTTTTCCGTAGAATGAAGTGACAACTGGAATTACGCAGGGGACTTATGAAACGAACCAAAAAGCGGTGGATCAAACCAGCGATGAAAACCGTTCCGATCTTTTTTGAATGCACCTGCTACGCAGGCGCGGTTTGATCGAACGTAATTATCTGACTCCCAAAAGTCCGGGTTGATTCGCATCCATATTCTAGGCAGCGCAGCCGGTGGCGGCCTGCCACAATGGAACTGTGCCTGCGCGAACTGCTCGGCCGCGCGTACCGGAAAGATTACGTCGCAGACGCAATCGAGCGTCGCCATCAGCGGCAACTCCGAAGGTTTTCACCGCTGGTTTCTGATCAACGCGTCGCCTGATTTGACCCGGCAAATCGAAAGCATGCCGCGGTTGCAGCCACGCCGTGATGCGCCGCGCAATACTCCGGTTACAGGCGTTCTTTTGACAAATGCCGACATCGATCATGCTCTGGGTTTATTGCTTCTGCGGGAACAGGAGACGCCGCTCGTTGTTTATGCATCCGACGAAACGCGAGGCGCGCTCGGGTGGATCGAAGGCGCCCTTGCGAAGTTCTGCGGAATCGAATGGCGCAAGACGAACCCCGAATTTCAAACACTCAGTGGCACCATCGCGTTTCGAGCGATTGAACTGCCCCGGAGCATCGCGTTTCAATTTCGGGACGATTCGTCTGGAACAACTGCGCTCTTCGCGCCCAGCGTCGGTGAACTAACGAACGAATTGCGGAATGCCGTTCACGAATCCGACGTCGTTATGTTCGATGGCACATTCTGGAGCGACGGCGAACTGGCCGCTATTCGGCCGGGAGCCCGCGGAGCGCGACAGATGAACCATCTGCCCATCAGCGACGGGAGCCTCGATTTCTTGCATCAATCGCCGGCGCGCCGGAAGATTTACACCCACATAAACAATACAAACCCGATTCTTATGCCCAGCTCCCGGGAACGCGCCCATGTAAAGCAGTCAGGAATCGAAATCGCACGCGACGGATTGGAAATCGTCATATGAGTATCCCTTTCCCTGCTGCTGCAGCTCATGTTCGACGGCTTTCGATTACGATTACGAGCAGGCGCATGAGTCAGCATATCATATGACTACCGGACTCTGGGACCGCGAAACGTTTCTGGAAAATTTACGCGCGATCGGCACGCGCGCTTATCACGACAAACATCCGTTTCACGTGGCCATGAATGAAGGCCGGCTTTCGCCGGAAGCATTGCGCGGTTGGGTAGTCAATCGGTTCTATTATCAGCGAAATATTCCGGTCAAAGACGCCGCGATCCTTTCTAACTGTCCATTGCGGGAAATACGCCGGGTCTGGATTCATCGCATTCTCGATCACGATGGCACTAGCGAAAACGAAGGCGGCATTGAGGCCTGGCTGCGGCTGGGCGAGGCATGCGGGCTGTCGCGCGACGAGCTGCTGCAGGATCGACTTTTGCAACCTGGAGTTCGTTTTGCCGTAGATGCTTATGTGAATCTCGCTCGCACTCAGCCGTGGCCGATCGCAGTCGCATCGTCGCTCACCGAACTTTTCGCACCCGATCTGATGGCGACGCGCCTGGCGGCTTTCGAAAAATATTATTCCTGGATCGATTCGCGCGGCCTTGATTACTTCCGTCGCAGAGTTACGCAGGCGCGACGCGACTCTGACGAAGCGCTCGAGATTACACTAGGTCACTGCAACACACCTGAGTTGCAGCGCCAGGCGGTGCGCGTCCTTGAGTTTAAATGCGATGTGCTTTGGTCCATGCTCGATGCGATCCATCACGCCTACGGTTTTTAAATGCAAACCCCGACCATCAATGCCTCTGCCCAGCCAGGATTCGCCCGGGGAGTCCGGTTGCAAACCGATTCCAAGACCGGGAACAGTGTGCTGCTTTTTCCGGAAGGCCTCCTCGAATTAAACGATACCGCTCAGGACATTCTTAGCCGCTGCGATGGAAGAACGGTCGGCCAGATTATTCAGGCGCTGGCTGAAGAATACGACGTCGATCCCAAAATGCTTGCCGCAGATGTGTGCGAAACCCTCTCCGATCTGCAACGACGTCACCTGATCGAACTCACATGATGGTGCCTGTGGCTGAGAAGGGGTTATCACGCTGCAGTCTCTGGGCTGATGTTGTAGCCGCCTCGCTGTGCCGAGGCGCCCAGTGCACTGCCACTCGCACCGCGACACAGCGCCGTGGCTACACCCCTTGCCCATATCCGCAAATGTAGATCGTGCACGTAGACCTGTGAGGATGGTGAATACGGCCCATCCATGCTTTCTTCAGTATCTGCTATGACAGTCCCCCGCCCTTACGCATTGCTCGCCGAGATCACTTATCGGTGCCCGTTGCATTGCCCGTACTGTTCGAATCCGAGGCGGGCGCAAAACAATCAAGAGCTCACGACAAACGAGTGGACGCGCGTGATTCGCGAAGCAGCTGCCCTCGGTGTATTGCAAATTGGATTTTCCGGAGGCGAACCACTGGTCCGGCGTGACTTGGCCGATTTGGTTCGCGCAGCGCGAGAGGCAAATCTTTACACCAACCTTATCACCAGCGGCGTCGGCCTGGACGACGACCGAATGTATGCGTTGCGCGATGCAGGTTTGGACTCCGTCCAGCTAAGTTTTCAATCGGACAATACCGATCTCGCTGATGAAATCGCCGGCACTCGCGCGCATCAGCACAAGTTGGAAGCGGCTGCAAAAATCCGCGCAGCGGGAATTCCGCTTAGTCTCAATTTTGTCATTCACCGGCGCAATATCGATCGGCTGCCACAAATGATTGAGCTCGCCGAATCGCTGTCAGCCGAGAGAGTCGAGCTCGCCAATGTCCAGTTTTACGGTTGGGCATTTCTCAATCGCGCCGCTTTGCTTCCAACTCGTGAGCAAGCTATTCGGGCGCGGGAAATCGCGACAACAGCCAAAGCGCGGCTGGCAGGCAAAATCGACATCTTTTATGTGCTGCCGGATTATTATGAAAAGAGGCCGAAACCCTGCCTTGGCGGATGGGGCCAGCGTTATCTCACAGTCAATCCAATCGGCGAAGTGCTTCCCTGCCCTACCGCTTCGTCGGCTATCCCCGATTTGTGTTTTGAAAATGTCAGGACCCGCGCGCTCGATTGGATTTGGCGTGAATCGGAAAGTTTCAACCGGTTCCGTGGAACCGAATGGATGCCGGAGCCATGTCAGAGTTGTCCGCAAAGAGAAATCGATTTTGGCGGATGCCGCTGTCAGGCCGCGTTGCTGACAGGAAACGCTGCGAATACAGACCCAGTCTGCGAACTGTCGCCAAATCGTTCAAGCGTGGACGCCATATTGCGCGATCTGAATTCATTAAGCGGTCACAAACGTGATTGGACCTATCGCGTTAATCCAAAAAGTGTGCCCGTTCCACTGTAGCTTGCGCCTTCTGCGAATTTGTTTTGCCATCGGCTTCAGGAGAAGTCGATACACCTTGGGCGGAATGCGTTGTCCTTCAGCACGCCGTAGCGACCAAAGGCGGCTCAACGCGTTGCCGAAGTGAGCGCGGCTTGGCCACCGAACCGCTATGGACTTGGGCGTAAGTGTGGCGTAGGGCGTGGCCGCGGCGTGGCTCTAGGCGTCGTAGTAGCGGTCGGAGTTGGGGTCGGTGTTATTGTCACCGTCGGCGTGGCTGTAGGCGTTACTGTGGGAGTAACGGTTGGAGTAGCCGTGGGCGTCGGCGTCGGTGTTATTGGCGGTGTTGGCGTAGGACACGGAATCGGCGCGCAACCAACAATATTCATCGTATCAACGCGCCAACCCTCATTGGAGCCACTGATGTCGCTGGCCATTCGCCAGCGCAACCTGCTGCCGGGGGGAAGAAAAACTGGCAGGTTGACCACAGTGGTGATGAAGCCCTGCGAATTGCCGCTCCAAGCCTGACGACCTGCAATCGGACTATCTCGATCGTTGCTGATAACTCGGTTATAGCCCCCTATGGCGAAGCT
>Ga0070741_10010691_pt1 | contig 17229 bp, 16 predicted proteins | sample Coa_R1_4_FD_66440 | JGI IMG/M metagenome (GOLD analysis project Ga0070741, IMG submission 66440) | Surface soil microbial communities from Centralia Pennsylvania, which are recovering from an underground coalmine fire - Coalmine... | ecosystem: Environmental > Terrestrial > Soil > Unclassified ...
AGTTCGACGGCAATAGCATATGCCTCTGCATGCGCTATCCAGATAAAGAGGTAGCGCTCTTGCTTCGTAGCTTTCAAGATGACCACTCGGTTCTGCGTTGCCAGGTTTATGCGCACGCTCTCAACTGTCATCTCTACCATAGTTCTTCTGACTCTCTCTTTCGTGCGGTTGTCCGTCGAATATCCAACGCCTCTATTGTACACCTATCTCAGTGTGAGGCGCAAATCATAACGCATATCTTTACTAGGAAACGGCCCAGAAAGCCCCGCTCTTTTTAAGGAGCATTCATGAATGCGCCTTCCTTTCGAGCAGCTTGGGTGGCGGAGCATCCAACCTGCTAAACAATCCGTTTTCGTTTGCCCTGACATGTCACGATCTCGTTCGTAATACATGGGAAGTGTCGGGGATATGAGCATAGTTATTATGTTAAAGTATATCAAATTAGGACAAGAGTAACAGACAAAGATGAGTTTTCATCCTTGCGAACGTGGTCGCCGTTTTTGTTTCTGTTGTTCTATGTAGTCGAGAATATCTTGACGATGAAACCGCCAGACATCTCCTACCTTAAAACCGGGGATTTCTCCTCTCTCGGCTAACCTCGTCACCGTCCGGGGGGTGACACCCAACATCTCGGCAACCTCTTTCGTATCTATCGGTCTTTCTGTCGCCACTGAACATCCTTAGCCTCCTTTCATACATGCTACCAAACAAGGTAGCATAGCCAGAAAATGAAGTCAACACAGTCTTGACAGACGTGTAAAGGTCAGGTATATTAATGGTATTGTAAGTCTATACGGTCTTAAAAGACTTTACAGAAAAACTAATATCATAGGAAGAGTTTTGTAAAGCGTATCAGAGGAGGATGACGAGGAACGGGAAGCTATCTCGTTCCTCGTTGAGTAAGGACAGAACCGTGTGTGTCTACGAGTACAAAATTGTGGGCAGCCAGCAGCAGTACGCCGCCATCGAAGAAGCCATCCGGATTGTGCAGTTCATTCGCAATAAGTGTCTGCGCAAGTGGATGGATGAGAAAGGTGTGGACAAGAACGATCTTCAGTGTTATTGTGCTGTGCTTGCTCAAGAGTACTCGTTTGTCTATCTGCTCAACTCTCAGGCTCGTCAAGCATCAGCAGATCGTGCGTGGTTTGCTATTTCACGGTTCTATAAGAATTGTCGCAATCACAAATCAGGCAAAAAAGGCTATCCCCAATTCCAGCATGATAATAGATCAGTCGAATACAAGACATCTGGCTGGAAGTTGGACCCGGACGGCAAACACATCACCTTCACGGATGGCTGCAACATTGGCAGAGTGCGGTTGATTGGGAGTCGAGACCTTGCCACCCGTCCCATTCCAGATATTAAGCGTGTTCGCATTATTCGGCGTGCCGATGGCTACTATTGCCAGTTTGTTATCACTGCAGAGCGGCATGTTCAGCACCAGCCAACAGGTAAACACATCGGGGTTGATGTAGGACTCAAAGCCTACTATACCGACTCAGATGGCAAGACTATCGAAAATCCCCGTTATCTTCGCAAGGCAGAGAAACGCCTCAAGCGATTGCACCGAGAGTTTTCACGCAAACAGAAGAAAAGCAACAATCGCAAGAAAGCACAGAAACGGTTAGCTAAAGTCCACTTGAAAGTCCAGAGGCAACGTGAAGATTTCGCCAGAAAGCAGGCGAACGCGTTGGTCATATCTAGCGATATGGTTGCCTACGAGGACTTGAAGATCGCTAATATGGTCCGTAACCGTCACCTCTCCAAATCGATCAGTGATGCCAGTTGGGGTATGTTCCTGCAATGGGTGGAGTATTATGGAGGGATACACGATATTCCTGTGATTGGTATCACTCCCTCGTACACTACACAGGATTGTTCGGTGTGTGGTACACGGGTGAAGAAATCGCTGAGTGTCAGGACACACATTTGCCCAAATTGTGGCGTGGTCCTGGACCGAGATCAGAACGCTGCCATCAATATCCGTGAAGCCGGGCTCATTGTGTGGCGGAAATCGCAGAGCAAACACCGTACCGTGGGGCACACGGAAACGGGCTCACAGACGGTGTGAGCAAATCGCTTCGGGACATTCGGCCTCTACCTCTTGATGGCAACAAAGAGGGGCAAGCGGGATGATAGAACGAAGAATCCTCTGTCATCAATGCCGGGGAGTGTCAATAGATAGAGTATCGTATCCCTCTCATTTTTTTCAAGGCATCCCGCGCCGCAGGCGCGGCATAAGGACCAGGGCTACATCTTGAAAAAATTAAGAATGAATTTAAAAAAAGTGAAAAAAAGTTCGGAATATCCGTTCGATAAAGTGCTTGTATTGCTCATGCTGTTGTGGTATTATTGTTCTTGAATGGCCGTTCTAGTTTTGGACTGTGTGGGGAGTGTGTGTAAATGTGTTCAGAAAGGCAGGAGAACGTTCTATGTCGTTGGAGCAAGCTAGCGAAATACAGCGCCGGATGTATGAATTTATCGTTACTTACATGAAATCTGAGGGCATGCCCCCTACCAATCGTGAGATTGGCCGTGAGATGCATATCGCCAGTACCGGTCACGTCGATTATCATCTCACTATGCTTGAGAAAAAAGGTTTGATTTCTCGCCAACCAAAAAAGAGTCGCGGGATCAAACTGACTCAGCCTGCAGTCGCAGAGCGTGGTATCCCTGTTATGGGCACCATTGCCGCTGGCGAACCCCTTGATATCTACCCTGGTGCAACTGAATCTGTGGATATTGGTCGCGATCTGGTCGAGGGCGAAAATACCTATGCTCTGGTCGTCAAAGGCCGTTCTATGATCGAGGATCATATCTGCGACGGTGACTATGTGGTGATCAAACCACAATCTACCTGCCAGAATGGTGATATCGTGGTCGCTGTCCATATACAAGACGGCATAAGTGGCAGTGCTACTCTCAAGCGCTTCTTCCAGGAAAAAGATCACGATAGGGTACGCCTGCAGCCTGCAAATTCAGAATTAGAACCTATCTTGATCCCTAAAAGCGTCTGGGATCGCGAATGGTTGGTTCAGGGGAAGGTTGTGGCTATCTTCCGCAAGGCCGCATAGTCAGCGCAGGCCGCAGAAGGCCTGCGCTCGTCCCTTCACCTGTTCAGGATACCAGTATTTCGTATCTTGCACATACTGGTAATCAGGTTCTCGTGCTCGTAAGGCAGTAAAGATGATGGCGCATATGCACTCTCTCATTTACTCGGCTTATCGTATCAGTGTCCCTTGCGCCTGCTCACTTGCTGCCTCTTTTATCAGGCGCTCTATTGAGTACTCAATAGTACTCATATGCAAAAGGGAAACCTGCACTTAGAATGGGATGCCTGCCTTTATCGCCTGTTTTAATCGCCGGTTGCTTATTCTCTTCCTCTTGTACTCTTCTCCTGAGTCTGGTATACTCTGGCTATGGTACTTTACGTTGTTAGGGCCTGATTTGTCACAAGCTTCAGAAAGGATGCACGGCTTTGATGAAGGCTGTTGCCGCAGCGCTCGTGCTTATTGCGGGTGCCGCAGTTGTTCTCTGGTATGGTAATACTCTTAATTCCTGGGTACTAGGTGGGTTAATAGGTGGGTTGGCTGCCCTGCTTCTTAGTATTCCTATCTCTCTTACGCTATTCTCCTTCCTTTCTCGCCGTCACGATGAACGACTGAAAGCAGCGGTTCAAGAAGAGGTATCCCTGGCCCAGTTCTATGATTATCCTGATGCTCTCCCCAGACCTGCTCAGGATGTATACGATGTGGAGAGCTATATGCTCCCCGAGGATGAAGAGTGGGATGTGGAAGAGGACGAGTATTATTCCGCTCGCCCTGCCCGTCATCTCCCTGCGCCAGCCTATCCTCGTTTACCCGTTGCGCATCGCGGGGCTCTTCCGCGTAGATTGCCTGCCACTCAACGTGGTGCGTATCTTCAGGCCTCTGATACAACCAGACAGCCCTCTAGGAATGTTCCTCTTCAGGGTAAAGAGGCTTCTGGGCGACGTACTACCAGTCGTCGTATGGAGTATCCCGGTTTCGCTGGCTACCAGCCAGGCGCTTCGCGTAGTCAGCATCGCTCAGCTGCATTGCGTGCCGCTCGTATGGAAGCTGCTCAGCAGCATCAGTTCGATGATGTAGAAGAATTGCCTACGTATACTTCAAGGCGTATGCGCTCTGTTCGTCCTGATCCATCTTTGATTGAGCCGCAGGACCAGACTCTGGAGCGTCGTTCTTCTCGTCAGTTTCCCCAACAGGGTGCGCAGGATAATATCAGAAACTATCCACGCAGACCTCGTCGCTCTGTTGATGCTTCACCCTCGCAAAATGGAGTCCATCACTCCTTACCTGCTGAAGGTGAAAGTACTGCCAGCCGATCTTCTCGTCGCCCTCAGACAGATGACCTGAATATGCTCTATCCACAAACAGGACCAATGCGCTATTCGCAGACCGATAAGATCGCTCCCCAATCCCAATGGGATGAGGAGACTCACGACCCCTCCACAGGCAATATTCAACGTCCTCTGCTACGTCGTGCCCCTTATATGTACGAGGATGATCCTCTACGCCAGGAATTGTCCCAGCACATTGATCCCCCTATCGTGCGCCGCTCCTCCCGCTACCTGCTGCGGCAAAATGACGAAGCTGAATAAAATATATCCCAACACAAGGAAGATACCTTCTTTCAAAAGCTGCCGCAGGCGTTTTTTGAAAGAAGGTATCTTCCTTTGTATATGAGAGTTTTCTCATCTTCCTCTGTTTCTGTCCTACTATCCTGGTTTCTTTTCGCGAAATGTGCTAGTATTGGCTGGTATAAACAACAGCATAGGTTTGCGAAGGAGGCTTATTCGTGTTATCAAACCTGACTAGTATATTAACTCAAGTAATCACTAATTTTTATATCTCTACTGGTTTGTTAGGTATAGCCTTAGCTATGGCTATTGAAAGTTGCTGTATTCCTCTCCCTAGTGAAATTGTTATGCCTATAGCTGGTGCTCTGGTTGCCAGTGGCACGATTTTACGTGGCACTCCTACACTGGTAGGATTATTGCTCGTAGCGCTTGCAGGTGCTATTGGCTGTGTTATAGGCTCAACTGCCGCCTACTGGATTGGCTATAAAGGTGGGCGTCCCCTTATGTTAAAGTATGGGCGTTACGTCCTCATCTCGCAACATGATGCCGACAAAGCTGATCAGTTCTTCCAGCGTTGGGGAAGTCCAACTGCCTTCTTTTCGCGCTTGCTGCCTGTCGTACGTACGTACATCTCATTACCGGCTGGTATCTCCAAGATGCCGTTTGTAAAGTTCCTCATCTATTCCTTTCTTGGCTCGTTGCCCTGGTGCTTGCTCCTTGCCTATGTTGGTTCGCTTGTTGGTGCGGCGCTTGAGCATGGTAAGGACTCGCCACTCAGCCCGATCTTCCATGATCTCGATATCGTTATCGTTGTTGCTCTTGTGGTGCTCATCGCTCTCTACATCTGGCGTCACGTCAGCAATGATCGCAAAGCTCGTGCCGCCCACGCCGCCGAAGCCAATGCACAGCAAAATCCTCCTGCCTGGCCGCAACAAGCCCAGCCCCAGCCGCAATGGGGACAGCCTGCGCAGCAACAGCAATGGAATCAGGCTCAATCTCCCCAGTTTTCCCAGCTGCCTCAGCAGCCTCAGCAACAGCTCCCCCAACAACAATGGAGCCAGCAGCAATGGAACCCACAGCAGCCCCAGCAGCCTCAGCAACAACAATGGAGCCAGCCCCAGCAGCCGTCTCCACAGCAGTTCCCTCAGCAACAGCAGTGGGGTCAACCGCAACAGCAGCCTCCACAGCAGTTCCCTCAGCAACAGCAGTGGGGTCAACCGCAACAGCCGCAGCCTGGATGGGGCCAGCCCCCACAATCGCCACAGCCCTGGCCTTCGCAAACCAACAACGATCCGATGGCTCCTCGTCGCTAACTATAACCTCTGTCATCATAAAGCACTGGCGCTACCTGAGGAGGAACGAGATGTTTACAAAATCATGCATAATACAACTTTGTAAACATTTCATTCCCCTCAGATAGCGTTGTGCCTATGTGACCAATTTCTATTTATCCAATACCTGAGAGCGGAAGAAGCGAATGTCTATGAATACAACAGACAGCAGCATGGCCGGTAAAATATGCATGATAACGGGCGCAAACTCGGGGATAGGGAAAGAGACGGCCCTGGGATTGGCAAAAGCCGGAGCTACTGTAGTAATGGTTAGCCGGAATCCCTCCAAAGGTCGGCGGGCACAGGACGAGATCAAACAGCTTAGTGGGAACCCCTCTATCGATCTATTCCTGGCTGATCTATCGTCGCTACAATCTGTCCGCCAACTCGCGGCAGATTTCCAGCAAAAATACCATCAGCTGCATGTCTTGATAAACAATGCTGGTGGCGTCTTTACTGTCCGACGTTTGAGCGTTGATGGCATTGAGAAAACCCTGGCAGTCAATTATCTCTCGGTCTTTTTGCTCACCGACCTGCTGCTGGACACACTCAAGGCAAGTGCGCCAGCACGCATCATCAATGTAAGCTCGGATATCCATTACTCCGCCCAGATCGACCTGGACGATCTACCAATGGCGAAGCAATACAGTACCCTCAAAGCCTATGGCCGTTCCAAACTTGCCCTCGTGCTCTTTACCTATGAACTGGCCAAGCGCCTTGAAGGCACCGGAGTCACCGCAAATTGCCTGCATCCTGGCGTGGTGGCAACCAATATCTGGAGCCAGCCTTTGCCCGAGTTTTTGCGCCCTCTGATAACGCTTATCAGCAAGCGTTTTGGCATCCCGGCAGAAGAGGGGGCACAGACCTCTCTCTATCTTGCCACTTCTCCAGAAGTAGCAGGTGTAAACGGCAAGTACTTCGAAAAATGTAAAGAGAAATCATCTGCCCGCCTCTCGTATGATCCTGTCTTGCAGCAGCGCCTCTGGGAAATCAGCGAGGAACTAACCAGGGAAAAAATTAACACGCAATAGAGACGAATGCTCACACCCCCTATTCAACTTCTTCTCTTCTCTGTAAAGGCAGCGTAGTCTTTCAAGACGGCTTTGGTGTCAGGATGTTCAGGCCCAAATACGCGTTTTTTCATAGCGATGGCGCGTTGATAAAAGGATTGGGCCTCCTGGTATCTGCCTTGAGCCTCATAGAGTTGGGCTAACAGGTGCAGCACGCTGGCCGTTCTGACGTTTTCAGGATCAAGCAATCGCTCGTAGATCGAGAGGGCACGTTGACAGAGCGATTCGACTTGCTCGTACTTTCCTCGAAGATAGTAGTGTGAGGCCAGATTGCGCAAGGCTCCACCAGTCGGAACACCATCCCCCACAGCTCGCTCTATGAAAGTTAGTGCTTGCACATGCATCAGTTCGGCCTGTTCATATAGTTACTTGACCGATGGTCTAGAAGGGTGTGAAGATTGCTCTCCTGTCAGGCTCTTGTTAATTTCTATAATAACCGGATCAAGCGGTGTTCTCGTCAAAGGTAGATGGCGTACCTGGCTACCCTGCCTATTTGCGCGTATCTGTTCTGCAATGTATTCTGCCGCCCGTTGAGTAACAGAAAGAGATTCGGAGTTACTTTTCCAGGCTTGGACCCGGTTAAGTAAATTGTTTAGCGGTACAGCGATAGACCAGAGCACATCGCCTTCATTCAGTGAGACGCGAGCCTGGTAATCTCCATTAGCGATACGCGCATGCACCGCTGCGATTTTCTCCAATCCTTCTTCAAGCTGTTTTTGCTCAAAGGCGCGTGCGCGTTCGTGTTCCGCGATAGCGCTTTGCAGCGCAACAATCTCTTCAGCTCGTTCTGCCCGATTGATGGCGACCAGCAGATTGCGCATAATTATATAGGTGACAATGGATATCACGATCTGAATTACTATAGGTAGCATAAGTGCGATAGCAACGGTATTAACGGCCTGGTAATGGACCTGGTCGCCCTGATTGTAGGTGTTTGGGTTCAGGGAAAGAAAAGCAAATGCACTGGTATACAGACAGGTGATCAGTCCAGTAATTAATGCCGCAACGGGAGGCAGTAATGCGCCTGCGAGAATGATGGAGATAGTAAAAACGCTAAAAAGGGGAACCATTGCCGAGGTGAGAGGATTAGTCAGCAATGGGCCGGTGATCGACAGGAAGGTAATGGCGATAATACAGATAGCCGAGAAGCGCTGCCGTCCCAGGCGACCAGTGAACCAGGAGAGCGCCAGCAAGATGATTATGCCAATTGCGTCTGGTCGAGCTGATGGGCTCTTTGTAGAAAAGAAGAGCATGATTGGCAAAAGGGGTAGAGTTACACATAGATACAGCAGTAACAGACTAACCGTCAACTGAGCGTAGCGCTGCTGACTCCTTTCTATAGGGGTGACTGCCGTCGGGCGTTTAGGGAGAGAAATGGCATACCACCAGTTAAGAGCGTTTTTCATGGTCCTGTGTCCTTACAATGTGAACTAAAGATGTTTATTCAATCGCGTCAAGGTAGCGTAACCTCGCCAGAGCATCATCGATCTCTTGGGGAGACAGGTGAAGCAGGCGTTTGATCTCTTCGCAACTCCGCTTTCCATTGATCATTGCAAATACGGATCTCATAATGAAGCGCTCCTTCGGAGAGAGATGCCCCAGCAGGGCGAACTGGAGCGGCCGCTTTTGCCGTAATGGCAGCGAACCCGGGCTGTTGCCATATTGGGCAGAAAGAGGCGGTAAAGAGGAGCGTTGCGAAGAGAATTGCTGTGGTGGTGGAATTGTTTTCTTTTCTTCTGGTCGTATCAGTTCTACCTGCCATTCGGTAGATGTCTGAAGCTGTCTATACGCATTTTCCCCTAGAAGCTGAGAACCATTGGGAAGGAAGAGCACGCAATCAACGATTCTGCCCTCCTTCAGCGTGATAGAGCCTCTGGCGGTTTCCCCTGCTATTGTTAACCTCGTAATCAATTCGCAGGATTGAGTACTCAGATATGTAAGCAACGTTTGTAAATCAAGAAAATACGTCTTCCCATCACGCACTTATCAGGTCCTCATTCTCACAGGATAATCCTTGTAATTACCTACGATGAACGGTTGTTTGCGGCTTATCCAAGCTCTGCGCCCGGCTTACGGAAATCTGGAAGTACTTCCCTACAAAGCATGTACTATGGCGCCAATGTGAACCAATGGTGAGCTTCCAGAGTCAGTCAAAAGCTCAGTCGAGTTCAGAAAAAAACGCCAGGTAATCCTTTGGAATGCGTTCATTAAATAAATATCACGATTATTATAACATCCTTTTTTTGCACTAGTATTAAAATCGCCTTAATATAGTGAGACCACTACCAAAATTCTGAACTCTGCCACCCCACAAAGCTCTTTCTGTAGTGCTCGAACCTCAAAACTCTCCAGAATAAAGAAGATCTTGCTTATAGCCATTCACTGCCTATCCTCTACAATAATCAAGCGAAAGGCGTTTTTCTATAGGCATAAAATAAGGCGAGGAGCAGGAATAAAACCTGCTCCTCGCCTTTTCCTTGTGGCGATAAGTAGTCTCAGCAGACTCCAGCTGTACCTGGGGGAATATCCGTACAGACATCATTTTTTGAGATAAAGTTGTCGGCAATAACCGTGGAGGCGATATTGTTGCGATCAACAGCGACGGGTGCATCAAGGATAGAAGGAATATTTCCTCCATCATAGGTGCTTGTTGTTACTCCATGCGTGAGCGCTTTGATATCCGATCCGTTATAGAGGGCCTTAACGAGATCTCCGACAGATTGAGCTTCCTTCGCAATAGGCTTGTAGACGGTCATGTTCTGCTCGCCTGTGAGAATCGAGTGAATCCCCGCCACAGTTGCATCTTGCCCTGTCACAAGCACCTTTCCGTTCAAATGGGCAGCTTTCAATGCACTGATCGTGCCCTGAGCCATGCCGTCGTTGGCGACATAGGCAATCTGAATGTTATTTTGCTGGTCCGCGAGTATTGCCGCCATCTCAGCTTGAGCAGTGTTGTTGTCCCAGTTCGGTGTAAAGGTTTCGAGGATGTTCTTGAGATTACCATTGGCAAACAGAGGATCAAGAACCGAATGGGCGCCCATGCTAAAAAGCAGTGCGTTGGTATCCGTTTGTGATCCGCTAATCATGGTGATGTGCACAACACCCTCCTTTTGATACTCCTGATAATGGTCCGCAATGTATTGACCCTGAAGCTGGCCAACCTTTATTCCATCAAAAGAAACATAGTAGTTGAGATCTTTTGACTGGATCAGGCGGTCATAGGCAATAACTGGAACATTACGCGCTCTTGCCGTTGCGACAATGTCTGCCGCAGCAACGCCGTCATGAGCGCCTACAACCAGAATACAATCGCCCTTTGCCAGATCATCCTGAGCCTGCGTAAGCTGTAAGTTCGAATCGCCCTGAGCATCATTGTTATAGTCGATCTGGACATTGGGAATAGCCGCTTTTATAGCCTGGACGAGCAGCGGATGATCCTTAGTCTCCCAGCGAACAGACGAGACTGTTTCAGGCAACAAGATACCAACTTTCGTACACCCTTTGCCCCCATTCCCCCCGTTTCCTGTAGCCGGACTGGGATTGTTGGTGGTGGTTCCGCTCTCGCACGATGTTAGCAGTATCGCAGAGAGGATCAGGACTCCACAACAAAGAATTTGTAACCAGTTTTGATGATAAGCTTTCTTCATCCTGCTATGCTCCTTCCACGAAGACTAATTCCCAACGACTTTCCGCAGTTGTGTGATAACTTCTTCCAATTGACTGGCAGCTTCAGATGCAGAAGTAGCGCCCGAGAGTAATTGATCGGCTACATGACTGGTAACGCGGATTGCAGTGGAAAGCGTTTTACTGCTGCGCTCTTCGTGCTGCGTGGCCTGCCTCAGATAACCAGCCGCCTCAACAATCTCGTTCAAATTTCTCCTTATCGACCGTTCGTCAAGCTCATACCATTGTTGTCGAAGCTGTTGCCCCACTCCGTTTAACTTATTCGCTGCAATAGCGCTTGCTCCCGCAAAGTATTGCACTTCATCCAGCCCTTTCTGTGATGACTCGACGATCCACTTTTGCTCTGTAGCTGTTGCCTCTTCATGCGCGGCCAGTTTTTTCAACATCTCGCTGCTCTTAATCAGTGATGAGACCGAGCGCAGAATGGGACGAGTAATAGCACGACCAACAAACAGACCGACTATGGCAGCCAGGACAACAATAATAGTGGCAAGGATGAGAAGATAAAAATCCTGCTGGTTGGCGGCTGCGGTAATGGTGTTGACTGGCCTGAGGACGATATATGTCCAGGGAACAACCTGGCACCTGACCTGATATGCCTGATACGTCTCTTTTTGCAGCGCTGGAGTGAACTGGAAGGTAGAAGCTTGCTGGCCTGTAAGCGCAGGATCGGCGAGCAGGGTTACTGCTGCATGACTGCTGCCATAGAGATCTTCATCCTTAATGCGTTGTCCAAAATCGTTACTCAGTGGAGCGGTAGCCTTAAACAGCGCAGGGGGGAGGGTTGTCCCTGTGTTATCAGGATTCGTGTAGGCGATGCGAACCCCATGTCCGTCAACTATCATAGCATAGCTACCTGCTGCGGCATTGGTTTCATTGTTAACCGCAGTCCATATCGCGTTGAGCTTTAGCGTTGATCGGCCTATGCCTAAAAAAGCAGCCTGTGGAGACACTATAGGCGTGTAAATATCTATGAATGCCATATGGACGTTGTCATCAAAATAGACATCTGAGAGGAGCGCCTTGCGCTCTTGCTGCAACTGCGTCATGATGCTCGGCGGAAGCATGTATTTCCCACGGGGACTGGGGAGGGCAGGATAGGAGAGAAGCACGTTGCCCTGATTATTAAATAGCGTCCAGGCGCTATAGTTGGGGTCCAGACGGTATCCAAGTGCCAATTCATCAAGTGCTTGTTGCTTATACCCTTGATCGTTCTGAAGAAAGTGTTGGATGGCAAAAAACTGGCTAATGAATTCTAGATTTTGCAGACGAGCTATGAACAATGCATCGATAGCCTGTTGATGGCTTCGAGCATCATTTCCCATTTCAGTTGTTGCCTGTGTTGTTAATGTAGGACGAAGAATGAGTGCGTTTCCTGCCACAGTTATAACTAAAGGAAGAATAACAGCAACTATCAGAATAGCGGATACGCGAACGGTAAGAGTGACTCCCTTGGTAGATGTAATTAAGGGCGCATGTGCAGACATAGTGAGTTCCTCCTATAGATGTGCTTACTGTTGAATGAGTTCAGCACGCTCCAAATCGTTGAGCAATGCCTGTATCTCATCAAGGTTTCGCGCCAGTAAGCGTGCAAGTTCGCTCACACTCCTCTGCCCATTAATAAGCAATAAGAGGCGGCGATGGGTACGTGAGAGCGATATGGTTTCTGGATGTTGTAACGCGGCTTCACCCTGGACCAAACGCATTGGAAACTGAGAAGATACTGGTCCTTCAGAGTAGGTGCTGGAAGCAGCGCTTTGATACCCTGACTGCTTTGGGCGATTGCTAGCCAGGTCACCAGTTGTTGGATATAGAGGACCAGGCGTTAGAAGCGGAGACGATGGGCTCTGGGGAGCTCGCTCTGTATCGTTGACAAAGGAAAAATGACACGCCTGCCAGGTATTGAGATAATTAAATGCAGCTAGCCCATGAGCTCTGCCTACTTTGGCCTCTACGACCCTTCCATTGGAAAAAATAATATACCCCTCTTCTACTATAGAGCCAGTCATGCGCTCAACTGTGAGTACACCATTTTTCCTTCCAAGATGGATGATCTGGATAAGATCTGTAAGGCTATCTGTCATAGTTTCTCGTTGTGGTAGCATAAGTCCACCTCTGACTTCGACGCCTTAAAAAAATAGAAATTACAAAATCCACCTGCACACTACAACGTGTGTGGTGTTGCTTCTCCGCAATTATCTGAGGAGATGTATTTCTTCGCTTCTTTGCAAAAACTTCTAGCTATTTCTCGCTTGAGCAATGCCTGACCAGATTGATGAATTTAAATATTTGCTTGCTCATAAGATACATCAATCGTGTGGGGGAATACAGCATCAATAGGACTATTGGTATGAGATGTCTTCTACTAACACCTCATCTGTATGGTCATGGTCTGACGCTGTGGTGGTCTATAAACGAAGGCGAGAAGTGGCTTTGCGTTCCAGCTTCTCGCCTTTTGATTGGTGGAGATGGGGGAGAGTTGAACTCCCCGTCCAAGCCAACTTGCTGAGGAATATACTACAGGCTTAGCCGACGTTTTTGCTATTCGTTACAGACTCCCGCCGACAGGATTCTATAGCGCTGGCCCTCTAGTCTTTGATGACGATTAGAGGGCGGTCCTCGTCATCGCATCTCGTGTGTTTGTCGCCCGTTACCAACCCCACGAGCTAAAATTGGGCGGGCGTCTCGTCGCTACTTCTTAGGCAGCGAGGGCGAGAGCGGGTTTTACTGCTGTAGTTTTGGCAGTTATTGTTTTGTCGGTTGTTTAACGAGAGTGCATACCGACACCTCGGCCTGCAATTCTTCAACATCGCCACCTGTCGAAACCCGACATCCCCGTGCTGATGTATCAATGCGATTTTCTAACTGCCACGTATCTTTCGATACCCTGATATTATAACACACTACCTGACAAATAGCAACTGCGAATGGTACCAGAACCAATTTATGAGCTTGAGCTTACGCCTTGATCTTCCCCAGAAACCGTTCCAGGTTCACGACGAAACGCTCATGTTGCCCCTCGCCGATCTTCTGCTGTTCATCATAGGCTTCAACCCGGAATACTAGGCGGCGTCCATCGATCTCGATTAGCTCCGCTAGCGCCCGTACCTGTTGTCCGATCGGCGTTGCTGCCAAATGCTGTACATTCACCAGCGTACCAACCGTGACATACCCCTCATCCAGCGCATCTACCACCGCTCGCCATGCTGCATTCTCCATCAGTGCAATCATCATCGGCGTCCCAAAGACCTCCACGCCTCCCGCGCCAACCGCCGCCGCTGTATTTTCATGGACGACCGTCGTACTCACTTCCCCTCTCATTCCAGGCGTCAGTGCCATATCCAGATCTCCCTTTCTCTTTATTCGCAGTGCTACTGCTCTATACAACATCACAGCTTGTCACTATATTCCTGCCTCCTACGTCTCGTCACGGTCCCTCGTTTGGGCCGGCTGCTCCCCTTGCCCGAGCAGCGGCCCGACGATCTGAACGAACCGGGTCACAAGTTGAGCGGCCCAGGGAAGCCGTAAGAGGGGCCGAAGACGCCCCAACAGATCATGAACGAACCGCAAGAGCTCCTCAGTTTGGTGCGCCTGGGTGCTCAGATCTTGTAACCAGAACAGCACCAGGGCGAGTTGCAGCCCATAGAGCAGCGTTGCCAGATCGTCCACTTGTGAAGCGCGAGGGGCATCTCTGGCCCTGGAGACCAGGACATGATAGCTTGCCTGGGCTCGGCGACGCACCTCCGCCCCCTCTGCGCCAAAAATCCCGGCACGTGAGAGGGGATTCAAGGCCGCTCCAGATAAGGCCACCAGGGTCAGTCGATGCGGTGTCATCACGACCAGTAATGCCTGCATAAGACGGTGAAAACGATCAGCGATGGATGCAGCAGGAAGCAAGGAAACCTGCTCTTCTAATTGGACGACCAACCAGCGATAGAGTTCCAGGACCAGATCCTCTTTGCTGACAAAATAACGATAGGTGAGTCCCAGTGAACACCCCGCGGCCGCTGCAATCTCTCGCATCGTGGTCTGATCATAGCCTTTGGTCGCGAACAGCTGCAGTGCAGTATCAAGAATGCGCTGCCGAGTCAGGACTGCTTTCTGGGTCAATTGGCCCGTCTCAGAAGATTTCATGCTTCCCTCCCCAAACGAACATGTTCACAAACCGTGTCAGCGGTCCTCTTGACAGTAGCATAACTCATTTGTTAGAGTAATAACAAGTGAACATCGTTCATTTTTAAGGATGACCCCTTGTGCCTGAGGATTCAGCCGGAGCATGGAAGAGAGGGTCATTTCTCATACACAGAAAGGAAACTCCTTATGTACCTACGTTCACTCGACCCGATCAAATGGAACCGCATCAGTCTCAGTTTTGGCGCAATTGCCTGGATGACAATCGTCCTGGCACGCCTGCTCGGTTGGGTCGAGATCGACGATCTCGACCTCTTGCTGCTGCTGGCTCTTTGCGTCATTACTCCTTTAGCCATTACTCTTGTGCCACTTCCAGGAGAGAAGCGCTTGTTGCGTGACCTGGCATGCCGAGTCATGTTTTTACAACCCTTTGCCACCCTGGTTGGCGCAGCTTCTTTGCTCTCAGAGAGGGGATTTTTTGCCGTTATCGAGGCTCTTGTGTGGCTCTTGTTTACTCTGTTGACTGCGCTTCTGGGAGTAATGATGTTTCTGGAGAAAAGTGGCAGACAACTCATCTCTGTCTGTCTGGCTGTAGCGCTCATCTATGTGCCAATCGGAAGCACCTGGTTATTACTGGATCGCCTGGGTCTCCAACCCCTTGGTTTTAGCCAGACGACCGTTTTGCTCACTGCTGTTCACTTTCACTTTATTACCCTGGCGGCGCTTCTGATGGTTGGACTGACTGGCCAAGCCATCCAGGCAACGCAGCGCAGCGTGCTGTGGAAGATCTATTGCGCGCTGGCAAGTTGTATGCTGGTCAATCCACTCCTGGTTGCGACAGGAATTACCGTCACGCAGGTGACGGGCATGCACTGGCTGGAAGCGGCGGCTGCTACCCTGTTTGCCCTGTGCTTGATCCTGATAGCGCTGTTCACTTTGCGCTTCACTGTTCCTGCCACCCCCTCTCGGCTCGCGCGTTTGCTGCTGATCGTTTCAAGCACCGCAGTTGTCTTCACGATGCTCTTTGCTGGTGCCTATGCTCTGGGGGCTGCAACAAGGCTCTGGACTCTCACGTTCTCTCAAATGATCCTGGTGCATGGGTGGATCAATGCTCTCGTCTTTGGATTGTGCGGATTGCTTGGCTGGCGGCTCAGGCAAACCTCAGGAAAGGAGTAAGGCATGCGAGTCATCATTCTCGGCGGAACCGGCCTGATTGGAAGGGCTTTGATTGGGCATCTAGCACGCGATGACTATGAAATCATCGTAGTGAGCCGTGATCCCATGCACGCGACACAGAAATTCCTCCAACAAGGGCAGACGAATGTCCAGGTTGTCGAATGGGACGCACGATCAGCCCGGGGATGGGGGCAACTGATCAGCAAGGAAAGTGCTCTTGTCAATCTAGCAGGTGCGACGCCTGCCCATTGGCGCTGGACACAAGCCTACCGTGCGCGTATTCTGGAGAGCCGTTTACACGCTGGGCAGGCCGTGATGCAGGCAATAGAACGCTATGGACCACCGGAAGTTCTCGTGCAAGCCTCTGCTTCAGGCTACTATGGGGATCGAGGACAGGAAATCCTCACAGAAGCCAGCTCCCCTGGCTTGGGCTTTCGTGCGAAGGTGTGTCAGGAGTGGGAAGCATCGACGGTCCACGCCCAGACCAGACGCTGTATCGTGCGAACTGGTCTCGTTCTCGATACCCACGAGGGCGCTTTTCCTCCGCTTTTGCGCTTTGCCCAACTGCTGGGCAGCCAGCTGGGCAATGGGCAGCAATGGATTCCCTGGATTCATAAAGCGGATGTTGCCAAAGCCATCCAGTTCTTGCTTGAACAGCGGATGCTCTCCGGCCCCTTCAATCTGTGTGCGCCACAAGCAGTGACGAATCGGGATTTTCTCCGCACCGTCCTGTATGTTTTGAAGCGCTTTCCGCTGTTCCCACTGCCAGCGTTTGCCCTGCGGGTGTTATTGGGAGAGTTAGCAACAGTGATGTTGGACAGCCAGCATCTTTTACCCCAACGTTTAACAGAGGCGAACTTCCAGTTCGAGTATACCCAGCTCAATCAGGCACTTTCCCACCTATTGCGGGGAAAAAGCATTTGATCCACCCGCAGGCGCGACCAAAAACATTTGACAATCTTGCTCGCAGCCCCAAGCATATTGTCACCCAAAAGTCTTCTTTAGTATAATCAGAAATGTGTTAGTAACACCCTATATCTTCAAGAGGACTCATTTATTGACCCTCAAGTTGCTTTAGCACTGTATGCAAGATATCCCTACAACAAAAGGATCGTAGTATATTTAGATGTCGAGAGAGGTAGTACCAACTTATGGCTCATCAGCTTCAACGCGTTGCCCATCGTGGCGGCTCTCATCTTGCCCCTGAAAATACGCTGGC
>Ga0070741_10010692_pt1 | contig 17227 bp, 17 predicted proteins | sample Coa_R1_4_FD_66440 | JGI IMG/M metagenome (GOLD analysis project Ga0070741, IMG submission 66440) | Surface soil microbial communities from Centralia Pennsylvania, which are recovering from an underground coalmine fire - Coalmine... | ecosystem: Environmental > Terrestrial > Soil > Unclassified ...
TGGTAGTTATTTTTTTTGTACAGATAATTGACGCAGCAAAAAGCCGCAATGAATTAAATCGTAAGATAGCTGCTGAAAAAAAGCGTAAAAGTGATAGGGCACAAGGTATTTCTAAACCTCAGGTAGCAGCAGCCGTACGAATGACAAAAAAGCAACGCGCAGCGCAGCGCACGCGTGGTCTTATGAATAAAGGACCATTGCCTACATTAAAAGAAGAATTAGCAAAAAAAGAAGCATGTGAAGATGCGCGTGTTATTCGTAATTTATCACGGATTACGCCTGCTGAATTAAAAGAACAACAAAAACAACTAACACGATTTAAAGCTAGGATCATAATAAAAAAAATGGCAGAAGGTAGCAAAAGTGGAGCTGCGGTTTCCTTGCGTAAAAGAAAAAAATAGTAACTGTTTTTTAAAAATAATGGGAAAAAGCTGGTGAAAAGCGTAAAAATTGAACCGGGATGTATTAGTTGCGGGTCATGTCAATTTATTGTGCCAGAGGTGTTTGAAGTGACAGACACATCTCATGTTAAAGATGGGGTTGATATTCATAAATATGCCGAAGGCATTAAAGAAGCTGCAGCAAAGTGTCCGGTGCAGGTTATACGTATTGAAAAATAGGAGAAGGAGAATGTCTCATAATTTTTTAAGAAATGAAGAATTTTCATTCCAGCGTTTATATAATGAGTCTTTATATAATGGTAAATTGATGTTTGCGGGACGGTTATTATGGCGTGCCGCGCAATTTAATGGTGAGGGTACTGCGCTTATTTATCAAGATAAACATATTTCTTATAAAATGTTATATGCACAAGCCTGTGCTTTCAGAAAAAAGATTCTTCAACGCTATGCAATCAAGCCGCGCGATAGGGCAATTATTTGTTTTGATAATTCTCCTGAATTTTATGTTGCGTATTTCGCATTATGGCAGCAAGGCGTTGTAGTTGTTCCGGTTAATACATTTTTAAAAGAAAAAGAGTTGGCGCATATTTTACATGATGCGCAGCCAGCGCTTATTGTAACATCGTCTGACCGCATAGCATTATTTGAAAAAACACAATGTGTTTTGCCTGAAATTATGACAGAAAAAGATATGCAGGCAGAATATTATGATGTCAGTAATCAAGATGATATTATTGATTTGGAGCCAGAAGAATTAGCTGCGCTTTTGTACACATCTGGTACAACGGGATTGCCCAAAGGTGTTATGTTGAGCTCTCAAAATATTATGACAAATGTTTTACAAATCGCCTCTCTTTTGGGCATCTCTCACCAAGAAAGATTGTTGGGCGTATTACCGTTATTTCATAGTTTTGCGCAAAATACGTGTATTTGGGCAAGTTTATTTTACGGGGTCACCATTATTTTAGTTCCTAAAATTGAACGGGCCTATATTATGAATGCGCTGCAGCATAAACCAACAGTTTTTTTAGGTGTTCCTGCGTTGTATGGATTATTGTGTTTAATGAAAACAGCTGAACTTGATTCTATTCGTTTATTTGTCTCGGGAGGTGATGCGTTACCTGACAAAATTCGTGCAGGTTTTAGTCTTTTGTATCGCAGAAAAATATGTAATGGGTATGGATTAACAGAAACATCTCCCGTAATATCGGTGAATCTTGAAAATGCAACTGCACCAACTAATAATGTTGGCAAACCTTTGCATGCGATACAATGTGCTATTCGTGATGAAGCAGGCAACGATCTTTCGGTTAATACCATCGGAGTTATTTGGGTCAAAGGCGATAATGTTATGTTAGGGTACTATCATGCGCCAGAAGCAACGGGACTCGTTTTGAAAAATGGCTGGTTTAACACAGGTGACTTAGGATACAAGGATAGTAGTGGCGCACTGGTTATTACTGGAAGACAAAAAGATTTAATTATTAATAAAGGTTTTAATATTTATCCGCAAGAAATTGAAAATATTATTCTGTCACATCCTAATGTTTTACGAGTTGGTGTTATTGGAAAGCCTGATGGTGATGGTGGCGAAATACCGATCGCTTTTGTGCAATTACGAACAACGCAAGCTCATATTGAAAAAGATTTACGAGCGTTATGCAAAAGCCATTTAGCTGCATATAAAATTCCGCGTAAATTTATTTGTGATACAAAAGATTTACCGATGACTGCGACTGGAAAAATCGATAAAAAAATTTTACGCACAATTAATATAGAAGAAATTTGATTTTATTTTTTTGTTAGGGTACCTTGTAATTACTTTATGTAGATAACCTCCATTTCCCCTATCGCTGAGATTAATATCTCTGGTAGGGGATAACTTTTTTATACTATGACTGAGTACATGATTGCGATTGCTTTTCTTTATATTCAAGAATTACCTGTTCTACTTCCTTAAATTTATATCGTACCGCTATCGCATGGGCAGTGAGATTATCCGCATTAACGCAGGCAATATTAATGTTAGGGTGTTGTAGTAACAATTCAACTGCTTCAACATTGTTTTTTAGACATGCAAGATGTAAGGGGGTGTTATTATCTTTATAAACAACGGGATATTTGCAAGACTCGCTGATTATTATCCCTTCATTTTTTTCTGCTTGAGAAAGTATTATCTTTTCACGGATTGTGCATACACGTAAATCTTTGATATTTGGATCAGTTGCGGGATGTTTGAGTAATAATGTAATTATTTCAGGGCAGAAATTTTCTACCGCATAATGTAAAGGTGTTTCTCCGTCTTCTGATGCTATGTTGGGATTAATGTGTGGCCCATATTGTAAAAGCCACCCTACTATGAAGATATGTTTTTGTATGCATGCAATACTAAGGGCGGTATTACCAAAAAAATCTTGTGCATTAAGTCTCCATAGATCCCAATTTTTACTTGTTGACAAGGGAGCTAACAATAAATAATGATTCAAAAGGCATATTTTATGTAAAGAATTTAAGCCAAAAGCATTTGTTATATACAAATTAATTCTTTTATGGTGACATAAAAGTCTGACGATATCTTCATTATCATTTTCACATGCTATATGCAGCGGCGTTTGCCATTCATTATTTTGTTTATTTGGATTTGTATCGGCATCATTGAGCAGTAATACCACAATGTCTTTAGTATTATTTTTGCATGCGATATGCAATGGGGTATTACCTGCGGAATCTTTTATATTTGGAAAATCTCCATTTTTGAGTAAAGTTGTTACGGCATTTATATCATTGTTTTTGCACGCGGTTAATAATGTTGATTCTTGTTTTACACAGAGAAGGTTAAGTGATGTTGGTGTACATCTTTCTGACTGATGATGTTGTTTTGCTGGCTTAAAAAGTTTTTCCTGTGTTTCTGTTTGTGGGTCATGTCCTTTTTGTTTTGTTGTGCCGTTTTTATATAAGGGTATAATCATTTTTTCTGGCTGAAATGTGGTCTTTTTTGCCCATTCAAGAGTGCTGTTTGTTGTAATTTGTTGTTGTTCACTTGACAGTAAAGGTGAAGAAATACAAAAAATAACAAAGATAGTTGTGAAAATATAGGTATTCATAAATAAGCCTGTAAATATATAAGGTTAAAAATTATTATAAGCAAAGATAATGATTTTTAAATAATTAGTCAAATAAGCAATAATGATTAATTTAACAATATTTAATCTGATTTATTTGTGCGTTTTATATCATTAATAGAAATTGCGCTGATAAATAAGATAAAAAAAAGTAATAACAAAACTGACAGCATGGAAACGATGCCTGAAGGATAGTGCTGCCCAATTAAGGCCTGCATGGTAATGAGAAATATTTTTCCTCCATCAAGAAACGGCAGTGGTAATATATTAAAAATGGCGATATTAAAGCTTACCAGAGCTAACATAATAAAAAAAAGCTGCTTGTTTTGTAAAAAACTTTTTCCTATCAAAGATATAAGACCAATTGGCCCAATAATGCTGCGATTATTGTTTTGTTGACGGCTATAGTCTAAACAAGCCTGAAGAGATACTGGTATTTTGCGCCACGAATAATAAAAAAAAATAAGAGATGAAAAAATGATGTTAAAGAAAATTCCTGCAGACATCACGATAATTTTATGTACATAAGGCTGATTTTCTAATACTTGTTGATTGATTTCAACATAGCCGCCAAGAGGCAAAAGGGCGAACTGAAATAGGGTTGTGCCAATAGGTATTTGCAATAGCGCAGGCCCAAATCCGATGGAAAATGTTGGCGTGGGGATGTTAAAAAAATGCGCGGCAAAAAAATGTCCGCATTCATGAATAATAATAATGATATTGATGCCTATTAAACCAATGATACTTGATCGCCATGTGTTTTGAGTTACGTTATGTTCCATAATAACCTCATCTTTTATTTTTAGTATAGTTAAGTATTTCAAATTAAATCAACTTAATGTAATATATTGCCATATTTTATTCAATCTGAATATGATTAAAAGAAAAAGGAGCTTAGCATATGTATAGGAAAAAAGAGTACTTTTATTATATGTTGTTTATAAGTTTATTTTTTTTTACGTGTAAAGCATATGTCTATCAATTGTCTGCGTTAAAAAAAGAAGATGGTATGGGTTTTACCCAATTAATTATTGGTATTAGCGATTATCATGACAAAGATCATCCGTTAAATAAAGAGCAGCGTGATTATTTGCATTCTTTTTTAAAAAAAATTGATGCATCACGGTTTAAATTAATTATAGAAGATTTAAGCTCCTTAAATAACGAAGGTAAAGGGATGTGTTGTCATTATAAAATTCATGCGTCTGGCGGATTATTGGGAAATTTTGCAGATGCTGTTCGTAATGAACATAAAGAAGTTGACAATGTTGAATATCGCTTTTGTCGTGTTGCAGGTATTGGTCCATTATTAAATAATGCTTCTATGACGCCAAAACAGTGCATATCGGCTGCATCTATTTCCATCGACATGTTATGCAATGAGGTGTTTGAGCAAATTTCTTCTATTGCGTGCTATAATGATGTTGCGTACGCAAACGCTCTATATAAGCGCATTATACAAGAAGTAAAAACAGCGTTTAATTATTTAAAGCTTGATCGTGTTCGCAGATTATCTATTGCAGACTATTGTACACGTTTTTCTAATCAATATAAAAATATGCTTGAAAAGCTCTGTATTTTTGACAGTCCATTGATTGAAGCAAAGATTTTACATTCAATTGTTGTCTGTCGTAAGCCAATGATTATTGTTGCAGCAGGAGGTTCCCATATAGAAAAAATGAATACGTATTTACAATCGATGGGCTACAAAAATATATATACAACAGGCATTTCTGCACATAAAGTTGTTGAAAGTTCACTTGGCTTTGAAAAATCAAAGCATACTCTATACCCAAAGGCAATAGACATGCGCCTTCTTGATCAATTTGTGCCTCAGTAACCGCGATTTTGATCTAAAATACTCGTGCAATAATACTGAATTAACCACTTTTCCGTTCGTCCTGAGTGTTCTACGAAGCTTCTTAGCGTAGTAGAATGTATCGAAGGATGATTAAAAATTTTAAGTTAATTCACCCTTCGATACTTTTTTATAAGAATAAAAAAACTCAGGGCGAACGGAGAAATAGCCATCTGGTTACTATATTCGATTATTTTTTAGATTTGACTCGTCTCAATAAACATTTTTTGTCAGGTATGCTCTACCGGAGTCGCCAAAAATCATAACACCAACGAAATCTTTCTGTAATGTTGAGCAGTATTGTTGCGTTCCCCATGCAACGGCGCCGCTTGCCATTCCTACTAAAAAGCCATAGCGACGAGCCAACGTTTGAAGCATGGCAAAAGCATCTTCATCTGCAACAGGAATGACATCATCTAAAAGATCGTAGTCGATTGCACCAGAATGGAAATCAATGCCCATTCCTTCAAGTTTGTATGGTTTAGGGTTACCCTGTGTGGAATGGAAAGAATTAACTGAATCAAACGCGATAATTTTAATATGAGGGTTTTGTTTCTTTAAATATTTGCCAACACCGCAGACCGTTCCTCCGGTGCCTGCAGCGGCAAAAAAGTGAGTAATCGTACCATTTGTTTGTTTCCACACTTCTGGACCAGTCATATGATAATGGGCTTGCGCGTTCACCGGATTAAAATATTGATTAGGCATAAAAGAATTGGGTGTTTCTTTATGTATTTTGCATGCAATTGAATGGTAACTCTGCGGATCTTCTAAAAATGATGTTGGTTCGCACATGACAATTTCTGCGCCATATGCTTTAATTGTTTGTAATTTTTCCGCGCTAAATTTTGTTGTTGTGGTGATAATAACTTTATACCCCTTGATTGCACCAATCATTGCCAAAGAAATACCCTGATTTCCTGATGAAGCTTCGATGATGGTGCCGCCAGGTTTGAGAAGACCAGTTTTTTCTGCTTGCTCAACCATATACAATGCCGTACGGTCTTTCAGGCTCCCGCCAGGGTTAAGATATTCTAATTTTGCATATATTGTTCCTGTTGCATTGAAAGGTACTTTAACAAGTGGGGTGTTGCCGATAGCGGTAAGTAAATGATTATGCATGAAACCCTTTTATTTAGCCAAATGTTACTGTTTTTGGTGATACTTCGGTATATAAACGTGCAAGAAGCATGGGGTTTGTAAAAGATTCATTGTAAATATTGATCATTTTCGTTTCAGATGAAGCTTCAATAGTTAATGTATTTCCTGATTTAATTTTTTTACCATCTATAGTCAATGAAATGATCTCTTGTAATGCTTGGGGAATATATAATGTAACAGGAAAAAAGCCAACGACTGTTTTCTCTTTTTCTATTAGATTGACAATGTTTTCTTCTGTTCTTAAGCGTTGATCTAAAACAACTTGTTTTTTTTGCGGATCGACAATAGGAAAATGCGATAGAGATTTGCTTTTCTCTAATTGCTGTATTCGATTTAATTGATAACCAACCCGAATTAGAGCAAGATTTTTGTTAATGATGTAAAGTTTGTTGTTGTTTACAGACTTATCAGTTAATAGACTACCAATAGTGAGCGGTGCTTTGTAATGATTAAGATATACTTCGCCAATACTCGGTATACGAGATGTTTCTTCTTCACCTATTGCTGAAGCACAGATGATAAATTTTCCATTTTCTTCTAAAACTTTAATTTCGAGGTCGTCTTGTTGTTGTCGCAGCTTATTTATATCAAGTTTAACGAATTGTGGAATAGCTTCATGGATATATAATGTTACATCTGGAACATTGTTATGAGTATCATAAAGTTTCAGATCATATATTTGATTTTCTGATATTTTATGCGTTCCAAAAGCTTTTGTATGTGGAGATGTAATATCAAGAGTAATTGGTGGTTCTACGTTTGCATTATAAATAGTGATGACTTGTTGAGGTTCCATAGGCAAAAGTGAATGAGCAACAAAAATATTACACAAAAAGAGTATGGCATATTTCATGAGAATCCTTAATTTTTTTTATCAGATTTTTGAGATTGAATATATATAATACCATATATTAACATGCTACTGATGGCAGCAAAAAAACACCACGTTGAAGCTGTTGTTGGATAATAAAATACGTAACCTGTAAGGCTACCAATACCCATTACAACGCCTAATAACCACATACCTGATATGCGAATAACAAAACATGGCACTATGGTGGCGATAAAATATGGCGCAGTTAGATATGTTTCAATTGACTGAGCAAGGCTATTCACTGAGTTAAACGGATATGATAGTGTTGGGTAATATAAGTGATGATTAATGATAAGTACCGTTAAAGGTTGTGTGATAAGGCTGATAAGATAGACAACTGAAGTAAAAACGCCAATAATGAGTGTGATAAATAAAATTCTTTTGCGTGCATACTGATGTTCAAGAATATACAAAGTAAAGGGTGACCATGATGGCCACCATATTCCTGCAAAAAATACAAAACCGTACATACCGATCGTATAAAAAGGATATTGTGTTAATTCTTTTGTAAGACCAATCCAAACAAGCCCTTCACAAAATTGTTGTATTGCAAAAATTAAGGGTGTGCATGCAAAAGGCAGCAAAGCTTTATTCTTTTTTGCGCGGTAAACGCACAATAACCCCATAACAGTGAGCGTTCCTGAGGCAATAAAACTTGCTTTTGCTGAAAAACACATGACAATTTCCCTATATAAAGGACAACGCATATGTGTTGTCCTTTATATTTTTAATGTACTTTGCTTACTTTAACCAATAGTTGTTTTGTCATATATAATATTATGGCTATATAATCGAGCAAGGACTTTTAAGCCATTTGTGATGAGAATTTTGTTATCTTCAGGGGAAAGGCTAATGTCTAAAGTATCTCCGGATTTAATTTCTCCGTCATTGAGCAATACGTGTACCTCTTGTATTTTTGCTTGGGGAATGAAGAGTTTTATTAATGTATCTAAAACACCAGGGTGTTTTTTTTCAGTAAATGTTTTAATAGTTTTTTTCTTACCCGTTTTTAAATTAATGGAGCGTTTTTCTAAGACAGAATCATTTTTTTTAACTGAGGCTTTCAAATGATCTCCGCGGATGTAGAAAGGGTCATTATTAAGTGAATAAGAGGATAAATTGTTTAAAGATTTTTGTGATGAGGGGCAACAGAGGGCCTGTAAAATTATGGTTACCTGAAAAAGATCTTTGTTGCTTATAGTTAATGTTTTTTGTTGATTAGGAATGTTTTGTGGAAAACCAGCAGGGTTGCTGCCTATGGTAAGTGGTTGAGTGATAAAGCTACATTTTGCTTGATAGCCTTCTTTTTCAACAAAAATAGCATTTTCTTTTTTACATATTGTTAGACTATCGCCAGGCTGTATGTATCCTTTTTCAGAAATATTGAGTTGTATGTATGTCGGTGTTGCATCTGGTAAAACTAAGGTAGGAACTTTTTTAAGGTAGGGGTGGGTTGAAAGGTCAAGTGAAATTACGCTTGTTGTATTTGGCTTAATATCATTTTCTGATCCATTAATGTGACATCCCTTGTTTTCACCAGTATTTTTGTCAACGTATTCAAAATTCACACCAATTGTCTTATCGGTTATGTTATGAATGGTAATTGAGTTGTCTTGCATGGCAGATAGTGAGCTTGTCAAAAGTAAGGAACATGTAACGATAATAATAGCATTCTTCATAAGGTCTCCTTTTTATGTATGCAATAAATATTGATGCGCAATATAGCACACGTTATCGAGTGAGTCAACAAAGAAAAGGTTCTTTTTTTATTTAAACAAAATCATTAAAAATGATAATAAAACAGCATAAATGATAACGGTTTCAATGATACCTTGAGCAAGCATGCTGGTGCGGGACAAAATGCTATACGCTTCAGGATTATCGGCAATTTGCGTGCATGCAGCAGCGCCTGTTGCACCTGAGCTGATGCCAGTACCCAATGTGCCAAGTCCGGTACACAGACCAGCAGCAAGAAAAATAATGCCTTCAAGGAGGTTGTCAGTTTCTGGACGGGGGACAACAAAAAGTAATACAACGGCAATAATTAAACAAAAAATGATAGGTGTTTCAATAATTGCTTCACTGATGAAGGTAAATGATAATAATTTACTGTACGCTTGTGTATTTCTCCCAATTCCTTTAATTGCAGCATAAGAGAAAATGCTTAAACCAATAGCAGGTCCAATGCTTCCCAGGCCAACGCACAAACCACTTGCAATGAGACGTAAACTATCACTTAAAAAGAGCGTATTCATTGCTTGATTTTGAATAAATAAAGACACAATAAGGGCTGACACGATAGGCGTTTGAATAAGAACTTGTGTCATGAGCATTAAACCAAATATTTTTTGACTCAATAAAGGTTGTCGGGTAACGGCGTGACAAGCAGCTTGCGCTGGTGCGCAAGAAGCAAGACCAACAACAAATCCGGTGATTGATATTGCGCATGCAATACCAATTTCTGCAAGACGGCTATAATATGTGTGATGCGTTGATGTATCAATAAGCAATAAAATGGCAACAAGAAGAGCAAGAATTGCAACGGTTTCAATCAATGTCATGCCAACTAAGGCAACTCGAATGATATCATTACGCGCATGTGGTTGCCTGTTGATGGCGTTTAGTGCGGCATAGCTTGTCAAACCCTGACCGATCCCAACGCTGATAGAGTTGGTGATTATTGAACAGGCAATAACGCTGTAATGAATAAAATCTGCAGAGTTATACATACGATACAATTTCCTATTTTTAATGAGTACCGTCTTGTGTTCCCAAAGAAAGATATGTCAACGTAAGCATAGAAAACACAAAAGCTTGTAATAATCCTTCAAATAACGTAAAAAAAATAACAATTAAAAAATTAAGACCAGAAAAAATTCCTAACAATTCAAGTAATAGTGATCCTCTGATAGCAGTAAAATATAATTTGGTAATAATTGATCCGCCAAAAATATTTCCAAAAAGACGAAATGAAATGGAAATAATGGAGGAGACTTTACTAATGACATTGAGAGGAAGCATGACAAAAAACGGTTTAAATAAATCACTGATGTAACTTTTTATTCCTTTTGATTTTATAATAAATGCTTGTACGTAACAAAAAGATGTCAAACCAAGCGCAAGGGCGGTATTAATGTCACGTGTTGGTTCATCTAACCAGGGAACCAGCGATGCGGTGTTGCATAACGCAATAAAAATAAATAAAGATGCTGCAAACACGCAATGAGCAAAATCAAAGTATCCAAGTGATTGTTTTGTTAAATCAACAAAGAACGTAACACCCTGCAATACGATAAAACGCCCAACTTTGGTATGTTTGATTATATAGCGCACGATAAGAAGCGCTATAAACAGTAATGCAATAATAATCCATGTATGAATGATTATTTCACTATTTACCAAAAGAAGCGGATGATGATGGCCAAAGACAGAGCCTAACGACCATTGTTCTGTTTCGATTAATTCAGCACCGTTCATAAAGGTGCGTTCCTTTATTAAATATAAACCAATACGTAGTAATAATAAATGATATTAATACTAGTATAAAGTTGATTCCTGGGGAGCGCAATATATAAAACAAAGATAACGTGAAAATAATGATACGCAGACTGGTAAAAAAAAGAGATAAAATAATAGTTTTTTTTCTGACAGAAGAAGAAAAGGCTCTTTTTTGCTGTAACACAAAAAAGAACCCATAGATAATTCCGAGTAAAAATCCAAGACACAAAGATACGAACATTGAGACGCCTAAACGCCAGAATGAGCTAGTTTTTTCATGCCTTTATGTTTCCAATATTCAGTGATGATAGATGTTGATCCAGTGATAACAATAACGCCATGTCGTTCATCAACCGTTTTTTGTGCAGCTTCAAGCGCTTCTGCAAAACTAGCGGTAGCTTTAGCTTTTATTTTTAAACTTTTAATGTCATTGGTAACTTTTTCAACATTCCATGTTTGATGTCCTTTATGCCCAGGAATTGGATCAACAGGACATACTATCACTTGACCAGATGTTTTTTTGAAGAAGTAGCGGAGTAGTTTAATAAATTCATGAATGTCTAACTCTTGATTGTTACAGCCAAGAATGACAGTCAATCCTTTAAGTGGCCGTTTATAATGTAAAAGTCTAATTCCCAAAAGGAGATTTTTAAAGGCATCCAAGTTTGACGCAGGATCGAGTAAAATTGTTGGTTTTTCTTTATCAAGTAACTGGAATCTGCCTGGCAATGTGTTTAACGTGTCTTTCCAAAATTGTTCAACGGTACGTTTTGGATTGAGTTCTGACTGACGTTTCAGTTCTAAGGTAGGTCTTCCTCGCTGACCTTTTTTCTTAGTCAATAAACTGTTAGTAACAAGAACGGCATCTTTATTGGCAAATGAGTTAATATAAATAGAAGTGATACGCTCAGCCAAAGCTGCACATCTTCCATGTAATTGTTCAAAGGGATAGGAAAGAGGAGCAAGTTTGCGAATTGGCATTGCCCATTCTGCGCCTTTGTCAGTGACAATATCTTGCATCGTTTGTAAGTTTAACTTACTCTGATCGGCCGCAACGACAATAGCACCTGGTTTGACGATGCTTAAAATTTCTTGAATGAGGCTTTTGTCCGTACTTTTTGCGTTTGGAGCATCTTGAGGATCAATAATACGCGTAATGGCAACGATTTTTGCTGCACATATATTTGTTGCATCAGATTGACCGTTTTCATGTGATTCTAAGATGGCAATATCCACATCATGTTGTTTAAAATATACCAGTGCCATCATGGTAAGTAGTTCAAAAGAGTTAAGAGATACATTAAGTTCTTCTGCGCTATTGATAACTTCATTACCGATGTCAGTGAACGTTTTGTTGGAAATTGCTTCGTTATTAAGAGAAAAGCGTTCATTATAGGTGAGAATATGAGGTGCATAAAAAGTTCCAACAGTGAGTCCTTCTTCCCGTAAAAGACGGGTAGTGAAATGTGCGGTGAGACTTTTGCCGTTAGTACCTGCAATGACAATAGAAGGGATTTTTTGTGATAATGAACCAAGTGCTTTATCCAATTGTTTAAGACTTGTTAGTGTGGTATCAGCACGATTTGTAGACCAATGAGCTTCTAAATAATCAACTACCTCATTGTAGCTGCGTTGTTTACCGGGAGCCTTAGGGCTGAGGGGCTTTTGGCTCGTTACATTTTTCATTAGTGTTCTCCGTCATAACGATCATTTATGGGGGTTTTTGTATTTTATTACATTTTTATCAAAAATCTGTCAATTAGGCATAAATATACCTTATTATTCAATATAGGGTAGATAACAAAAATGTCAAACAAGAAATTATAATATGAATTACTACCGCATGGGACAAAGGAGAAAAAGGCGATAGTTCCCCGTATTATTGAAAAAGGATGATAATTACTAAGAACTTTATACTTATATGAATCACGTGATGTAGTCATCTATACCAAGCTTTTTAACAGTATTATTTTTTATGGCCATTTTTAATGAACTTTAAAAGAGAGGAAATAAATGCAACATTCGTTCTATTCATATAGAAACATATTTTTTTTAATAGGCTTATGTTGTCTTCTTTAAAAAGTAATCTGATTGTTTTCTATGATTATGTATAAAAATGTCAATTTTTTAAATATTTTTCGATATTTTTTTAAGACTGTTGAGTTGTTTGTCGTATATGCGGTGAGATGGTAAAAGAGTGCATTTTTATATATAAAAAGGGAATCGAATGAATAATAATAAAGCTTTTAGTCTCATTGAGCTTATGGTTGTTATCGCGATTATTGCGTTTCTTGCAATGATTGCAGTTCCTAATTTTAACCGATTTCTTGCAAAAGCAAAACGCGCAGAAGCATACATGAATTTAAGTGCATTATATGCAGCAGAAAAGGCATACTGGGCTGAGCACGGCAAATATTCAGATGTTTTGATTGGCGAAGGGAGTATTGGCTGGAAGCCGGAGGGTAATTTTTATTATACCTATGGCTTTATTGGTGCAGAAGGGAAGAATAACTTTATTGGTAAATTAAAGACATCCAGTACGCATTTACAAAATTCACGGGCAGATGGCAATGGGTTTATAGCGGTTGCGGCAGGAGATATCGATAATGATGGAAATCCAGACATTTTAACGGTTGATGAAAATAACAATATTGTTATTGTGCAAGATGATTTAATATAAAAAAAAAAAGAAGAAAGAGCGCGCTGAATTACTCTTTCTTCTTTTTTTTATTCGTTAATTGCTTAGCATGCAATGTTAATTTTAATTTTTTTATCAAATTTTACGACGATGATAGCTGAATTGCCATCGGGAGCAACGTATACTTGTGCGATTGCATGTCCTTCAGCAGATTGATTTTTTCCTGTTCCGCCGAGCACTATCATAGGTGTCACGCTTACAGCAACTTGAGGAGCGGGATCATTGATTATTTGTCCATTTCCAAGAGTGAATATTTGATTAGGCTTAGTTTCACTGTTTGAATTGAATCGAAAAGTTTGTGATTCTTGAGCTGCAATTGTACCAAGAGCAAGATCATCTGAAGAAACAAGTTCTGTAGCAACTACTTGCCATGTACCAATATTGTTTAATTCAGTTAAAGGTTGCCCGTGTTTATCAACTAAATATGATTCCTGAGAAAGATCAACGGTGCCCTTAGGATATATTAAGCCATTTTGGATAAGTGTTGTTCCAGCTGGTCGCATAGTTGCTGGGCTGTCGGTAATACTACCGCCTACATTCGCGGCAAATATAGCCCAAGAAGCTGATTCATCAATAAGTATTTGTACTTCATCGGTTTCTACGATTTTAGCAAAGGCGGTTAGAGAAAAGATATTGAGTATAACAGCGCAGATGATATGCAGTTTTTTCATGAAAGCATCCTTTTTTTTAAAAAATGGTTTTTTTAGTAAAAATGATAATAATAATTATGTTGTTTAAATTGCAAGATTTTAAAAAAACAAAAGGATGTGCGTGTTAAAAAAAATATATAGTATTGCTCCAATAGCTAAAAACGGCCCAAATGGTATCTGCGGGTTTGCAGCTTGTTTTGTATAACGCGCATATAACAGATATGACAAGCCACAAAATGATCCTACGGTAGAACCAATAGTGACGCTTGCCCAGCAACCAACTATTCCTGTGAATGAACCAATAAAACAAAGCAGATCAAAATCGCCTTCGCCAATACCGTCTTTACGGGTAAAATATTTAAAAAGGTGATTAATGATGAACAGAAAAAAGTACCCAAAAAGGGCTCCAAAAACAGATTCACCAAAAGAAATGGGCAGCTTATTATACGAGCTTAAAATAAACATAAGTGGCACTAAGTAGAGGGTTACGTAACGCGAAATTAGCATGGTTTCTATGTCAGAGCGAAGCGTGACAAGGAGAGCAGATATACAGATAAAATATGCCAAAAAATAATGGTGAGGAATAAAAAGATACAAACATGTACAGAGTATGGTCGTTAAAAGCTCAACAAAGGGATATAGCCACGATATATTTTTTTTGCAGAATCGACATTTTCCTAACAAAAAAAACCATGAAAACAGAGGAATATTGTCATACCATAAGATGGTGTTTTTGCAGTGAGGGCAAAAAGAGCGAGATTTAAGGAGGGAATCTTGGGTAATAAGTCGATAGGCAAGCACATTAAGAAAAGATCCCCAACACAAAAAAAAGGGGATATAAAATAGCACAGAAATTATAGGAACTATAATTTTCCTTCTTTTTTTAAGTGATCAATAAGCGCGTTGATTTTTTCTGTTTTCTCATGACCCTCATCATAGCGGAAAATAAGATTTGGCGTATATCGCCCGTGGGATGTTTTTGCAAGAGCGGTACGTAATGATGGTTTATAAAGAATCAGAAGGGGAAGTCTACTTTCAAAGAATTCTTTTCCTTGTGATGAAAGAAATAACACATAACAGATGCCACCGTCAGGAGAAAGTGTTACTTTATTAATGAAAATACCATTGAGACGAGGCTCGTCCATGGCTATTTGCATAAATAACTGTGCTATTTCTCTAAAAAAGTAAGATTCTTTTTGTGCTTGTTTGATCGTTTGCTTTGCCATACGTTAGTCTTTAGGAGCAGTGCCTTGAGCTATCATGCGCATCATGTTTTGCTTAATTGCTCGGACAAGGCGTTTTCTGCGTTTTTGAGTAGTAGATTCAAAATAAACGGTACGTTTCATATCCCGTACGATACCTTCACGTTCTATTTTCTTTTTAAGCTGTCTGAGGGCTTTATCGATATGTCCGCTGACAGAAATTTCAATGTTTGATTTTTTTGACATAAAAATCAAGATCCTTTCGTTACATTGGGTTTTTTACAGTAGTATTAATAATATTCAATTTTTATCAAAAAGTCCAAAGATTATGAGGCGTTTAAATATTTCCAGATCAACAAACCTCCCATTATGGTAATAATGGGTAAAGCTACCCAAAAAAGCGATGGTTTTTGCGGTTGTGACGATTCTATCTTTTTTATAACATTTTTTTGAAAGCCTTCTAGGCTGTCCATACCACCTACAAGATCATATATATTAAAACCTGCATGATGATATGCAAAAAGCTTATCACCTGTTCTGCTAAATTCAAGAGATGTGATCTCATTTCCATTTTTGCTTATCCCAAGCAAAAATCCTGTTTCAGTGTCATATAATGAGAGTGTGTTGTTATAAAAGACGGCAAAAACAGCGCCATTGGGACTGAAGGCGGTTTTTATATTATATTTTTGATATTCCCGGTCTTTCTGATCAATATCTTCTTTTACGATGTTTAATTTTTGTAATGCAATGATTTTTGGTGTATACGTGTCAAGATCTATGGCGATGATACAATTACCCATTGCTTGATCGATAAAACATGTTGTTCTGTTTTCATCAAACGCTATTTTTCCTGGATAAAATGAGCGTTCAAAAAATCTTTGCCTATTAAAGATTTGCCAATTAGTGCTTTGCCGATTTATGATGGAATGTTTTAGGGTTTTTAGGCATGGGAATTGTTGTTCATTAAAAACGCATATTTGCTTTCCCTCAAGATTCCATATAAAAAGGTGCATGTCTGAAAGGCCAACCATATAGTCTTCATCAATCCAGCGCGCAGCATACATATATTCTTTGTCACTCTCAAGATTAATTTTGTTTGATACGATATTTGTACTTACATCATAATTAAGTATGTAAATGTCATTTGTATATTCGGTTTTTTCAACTAGATCGTATATGTGAGCGTGACATAAAAGGCGATTACCTGTTCTATTCCATTCTATTCCTGGTGTTTTTATGGTAGGATCCTCGATTTTATGTGAGTTTGTTGTACTTGTGCAGCACAAGCCCGTGCTAGAAACATGGCAAACCGTATCTCTAAAAAAAGCAATAATGTTTTTAGCCATATCTGGATGTGGGACAAAAAGATCATAAAATTTTACGCAAAAATTATCGTACCTTTGGGGTGATAATGTATCTATTGATGCACCAGAAATTACTTGCACGGGATGACCGTTTTTGGGGCATAAGAGTAAGGTTATATCGTGTTTGATAAAGCGTAAATATGCTGCTTCACGGGTAAACTGGGTACTCCTCGCAATGAGAGGTATGGTTGTGACAGGTTGTTGTGTTGTGTCATGCATGTCAGTCTTAAATAAAGAGATGTGCTTTGTGTTTTTTTCTGCGATTGCATAATATGAACCATTAGGACTGAGGGCAGAAGCTGCAATTTTTTCTGGATCGGTAAAATCAACAATGTGCGTGGGATTTGTTTTGAGATGATACAATGATAACATTTGCGATGCTAATTCTTGAGGAAGACA
>Ga0070741_10010693_pt1 | contig 17225 bp, 13 predicted proteins | sample Coa_R1_4_FD_66440 | JGI IMG/M metagenome (GOLD analysis project Ga0070741, IMG submission 66440) | Surface soil microbial communities from Centralia Pennsylvania, which are recovering from an underground coalmine fire - Coalmine... | ecosystem: Environmental > Terrestrial > Soil > Unclassified ...
CAAGGTCCTCTACGTCAGCACCGGCAAGCAGGGCGGGCAGCCGATGGGCCCCGCCGAGGTCAAGCGGCGCTATGGCATCCCGCCGAAGCTGGTCCCGGACCTGATCGCGCTGCGCGGCGATCCATCGGACGGCATCCCCGGCGCGAAGGGGGTCGGCGAGAAGACCGCCGTGGAGCTGCTTCGAAAGCACGGCTCGCTCGAGAAGGTGCTCGAGGCCGCGATCCGCGAACCGCGGCCGGCGCTCCGCACCGCCCTGGTCGGAGACCGCGAGCGGCTGATCGCCTTCAAGGACATCGCCACGCTGAGAACCGAGAAAGTCGGCCGTCCGCGCGACCGGCGAACCAACTACCGCGCTGCCGCCAGGGCCGCCCGCGAGCGCGGCATGAACCGGCTGGCCGAGCGGCTCGCGGATAGGGCGCGGGGCTAGAGGCGAGCTCAGCCCAGCAGGGCTGCGACGGCCGGCTTCGGCTTGCCGAGGTGGAAGCCCTGCGCATAGTCGACGCCGAACTCCCGAAGCAGGTCGAGCGAGCGATCGTCCCCGACGTATTCGGCGATCGTCTTCATCTCCAGGCCGCGCGCCACCTCCACCATCGCCTTGACCATCCGCTGGTCGAGCGGGCTGTGTACGAGGTTCTCGATGAAGTCGCCGTCGATCTTGAGATAGTCGAGCGGCAGGTACTTGAGGTAGTAGAAGGAGCCGAAGCCTGCGCCGAAGTCGTCGAGCGCGAACCGGCAGCCGAGCCGCGTCAGGCGCTTCGCGAAGCTGCTCGCCTCCTCCATGTTCGCGATCGCCGCGGTCTCGGTGATCTCGAAGACGAGCTTGCGAGGATCGACGCCGGTCTCGGCGATCTGTTCCTCGATCAGCTCGGGCAGCTCGGGATCGCCCACGGACTTCCCGGAGAGATTGATCTCGAGCAGCAGCTCGGGCGCTGCGCCCCCCTTGCCCTTGAGCTGGCCCAGCAGGTTGATCGCCTCATGCACGACCCAGCGATCGATCTCGCGGATCAGGCCGAAGCGCTCCGCCGGTGGCAGGAATGCGCCGGGCAGGATCAGGTCCTCGTCCTCGTCCCCGTGCATCCGAAGGAGGAGCTCGTACTGCGGGATGCGGCCCCCGGCCAGGTCGACGATCGGCTGGCAGTAGAGGACGAACCCGCCGCCCTCCAGCGCATCGCGGATCCTCTGCGTCCACGCCATGCCGGCGGCCGCCTGCACCTGACGGCCGCTCTCGGGCGTGTAGACGGCGATCGCGTCCCGCCCCGTGTCCTTCGCCTGGTACATGGCGATGTCCGCCTCGACCAGAGCCTCCTCGGCGGTCACCTGCTGCTGACCGAGGATCGTGATGCCGACGCTCGTCGTGATCCTGATCGGCTGGTCGCCGAAGGCGGTCGTATTCGCGCGCACGGCCTCCAAGAGCTCGCGTCCGACCTTCTCCGCCTCCTGCCTGCCGGCCTGCGGCAGCAAGACGGCGAACTCGTCCCCGCCGAGCCGGGCGAGCACGTCGGTCGGCCGGAGTCGCTTGCCCAGCAGGGCCGCGATGTTCCTGATCAGCTCGTCGCCGGCCTGATGGCCGAGGGTGTCGTTGACGTACTTGAAGTTGTCGAGGTCCAGCACCAGCGCGGCACCGCCGCCGTAGCGCTGGCTGTAGCTCACCTGGCGCTCGAGCTCCTCCTCGAAGCGCCGCCGGTTGAAGAGCCCGGTGAGCGCGTCGTGGTCCGCCAGGAACTTGAGCTGGGACTCGAAGCGCTGACGATCTGTGATGTCGTTGAAGGTGAGGACCGCACCGGTCGGCGGGCCGCCGTTCGGGCGGATCGGCGTCCGGATGTACTCGACGGGGAAGGAGCTGCCGTCCGAGCGGAAGAAGACGTCCTCCCCGGACTTGCTCGATTTGCCGTTGAAGCCGAGGAAGGGGCATTGGCGTGCGTCGTGCCGAACGCCCTCGCCGTCCGGCGGGCGATGCACGACCTGGTGGACCGAGCGCCCGATCAGCTCCTCGGGTCGGTAGCCGAGCATCCGCGCCGCCGCCGGGTTCACGAAGGTGGTCGCCCCCTCGGCGTCGAACCCGTAGATGCCCTCGCCGGCCGACTCGAGCAGAACCTCGGTCTGCCTGGTGAGCTCGGCGCGCTCCTCCTCCGCCAGCTTGCGCTCGATTCCCCGTCCGAGCTGGTTCCCGACCTGGGTCATGATCCTGAGCAGCGCCTCGTCGGGCTGGGTCGTCCTCGGCGCGTAGAACTCCAGCACCGCCAGGACCCGATCGCCGGTGAGGACGGGGAACGCGAAGCCGGCCACCACCCCGATCTCGCTGGCCATCCGTGCGCGCGGGAAGTTCGGGTCGCGATGGACGTCGACGATCCAGGCCGGCTCGCGTGACTCGAGCACCCGACCCGGCAGCCCAACGCCGGCGTCGAAGGTCATCCGCTCGGAGACCCGGCGGAACTCGTCGTAGCGACCGCCGTTGTCCACGTGCCAGATGCCGGCCGACTCGAGCCGATGCGACTCCTTCTCGTAGACGTAGACGTGTCCGACCGGCCAGCCGGTGTGGGCACAGACTCGCTCGACTGCGACTTGCAGCGCCTCCTCGATCGTCGCGGCCTGGTTCGCGGCGGTGGCGACGGTCTCGAGCAGCTCGAGCTCCGCCTTCCGGTCGTACAGCTCACGAGTCACCCTCTCGGAGATCGCCTCCGCCTCACGGCGCGCGGCGCGTTCGCGCGCATACCGCTTCCTCAGTCGATCGAGCTCCTCGTAGTCCACGGCTGCGGTATCGGACATCGCTAGGCCGCCTCGAATGAGATCTCGAGCAGGCACTTCGCGTCTCCGCGCTTCATGCAGCTCGGTTGCTGGATCGAGGCTCGCTCCCCGTAGTGGCCGGCGGCGCCCTCGATCAGGCCCTCGGCGAACGAGCAGAGCTGCCGCTGGGAGGAGTACCCCATCCGGAGGACCTCCTCGGAGGTCGTATCGAAGTCGAAGACCGGTACGTCGGCGCCGGGGTAGAGCTTTCGGACCTCCGGATGGATGATCTCGTTGAGGGTGAGGACGAACGCGCGGGTCGAGCCGTGGGGCTCGAAGAACTGCGGATAGCTCGTCGCGAGCAGCGGCAGGGCCTCCCGGCCGAACCAGCGAACCACCTCGTCCGGCGGCTGGGCGAGAGCCTCCGAGGCGGCCGCCACCAGCGCGTAGAAGTCGGCGTCCGAGTACCCGCCGAGGGACGTGTACGCGCCGTCGAGCCCGGCGGAGTCGAGGACCTTGTCCCAGGCCTCCTCACCGTAGTCCCTACTGACCACCTCCTCGAAGAGGTTGAAGACGACACCCTTCATGCAGGTCCTTCCGTGGGCCAGCTCGCGAGTCACAAATCGGGTACTGAGCGATGATCGTCCTTTCGGCGGACGCTCACGTCCGTACTTTTCACTATTCGTGGGAGAAAGGCGCGGCCCGCCTCGGCCGTCCGCGATATGGTCAGGCTCACCCGGTTGGAGGGGGCGTCCAGGGGGCAAAGGAGGCAACTGGCATGGGGAAACGGGAGATTGGCCTTGCGGCCGTCGTCGGAGCGCTGGCCTGCCTGGCCGCGCCGGCCGCCTCGTCGGCCGCCGTTTCATGCGTCTACACCGGCGCCGATCACACGCTGAGCGTGCTGGCGCCGAACTCGTTCGTCGGGATTGGCCGCTCGGGGGACTCGATCACCGTGACCGACGGCGCCGTCCAGATCGCGTGCACCGGCGGGACACCGACCGTCGCCAACACCGACTTCGTGAACGTCACCGGCAGCCTGACGAACCGGATCAGCCTGGCCGATGGCGCTTTCGCGCCCGGGGCCTCACCCGACCCGGACGGCAGCCCGGAGGTCACCTTCCGGTATCTCAGTCCCGGCGCCATCGACGTGTTCGGCTCCCCCGGGCCGGATCGCTTCGGCCTTGGCCCCCTCAGCGGAATCAACCTGAACGGCGACGGTGACACCGATGCCATCGGGCCCTTCACGAAGATCGTGCTCGAGGGCCGCGCGGGGAACGACGTGATCGTGCCGCAGAGCAACTACACGGCGACGGCCGCGATCGTGATCGCCACGGGCGGCGGGGGCAACGACACGGTCACCGCGCCGCCGGACGGGGCGGTCCTGCACGGTGGGGCCGGCAACGACCGGCTGATGGGCGGTCGCGGCCGTGACAACATCACCGGCGGCCGGGGCCACGACCTCATCCGGGGCGGAGGCGGCCGGGATCTGATTCGCGCCCGCGACAACACCCGGGACCGGGTCAACTGCGGCGCGGGGCTCGACAGCGTCAAGGCTGACGGCATCGACAAGCTGAAGGGCTGCGAGCGCCGCCTCGTGAAGCGCTGAGCCAGAGGGCCTAGATGCAGGTCGGCTGTGCCGAGGGCTGGAGCCGCTTCGTCGCGGTCGTCGTGATCCGGTAACCGAGCGGCTCGGAGAGTGCCGGGACCTTGACCGGCTGCCCGTTGACGGTCAGGTCGACCGACCCGTTGCCGAAGGTCATCTCGAACCCCGGGCCGGTGAAGGGCCCACGGGTCTGGCCGGGCGGCAGCGTCTCGCTGTTGACCAGGTGACGGCCGCTGTCGTCGACCAGGCAGACCCAGACGTCCGCGGTCGAACGCAACTCGACCGAGACCTGCGTAGGTGTCGTCGTCGAGGTGGTGGCGGTGGACGCGGCAGTGGTCGTCGCAGACGCATTCGTCCCGTGCCCGGGCTTCGCGGCCAGCGAGCCCTTGTGGGACTGGCTGCCGTTGCCGCCGCCGCCCGACCCTCCGACGACCGCGGCGATCACGAGCCCGAGGAGCACGGCCGTGACGAGCGCAGCGATCACGAGGCTCCGCGGGCGCGGACCCCCGCCGCGGCCCCGGCCGAGATCGCCCGTTTGCACCGCGCCGTACGGAACGTGGGCGGGGTGCGGGGTTTCGCCGGTGATCGCGCGGTAGCGCTCGAGCAGCGGCTCCTCGTCGAGCCCGAGGTAGCGGGCGTAGGTGGTGATGAAGCCGCGCACGTAGACCGGCTCGGGCAGGTCCTGCCAGCGGTCCTCCTCCAGCGCGGACAGGAGCTTCGCGCGGATCTTCGTGACCCGCTCGACCTCGCTCAGCTCGATGCCCTTCCGGGACCGGGCCTGGCGCAGCTGCTTGCCGACGCTTTGCACCATCCTCGTCGCTAATTCTCGCCCCGATCACGCTGCATTTGGGGGAGGTTCGACCGGGCCCGAGGGCGGATCAGCCGTCAATGAGCGTGGCGGACGGCTCGAGCGCCTCGCCGGGCTCGAGAGTCCGAGTCACGTAGGGACGCTCCGCGGCCGCCGACTCGAAGCGGCTCCGCTCCTGCTCGACCGGCCGGTACCAGGGATCGATCCCGAAGCCCCCAAAGTGGATCGGGACCATGCAGCGGGCTCCGAGCAGCCCGCCCGCCAGCGCGGCCTGCTCCGGCTCCATCGCGGCGGCCAGCGGACTCGGCGGCTGGAGGTGGGGAAAGTCGACGGCGGCGCCGTTGATCGGCGTCAGCACCACGTCGAAGGGGCCGTGGCGCGCCATCCGCCACCAGTATCCGTGGAAGATCGTGTCGCCCAGGTGGAGCACCCGGTTCCCCTCCGCCTCGACGAGCCAGGAGACCTGCGGGTCGCCGAGTCCGTCGACCGCGGGCAGAGCGCGGATCGCGAAAGGCCCGGCCTCAAACGACTCCCAGCTCGAGACCTGGCGCCGGGTGAGGCCGGCGGCCTCGAGCTCGGCATTCGCCTGGGCCAGGGCGAGGTTCTCGACGTCCTCGCCGCCGGGCCAGTCCGGCTCGTACACCGTCGCGTCGGGCGCCAGGGCGCCGGCCAGAGCGGCGGCGTCCGTGTGGTCGCGGTGCAGGTGGGTGACGAGCCCGGCGACGGCCGTGCCCGCGGCCTCCGGCGCGCTCACCGCCGGCAGCTCGACACCGCGCACGACGTCGTCGCCGAGGGCCGCAAAGGTGGCGACGGGGTCTCGGAGCGGATCGATGACCAGCGCCGCCCCGCCCGCCTCGATCTCGACCCCGGCCCAGCCCAGCCATCTGATCCTCATCCCCAGGCTCCTCTCGTTTATCGGACGATCGTACGTTATATGATCCGAGCGTGCCCCGCCGCTCGCAGGCCGCCGTCGCGGAGACCCGCGCCGCCGTCACCGAGGCGGCGGTCGGCCGCGCCTCCGTCGAGGGGCTCGAGGCCCTGACGATCGGCGCCCTGGCCGCCCAGACCGAAATGCGGAAGAGCAGTCTCTTCAGCCTGTTCGGCAGCAAGCGGGAGCTCCAGCTCGCGACCCTCGCGGCCGCGGTGGAGCACTTCAAGCGCGAGGTCTGGGCGCCGGTCGCCGAACAGCCGCCGGGCCTGCCGCGGCTGCTCGCCCTCTGTGACAGCTGGCTCGCTTATCACGAGCGGGAGGCGATGCCGGGTGGCTGCTTCCTCACCACCGCGACCGTCGAGTACGACGCCCGGCCGGGCCCACTTCGCGACGAGGTCGCGCGGACGATGAGGCGGTGGCACGGGGTGCTCGAGCGTGAGGCCACCACCGCCGTTGAGGCCGGCGACCTGCCGCCCGGGACGGATCCCGCGGGTGTCGCCTTCGAGCTGAATGCGCTCGCGGCGGCGGCCAGCTACGGCTTCCAGCTGTGGCGCGACCCCGAGGTCTTCGAGCGCGCGCGGCGGTCGATGCGGAGGGCGCTCGGCCGGCTCGACGACTGAGCCAGCCGGGGAACTGCGACACGCGGAAGCGCTTTCTGCTTTTGTGACCACCGATGTTCCGGATGCTCGGGGGAATTCTGGGGGCGGTCCTCTGCTCTCTCGTGCTCGCCGGCAGCGCGGCCGCGGCCGAGCCGTCGTTCAGCGCGCACGGGAGCGCCGAGCAGGTCTACGCGACCGGGCTTCCCGCGAACGCCCCCGTGTCGCTCCTCGACCCCAGCGGCCTGGTCGTCTCGAGTCGCGACGCGAACTTCCTCGGCGGCGCGCTGTGGCGCAACGTCACGCCCGGCGACGGCTACCGCGTCCGCCTCGACACCACCGGCGAGACCTCGGGCCCGCTGGCCGTGATCAGCACCGACCCGACCCCGCCGTCCACCGACATCTACGACCAGACGATCCCGTCCGACGGGTACGGCTACCTGACCACCCGCGACGGGACCAAGCTGGCCTACTCGGTCCATCCACCGACCGACGTGCTCAACGCCCTCGGCCAGAACCTCCCCGAGAGCGTCACGCGGCCGATCACCGACCACGTCCCCTCGCCGACGCTGATCGAGTACTCCGGGTACGGGTACGCCCGCCCGAGCGGCCCGGTCAACGGGATCGAGGCCCTCGCCAACCTGATGGGCTTCACGGTGGTCGACGTCAACATGCGCGGCACGGGCTGCTCGGGAGGGGCCTTCGACTTCTTCGAGCCGCTCCAGAACCTGGACGGCTACGACGTGATCGAAACCGTCGCCCGCCAGCCCTGGGTGGCCCACCACAAGGTCGGCATGCTGGGGATCTCCTACGGCGGGATCAGCCAGCTCTTCACCGCCCAGGAGCGCCCGCCGAGCCTGGCCGCGATCGCTCCCCTCTCCGTCATCGACCAGACCCAGACGACCCTCTATCCCGGCGGCATCCTGAACACCGGTTTCGCGGTCGCCTGGGCGCAGGAGCGCCAGCAGGAGGCCAAGCCGGCCGACCCCAACGCCGATCCGAACGACCCGCGCTACGGGGGACAGCCGTACGCGGACCAACAGATCAAGGACGGCGACGCGACTTGCGCGGCCAACCAGGTCCTGCACCCGGAGGCCACGGACCTGATGGCGAAGATCCGCGCCAACGACCACTACATCCCCTCGGTCGCCGACCCGGTCTCGCCGATCACCTTCGTCGACAAGATCAACGTGCCCGTCTTCATGGCCTGCCAGTTCACGGACGAGCAGACCGGCGGCCATTGCCCGACACTGGCCGAGCACATGACCGGCACGGACAAGAAGTGGTTCACGTTCACCAACGGGGTCCACACCGACTCGCTCGACCCCGAGATCTACAACCGCTTATACGACTTCCTCTCGATCTACGTGGCCCAACAGGCGCCGTTAGTGGGCTCGGCGCTCGTCCGGGCGAGCTTTCCCGTCGCCTTCCAGGCGATCTGGGGGATCGGCGGGCCGGGAGGCGCGCCGCCGCCGGATGCGCAGCTCCCGCTCGACCCGATACAGCTGCAGCCGACTCTCGACACGGCCCGGACGGAGTTCGAGAAGCAGCCCGAGATCCGCATCCTGTTCGACAACGGCGCCGGCATGGCGAGCCACCCGGGGTGGCCCTACCCCGGCTTCGAGCAATCGTTCTCGAGCTTCCCCATCCCGGGGACGACCGGGCAATCCTGGTATCTGGGTCCGGGCGGGAGCCTCGACGACCAGCCCGGGGCGAGCACCGGCGCCGACGCCTTCACCTGGGACGTCGCCGACCGGCCCCTGACCGACTTCACCGGCGACACGGGCTCGGGGCCGAACGGGCTCTGGACCGCGACGCCCCCGTTCAACTGGCAGCAGGACCCGTCGGGAACCGCCGTCTCGTACGTCACCGCCCCGCTCAGCCAGGACACGGCCGTGATCGGCGCCGGCCGCGTGGACCTCTGGGTCAAGTCCTCCACACCCGACGTCGACCTGCAGGCGACGATCAGCGAGGTCCGCCCTGACGGCAAGGAGAGCTTCGTGCAGAACGGCTGGATCCGCACCAAGGCCCGGGCGCTCGACCCGGCCAAGAGCACCGAGCTCGAGCCCGTGCCGAGCTTCAGGCAGGAGGACTTCGCGGACATGCCGCCCGACCAATTCGTCCCGGTCACGATCCCCCTCTACTACGAGGGGCACATGTACCGGGCGGGCTCCCGGATCCGGATCAGGATCAGTGCGCCCAACGGAGACCAGCCGATCTGGTCGTTCAGCGAGACCCAGCCACCCGGCGGCACGGCCAATGTCGAGATCGCCTACGGCGGGGACATGCCCTCGCGCCTCGAGCTCCCTGTCGTCCCCGGGATCACGGCCCCGACCGCGCTGCCACCGTGCCCGAGCCTGCGCAACGAGCCCTGCCGCGACTACCAGCCCTTCACGAACGGGGCCGGGACGCCGCCGGCAACGGGGGGCCAGGGGACTGGGACCACGCCGCCAACCTCGACGACGCCGGGAACCGGCCAGACCGAGGGCACCAAGAAGAATTCCAGGCACTGCAAGCGGAAGCACCGCCGGGCCGCCGCCGCCCGGAAGAAGTGCCGGAAATAGCCCGCTAGCGGCGATCAGCGCAGGTCAGCTCCGGGGCTCGAGCCGGACGCGTGCTCCGTCTGCGGGAATCAGCATCGGGTGCGTGCGCCGCGGGGGCTCGCCGCGCTCGCGCACGGCGTGCAGCCTGCGCCGCTGGAGCAGGGTCCGCATCAGCACGCGGGACTCGAACAGCGCAAGGGAAGCTCCCAGACAGCGATGGGGCCCGCCGCCGAAGGCCAGCCAGGTGTAGGTGCCGGGCCGCGTGTCCAGGAAGCGCTCGGGGCGGAAGCTCAAGGGATCGGGGTAGATCTCCGGGCTTTCGTGAACGGCGAGTATCGAGATGACCAGCAAAGTCCCGCGCGGCACCCGGACCCCATTGAGCTCGAACTCCTGACGCGCCCGCCGCCCGGTGAACGGGAACGCCGGGCGGAGCCTCATCACCTCGGTGATCACCGCGTCCAGGTACGCGTGATCGCCCGCAGCGACACTTTGCTCGAGGCGGCCCAGAACCTCTGGATGGCTGACGAGCATCTCCGCTACCCAGCCCAACGTGATCGCGGTCGTCTCATACCCGGCGAGCATCAGCCCGCGCAGGTCCCGCGCCAGGGTCGCGTCATCCTTCGGCCGATCGTCGTCGGAGCCGAGCTCCAGGAGGAGGGCCAGGCAGTCGTCGCTGCGATGCGAGCGGCCGGATCGACGCTCCGCGATCTCCTCGAGCACAATCTCGTCGACCGCCGCTGCGGCCCGCTCCAGCGGCGGATAGCGCCGCCAGCGGCCCGTGAACAGCACGCCGAGGATTCCCGCCCCGAGGAAGCCGTCGCTCTCGGTGACCCTGCAGTACCGGACCATCGCCCTGTCCAGCCGCCGCATCCTCTCGGGCTTCGAGACCCCGAAGATCACCGTCCTCATCACGTCCAGCACGAACTGCTGCGCGAGCTCCACGAACTCGAGCTCACGTCCGGTCGGCCAGGCCTCCACCCTCTCGGCGGCGATCTCGACCAGCGCCTGCTCGTAGGCACGCATCATCTCGCCGTGGAACGGCGGCGCCATTCTGCGCCGCTCGCGGACGTGCTCGTCGCCCTCGAGGAAGATCAGCGAGTCGCCGCCGAAGAGCACGGGATGAGGCGTCAGCCTGTGGAGGGCCTCACCCAGCGAGAGCGCACCGTCGCGATCGGTGAGGATCGCCTTCGCGTCGTCGGGCGAGCGGGTCACCAGGAGCGTCGGCGCGCCCGGCAGATCGACCACGAAGCGCTCCCCCAACCGCCACAGCGGCGAGCGCCGGGTGCCGGGCCGGAAGCACCTCTGAAGCCCGGTGGCCAGATCGCGAAGAGCGGCCCTGGGTAGAGCCGCGGGGCCGTGCTCCCCCGCGCCGCTGCCGCCGGCTGTGGTCGCGCCCGCGACGTCCACGGGCTCGATCATCCCACTCCCACCCCTCGCCGCCGTTCCCCGGGAGGGAAAACGCCTCTTGAACTGACCCCCGGCGGCTAATCCCGGTGAAGGGCCGCGGCGAGCCGCTGGTCCTGTTCGGGATGCGCGACACGACCCGCCTCAGCACCCCCGTGATGGCGGCGCCGCAGGGGGAGCGCGCCCGACAGGATTCGAACCTGTGACCTTCGGTTTCGTAGACCGACGCTCTATCCGACTGAGCTACGGGCGCGGGAGGCACAAGCGTAGCGGCGGGTCCGCCGCCAGAGTCGGCTAGCTGAGCTCGGGGATGAAGCGCTCGACGTGGGCGTTGATCGTCTCGCGGACCCAGCGCTGCTCCTCCGAGCTGGCCATCCGGTACCGGCCGATCAGCATCTTCTGGTCGTCGAGCGGCAGGCCCGAGATCTCCCAGCGCGTCACCAGGTACTCGAACAGCATCTCCTGACGGCGCGCCCAGACGTCCTCCGCCGAGGCCGCGTCCTTGCGGTGCGGCTTGTTGAGCTTGCGGACGGTCCGGTCGCTGAGCGACTGGCGCAGCGTCAACACGTTCCCCTCCGGGTCGGTGTAGTCGACGGTCTCGACCGCCTCTCGCTCGTGGCGCTTGCGTCTCGGCATGGGGCCTTCCTGATCTGGGGTGACAGTGTCGACCCTAATAAGGAAGGTCGGTTTAGGGTTGCCGCGTCACCGAGCCGGTCAACATCGCCGATCTCGAGCGCCTGGCCGCCGAGAGGCTCGAGCCGGGCGCTCACGCCTACTTCGCCGGCGGCGCCGGTGACGAGCGGACGCTGCGCCGGAACGCCGAGGCCTTCGCGGGCTGGGAGCTGCGCCCCCGCGTGCTCGTCGACGTCTCGGAGGTCACGACCCGGGCGACCGTGCTCGGCACCGAGGTCGAGCTGCCGATCCTGGTGGCGCCGGTCGCCTTCCAGCTGCTCGCCCACCCGGACGGCGAGTGCGGGATGGCCCGGGCCGCCGCGGCAGCCGGCACCGTGCTCTGCGTCTCCAGCCTGACCAGCACCCGGCCCGGCGAGGTGGCGGAGGCGGCGCCGGGCGGGAAGCGCTGGATGCAGGTCTACCTCTTCCGCGACCGCGGGGTGACCAGGGCGATGGTCGAGGAGGCCGCCGGTGCGGGCTACGAGGCGCTGCTGCTCACGGTCGATGCGCCGTACGCGGGGCGCCGGGAGCGCGATCTCCGCGCCGGCTTCGAGGTGCCCGCCGAGATCCGCGCGCCCGCGATCGAGTCGGCGGTCGGTCACCGGAGCCTGACCACGGCCGAGGTCTTCGAGCTCGTCGATCCCTCGATCACCTGGAGGGACCTGGAGAGGCTCTGCGGCGAGTTCGAGCTTCCGGTGCTCGTCAAGGGGCTGATCACGGGCGAGGACGCCGCGCTCGCCGTCGAGCACGGCGCCGCCGGCGTCGTCGTCTCGAACCACGGCGGCCGGCAGCTCGACAGTGCGCCGGCGACGATCGACGCCCTTCCCGAGGTCGTCGAGGCGGTGGCCGGCCGCATCCCGGTCCTGATCGACGGCGGCATCCGCCGGGGCACGGACGCGGCGGTGGCGCTCGCGCTGGGCGCCGAGGCCGTGCTGGTGGGGCGGCCGGCTCTCTGGGGGCTGGCGGTCGACGGCGAGGCCGGCGCGCGCCGATCGCTCGAGATCCTCGGCGACGAGCTGCGGCTCGCCCTCGCGCTGCTCGGGGCGGCCGATCCGTCCGCTCTCAGCGAAGAGCACGTCCAGCGGCGGGCCGGCGCCGGTTAGGCTGCCGCGCCCGTGGCGACGCAGGCAAAGCCTCCGCAGCGCCTCTCCGGCTCGGACATGTCGAACCTGTTCGCGGAGCGCGGGCCGATCCACGTCCACGTCGGGGCGACGATCATCGTCGAGGGAGCGGCCCCGACCTACGAGCAGCTCGTCCGCCACGTCGAGAAGCGGCTGCTGCTCGTGCCCCGCTTCCGGCAGCGGATCGTGAAGATCCCTCTCGGGATCGAGAACCCGGTCTGGGGCGACGACCCGCAGTTCGACGTCCGCCGCCACGTCCGCCACGTGTCGGTGCCGCGGCCCGGCCGGCTCGACCAGCTCCGGGACCTGGTCGGCCGGGTGATGTCCGAGCCCCTCGACATGGAGCGGCCGCTCTGGCAGCTCTATTTGATCGAGGGACTCAGTGGCCGCCACGCCTACGTCTCGAAGACCCATCACGCGCTGGTCGACGGCGTGGCGGCCGTCGACGTCGGCACGATCCTGCTCGACACGACCAAGCGCGGCACCCGGGTCCAGGCCCCGGAGGCGCCCTGGGACCCGGACGAGCCCAGCCCCACCATGCTGGTCACCCAGGCCGCCTCCGAGCGGGTCAGCAGGCCGCTGCGAGCCGCCGGCCGCGCCGCGAGGACCGCGATGACGATGCCCGCCCAGACCGCCGCCCGGGTGATCCGCACCGCGGAGGCCTTCACCGGGCTTGCCTCCGGCGGCCCGAGGGTGCCGCGCAGCTCGCTCAACGTCCGGATCGGGAGAGACCGGCGTGTCGCCTGGGCGCGCACCGACCTCGAGCGCCTCAAGCGCGCCCGCGGGGTGGCCGAGGGATCGACCGTCAACGACGTCGTGCTCTCGGTCGCCGCCGGGGCGCTCCGGCGCTTCCTCGAGGGCCGCGGCGATCCGGTGCCCGGCCATCTGGTCGCCCTGGTCCCGGTCAGCATCAGGCGGCCGAACGAGAGGGGTGAGCTCGGGAACCGGATCTCGACGATCATGGTCCGGCTGCCGCTCGACGAGCCGGACCCCCGGAAGCGCCTGGAGCGCCTGCGCGACGAGACCCGCCGCCTCAAGGATTCCGACAACGCCCGGGCGGCCTCGCTGCTGATCGAGGCCACCGGCTGGGCGCCCCCGACGATCAACCGCCTGCTCTCCTCCGCGATGGCTCGTCCCTTGCTCTTCAACCTGGTCGTCTCGAACGTGCCCGGCCCCCAGCGTCCTCTCTACCTGCTCGGCCGCCGGATCAAGGAGATCTATCCCTTCGTTCCCCTCTCCCCCCAGAACCATGCCCTCTCGATCGGGATGCTGAGCTATGACGGCCGCATCTTCTTCGGGCTGGCCGGGGACCACGACGTCATTCCCGACCTCGACGACCTCGCTGCCGCCCTCCGCGTGGCCCTTCGCGAGCAGCCGGTGCCGCGGGCGAAGCCGAAGCAGGCGAAACGGACCAGGTCTGCCTCCGCGAGGAAACCGGCGGCGAGGAAACAGCGGACCGAGAAGCCGGCGGCGCGGCTCCGCCGGCGGCTGCGCCGCGACCGTGCGGCCTAGAGCCCCGGTCGGCGGCACAGATCCGCACCGTTCCCCCAGCCGATCAGGCGTGAATGAAGACCGGCGCGCCGAGCGGCACCCTGGCGAACAGCGAGACCATGTTCGGGTCCGAGGCGCGCAGGCAGCCGTGCGAGTTGGCGACCCCGATCGCGGCGTTCGTGCCGTGGATGGCCATCCTGTTGCCCCCGATCCAGCCCGGCGGCAGGTTCGGCTGGCGGCCCGAGAGAGCAAGGACGCAGCAGCCGTACCAGGGCCCGAGCCCGCGGCCGACGAGCCCGTCGGTGATCGAGTAGCTGCCCAGCGGCGTCGGCGAGCCGGGCGAGCCGACGCTGACCGGGAACCGTGTGAGGATCCGGTTGCCGTAGTGGAGCGTGAGCTCGTGCGTCGAGACGTCGGCCGTGACGAAGAAATGGGTCTGCGTGACGTCGAGGGCGAAGCGGTCGTCGCGGATCCAGGCGAGCTCGCCGTTCGGGAGCTCGGCGGTCGGCACCCCGAACCAGTCGCCGTGTACGCGCTCCACCCAGAAGACGCGGATCGAGTGGAACTCGGTGCGGTCGCCAGCCCGTGCGATCACGCGGCCGCCGGGCGAGGAGTGGAGGGCGACGGTGTGCCCCGGCCGCACCGTGGCGATCGGGAAGCTCGGGCCCTTGACCCGGGGCGACGGCGGGACGAGGCCGATCTGCGGCAGCGGCAGGGTCGCCCGCGCCGCGGCGGCCACAGGGTTCTGGCTCGGCGCCGAGGCGGCGATCCCCAGCGCCGCGATCAACGCGAGGAGGCTGCCCATGGGTCGCGAGGCCTTGCCGGAGATGCCACTAGGCGGAGAGGGAGGGATTCGAACCCTCGAGAGAGCTATCAGCCCCCTACTCGCTTAGCAGGCGAGTGCCTTCAGCCGCTCGGCCACCTCTCCGGGGGCGACGGTCGCCGGGGCGACCACGCGGCCCGATTGTAGGCTGGATCGCGATGCCTGCCCCGGACGAGACCGCCACCCGGGAGGCATACGAGCGCCTCGAATCGGTCTTCTCCGACGTTCAGGCGCCGTTCGCCTTCGTCGACCTGGACGCGGTCTGGGCGAACGCCGCCGACATGCTGCGCCGCTCGCGCGGCAAGCCGATCCGGATCGCCAGCAAGTCGATCAGGTCGCGGCCCGTGCTGGAGCGGCTGCTCGATCTCGATCCCGGCTTCCAGGGGACGCTCGCCTTCACCCTTCCCGAGGCCCTCTGGCTCCGGGAGCACGGCATCCGCAACCTGGTCGTCGCCTATCCCACCACCGACCGCGCCGCGCTGACGCGGCTCGCGCGGGTCACCTCCGAGGACCCGGACGAGGCGCCCGCCGTGATGGTGGACTCGCCGGACCACCTCGACCTGATCGAGTCGGCGACCGCCTCGTTCGTCGCCCCGATCCGCGTCGCGATCGACATCGACCTCTCCTGGTGGGCCCTGGGCGGCCGCCTCAAGGTCGGCCCGAAGCGCTCCCCGATCCGGGACGGGCCCGCCGCGGCTGCGCTCGCCGCGGAGATCGGGCGGCGTGAGCGGGTGAAGCTGGTCGGGCTGATGGCCTACGAGGGCCAGATCGCGGGCGTCGGGGACAACGTGCCGGGCAAGCCGGTCACGAACCTGCTCATCCGCCGCATGCAGGCCGCCTCGGCGAAGGACGTCGAGGAGCGGCGCGCCGATGTCGTCACCGCGGTCAGTGAGGTGACGGAGCTCGAGTTCGTGAACGGCGGCGGGACCGGGTCCATCGAGGGCACCGCGTCGGAAGGGGCGGTGACGGAGGTCGCGGCGGGGTCCGGCTTCTTCGCGCCGGTCCTCTTCGATCACTATCGCGCCTTCACGCTCCGGCCGGCCGCGATGTTCGCCCTGCCGGTTGTGCGCCGGCCCGGGCGGCGGGTCGTCACGGCGCTCGGCGGCGGCTATCTTGCCTCCGGGGTCGGCGCCAAGGACCGGATGCCGGTGCCCTACCTCCCGGCTGGACTCGAGCTCGATCCCTTCGAGGGAACCGGCGAGGTGCAGACGCCCCTGAGGGGGGCGGCGGCGGATCGGCTCGCGATCGGTGACCGCGTCTACCTCCGGCACGTCAAGGCGGGCGAGCTCTGCGAGCGCTTCGACCGGCTCTACCTGGTCGCCGGCACCACGATCCGCGATCAGGTGCCGACGTACCGCGGCGAGGGCAAGACCTTCCTCTAGCCGCTGTCGGCGGCGACGGCCCGCGGCGCCCCCAGCACCCGGTCGAGATAGTGGTTGCGAAAGGAGCCCGCGGGGTCGAGACGATCTCGAGCCGCGAGGAAATCGCCCCAGCGCGGATAGCGCTCGGCGAGCGTGGCCGCCGTCTGGAAGTGACGCTTGCCCCAGTGCGGCCTGCCGCCGTAGGCGTCCATGATCGACTCGACCGCCCGGAAGTAGCTCTCCCAAGCCATCCCCTCGTACTGATGAACCGCGATATAGGCGCTGTCGCGGTCGTGGGCGGGGCTGAGCCACGAGTCGTCGCCCGCCACGAACCGCACCTCGATCGGGAAACCGACGGGCGGGTCCGCCCGCTCGGCGACCTCGAGCACGCGAGGGATCGCCTCGGCCGCGTCGCGCCGCGGGATCGCGTACTCCATCTCGGTGAAGCGGACGAGGCGCCGGCTGGCAAAGACGCGGTAGCTGCGATCCATCTTCGTCGTCTTCGCGACCTGCGATGCGATCAGCCTCGAGAGGCGCGGGATCCTCGACGGGAAGCGACGGCCGAGGCGAGCGACCGCGCCCATCGTCCAGTTCTCGAGCAGGATCTCCTGGCCGAACTCGAGGGCGGCGTTCCGCGGCTGCGGGGGCTCGTCGGTCCGCTCGCTCTGGCGGAGCAGCGCGACGTCGGTATGGGGGAAGACGTAGAACTCGAAGTGGTCCGAGCCGTCGGCGAGGTCGTAGAGGCGCTCGAGGGTCTGGTCGAGCGGCAATGGCGAGTCGGTGCGGTGCACCGTGAAGGCCGGCACCGTCCGGAGCGTCACCGTCGCGATTACGCCGAGCGCGCCCAGGCCGATGCGCGCCGCCGGCAGCAGCTCGGGCTCGGAGCTCGGCGAGACATCCAGCAGGGTGCCGTCCGGCAGCACCAGCTCCATCGCCTCGACCATCGAGGAGAGGTTGCGGAAGCGCGAGCCGGTGCCGTGCGTCCCGGTCGAGATCGCGCCCGAGATGGTCTGCTTGTCGATGTCACCGAGGTTCTCGAGGGCGAGCCCCGCCCCCCAGATCACCTCGCTCAGCTCGCGCAGGGCGATTCCCGCCTCGACTTTCACCAGCCCCGCTTCCCGGTCCACGTCGAGCACACGGTTGAGGCC
>Ga0070741_10010694_pt1 | contig 17223 bp, 15 predicted proteins | sample Coa_R1_4_FD_66440 | JGI IMG/M metagenome (GOLD analysis project Ga0070741, IMG submission 66440) | Surface soil microbial communities from Centralia Pennsylvania, which are recovering from an underground coalmine fire - Coalmine... | ecosystem: Environmental > Terrestrial > Soil > Unclassified ...
CGATGGCGTACCGGCGCGCAGCGGATTTCCTGAACGTCAACGGCGTCGACGTCGTGTGCATGCAGCACGAATATGGAATCTTCGGCGGCAAGGCCGGCAGCCACGTGCTCGCGCTGCTCCGCGAGCTGCGGATGCCGATCGTGACGACACTCCACACCATTCTCGGTGCCCCCGCGCCCGCGCAGCGTGCCGTGATGGACGAGATCGTCGAGCTTTCCGAGCGCGTGGTCGTGATGAGCGCGCACGGCGCCACGCTCCTGAACGACGTGTACGGCGTGCCGGACCACAAGATCGATCTCATTCCCCACGGAATTCCGGACGTCCCGTCGGCGACGCGGAGCAAGGACCAGCTCGGAGTCGAGGGCAAGTTCGTGATCCTGACGTTCGGGCTGCTTTCGCCGGACAAGGGGATCGAGCACGTCATCGACGCGCTGCCGGCGATTCTCGCGCGCTACCCGGAGACGGTTTACCTCGTGCTCGGTGCGACCCATCCTCACGTGAAGGAGCGGCAGGGCGAGACCTACCGGCTCATGCTGGAGATTCGCGCGCGACGGCTCGGGGTGGATTCGAACATCATCTTTCACGATCGCTTCGTCAGCCTCGGCGAGTTGGTCGAGTTCCTCTCCGCCGCAGACATCTATGTCACCCCGTATCTCAACCCGGAGCAGATCACGTCCGGAACGTTGGCGTACGCGGTCGGCGCGGGGAAGGCGGTGATTTCCACGCCCTACCTGTACGCGCGCGAGCTCCTCGGCGACGGCTGCGGGATCCTGGTGCCGTGGAGAGATCCGGAGGCGATCGCGCGGGAAGTCGTCGACCTCCTCGGCGACGATGCGAAGCGGCTCGCTCTGTGCGAACGCGCGGCCGCTCACGGTCGCAGCATGCGGTGGCCGGTGGTGGCGCGCCGCTACATGGAGAGCTTCGAGCGTTCACGCACCGAGCACGCGGAGCGCCGCCGTACGGTGTTCCAGGCGAAGACGCTCGCGACGCGGCCGACCGACCTGCCCGAGATCAACCTCGAGCACGTCCTCCTGATGAGCGATCAGACGGGCATGCTGCAGCACGCGTCCTTCAACGTCCCGCAGTATGACGACGGGTACTGCCTCGACGACAACGCCCGCGCCCTCCTCCTGATGGCCCTGGTCGAGGACGCCGGTGCCGAGGACGGGAAGATCGTGCGTGCGCTCGCCGCTCGCTACCTGGCCTTCGTGAGCCACGCGTTCGACTCGGCGCACGGGCGATTCCGGAACTTCATGTCGTACGCGCGCCAGTGGGTCGAAGAGCGCGGTTCGGAGGACAGCCATGGGCGTGCGCTCTGGGCGCTCGGGACCGTGGTCGGCCGCTCCAGCGATCCGGGGAAGCAGAGCCTCGGAGGGGAGCTGTTCCATGCCGCGTTGCCATCGGTGGCGGCGTTCACGAGCCCGCGCGCCTGGGCCTTCACGCTCCTCGGGATCGACGAGTACCTGCGCGCGTTCGAGGGAGACAGCAACGTTCAGGCGGTACGGACGTTGCTGGCGCAGCGACTGCTCGACCTGTTCCGGCGGTCGAGCGGGAGCAAATGGCCGTGGTTCGAGGACCGCGTCACGTACTCGAACGCGCGGTTGCCGCAGGCGCTCATCGTGTCTGGAGCGTGGATGGAAGATGAGGAGATGACGGACGCGGGCACACGTTCGCTCCAGTGGCTGGCCGACATCCAATGCTCGGAGGACGGCTATTTCAGCCCCATCGGCTCGAACGGTTTCTACCGGCGCGGCGCGCCGAAGGCGCTGTTCGACCAGCAGCCCGTGGAGGCGTGCGCGATGGTGTCGGCGTGCCTCCAGGCGGCTCGCCTGACCGGCGAGGGCCGGTGGGTGCAGCATGCACGCCGCGCGTTCGGCTGGTTCCTCGGACAGAATCACCTCCAGCAGTCGCTGTACGATGCGACCACGGGCGGCTGCCGCGACGGACTGCACGCCGATCGCGTCAACGAGAACCAGGGGGCGGAATCGACCCTCTCCTTCCTGCTCGCCCTCGCGGAGATGCGCTCCGCCGATCGGTCCGGGTCGGCGACCCGGGGGACCGCCCCATGAGCGCGCCGCGCGGCTACGCGGAGCTGCTCCGTCGCCACGGCAACAATCCACTACTCACCGCAGCGGATTGGCCCTATCCCGCCCACACCGTCTTCAACGCCGGCGCGACGCGGCTGCACGACGGCACGACGTTGCTGCTCTGCCGGGTCGAGGACCGTCGCGGGCATTCGCACCTGTGCGCGGCCCGGTCGGCAGACGGCGTGACCGGATGGGTGATCGACCGCGAGCCCACGTTCCGGGGAGATCCCGAGCACTATCCGGAGGAGCTCTGGGGGATCGAGGACCCACGGATCACGTTCGTCGACGAGCTCGGCAAGTACGTGATCGCGTACACCGCCTTCAGCAGGGGCGGGCCGGGCGTTGCGCTCGCGCTCACGGAGGACTTCCGTCGCTTCGAACGCTGCGGACTGATCATGCAGCCGGACGACAAGGATGCCGCGTTGCTTCCGCGCCGTATCGACGGGAGCTTCGCGCTGCTGCATCGCCCGATGACGGATTCGGGGGCGCACATCTGGATCTCGTTCTCGCCGGACCTGCGGAACTGGGGAGGCCACAAGCTCGTGCTGCAGGCCCGCAAGGGGGCGTGGTGGGACGCCAACAAGGTGGGACTGTCACCCCCGTTGATCGAGACGCCTCGCGGGTGGCTGATGCTCTATCATGGCGTTCGGCAGACGGCGGCCGGATGTCTCTACCGTGTCGGCGTCGCCTTGTTCGAGCTGGACAGGCCGGACCACTGTCTCTTGCGCGGCGATTCGTGGATTTTTGGCCCCGAGGCCCCCTACGAGCGAGACGGAGACGTCGCCAACGTCACGTTCCCCTGCGGCTACACGCTCGGCGCCGACGGCGACACGATCAACGTCTACTATGGCGCCGCAGATACCAGCATCGCGCTCGCATCGGGAAGCATTCGAGAGCTGCTCTCCTGGCTCGACGAACACGGCAGCGCGTAAGTTCTCCGAGCGCCTTTTTCTTTGGGCGGCCTGCGGTTCACCGCGCGCTCACCTCCCAGGCGGGATCGACGATCGTGTCGCGGGCCTCCGACAGGACGCCCCGATTGTCGAGGTACCGCCAGGGATGGAAGTCACGTCGATGATAGGCAACCACGGCGCGCCATCGACCGCGAAGCATCGCGTCGCGCCCGAAGACGAAGCGGATGAGACCTCGCCACGCGTGCACGTTCCCCGCGGTGCCGGTGCTGGCGACGATGCGATACGAAACCGACGGAAGCGCGAGCGCGACGAGGACGAGAGCGATCCACAACCCGGCGATGCGGACGGCATAGGTGTAGAGCCCGCGGCCGCGGACGGCGTGAAACGCGTCGAAGAGCACCGCCTTGTGCTCGACCTCCTCGTAGCCATGCCACCGGAACAGCCGGGCGATGCGAGGGTCGACACCCTCGAGGAGCTGCGGCCGCGAGAGGATCGCGTTGCCGATTTCGCCGAGGAGATGCTCGCCCGCCATCGCGACCGCGCTCCTGAGATCGCTCGAGGTCCAGTCGACGATCGCGAGCCATCGCAGCAAGGAATCCGCGATCGGGTCGATGGGCACCCCCCACCGGACGAGCAGCCGGTTGAACGCCGCGTGCATACCGGCATGGGCGGCCTCCTGGCGAAGGAAGGCATCGAGCTCGGCACGCGACGCCTCATCGGGCAGGCGGAGCAGCAGCCTCCGGGCGTCGGCGATGAAGAAGCTCTCCACCGCCGGCGCCATCGCCGAGAGCGCCTCGAGAAAGGCGGTGGGTCCGATGCCCGCGGGATGCCAGGCACGCGGCACCTCGTGCTCGAGGCCCTCGAAGTCGAAGCCCGGCCGCCTGGGCGTGACCCTGATACTCGGCCTGCCGCTGGAGGTCGATGACGGCGCCGTCGTGGACTTCTCCACGAGTCGCGTGCTTATTTCTTCCCCTTCCCGGGAATCTGCGTGGCCCGACTCTGGCTGTCCTGTTTCGATCTCGCCTGGGCCGCGTTCTCTGCCTTGGCGGCGGTCTTCTGCTTCTGGTCGCGCTCTTTCGACTTGGGTGATCTGTCGCCCACGAGTGCCTCCATTCCGTGGTTCAGGGCTTCCGCCACACGATCGCAGTCGCGCTGTGGAAGGGCAAGCGGGGTCTGGCGGAGATGACGTGGTCTTTCCATATGGCGGGCAGCGAAGTGAAAGAGCGCGTTCGCCGATGGGACGGGGGGCCGGACACCTAAAGGCACGACGCGCCGCTAGACCGCGGCGGCCAGCTCCGCGACGTCCGCCTCTGCGGCCGCGCCGAGGTAGCGCTTGGCGACGGCCAGCGCCTGGAGCTCGTGTCCGGGAAGCGCGGTGAGCACGTCGAGGACGCGGTCCCAGCGCTCGGAGTCTGCGCCGGCGACCTCGTACCAGTGCATCGCACCCTCGACGGCCTTCCGTCGGAGAAGACCGTCGCCGAGGGCGAGAATTTCGGTGCGCGGCAGCGGCAGGCCGTTCCGCTCGCAGATGTCGACCGCATCGATGATTCGTCCTTGCGCCATCAGGCGGCCGACGAGACGCTTCCAGTCCTCTCGCCGCGCGTGGGCGGCGTTGCGCAGGAAGAGACTCATCGCGGTGTCGACGAAGCCGTGGTCGAGATACCGCCGGGCGACGTACAGCTCGCTTCGTGTGCGTCGTGTTGCGAACGTTTTTGCGGCGAGCGGCATCCGGACCTCCTCGTGTCGATGTGATGTACGCATGTCGGGGGGGATGCATCGCAAGGCGCGTGCCCGCCGGCGATCCGGCCGAACACGCGCGCGAGCGGCCGGCGGGCTGTGTCAGACGCGGGACAGGGTGCCCGTTCCGGCTCCAGGATGTGTCGCCACGATCCTCAGACCGCGTGGCCCACGGCGCGCGGCAGATCGAAGGCGATGGCGACCGCTGAGGCGCCGACCAACGCTTCGAGCTCACGACGCGCTTCGCTGTCCGCGAGGGAGTGCGCCGCAGTCGCGATGAGCGCGCCGCCGTGCCGCGTGCGCTGGAGCGCTCCGCCGGCCAGGTCCGCGGCGTGTTGCGTGGAGGATGCTGAGCGTCCCGCGGGCGGGGAGGAAGAAGCGGTCGACTACGACGAAGCCGGCGAGCAAGGCCAGCAACGCAGCACACCGACCGTCAATGCGCGGCCCGCGTCTGCCGTGCTTCCCGAAGCCCTGCTGTGGAACCCGTCGGCGTACGGGTGTCGTCCCCTGCTTCGCGATCGCACCACCACACCCCGGAACCGCGACTGAGCGGGATCCCCTTGTCGAGGTGGCGGAGCTCCACGCCCTTCGCCTGGAGCTCGGCGAGCCGCGGCAGCAGGTCGTCCCCCTCGACATGCGCGATCCGTGCCCGGAGGCCGAGCTTCGTGGCGAGCTGGTCGAGCTCGGCGGCGAGTCCCGCGGGGTTGGAGCCAGTCTCTGAATCCGGCGGGCAACGGCATCTGGCACACCGTCCAGAACGAGGCTATGCTGTGTGTCGATATAGGCAAGGAGTGCGAAGCCATGAGTACTGTGTCCCGAAAACGCACCGCGACACCCAAGACGCGACGCCGAAGAAAGGCCGGGCATTCGCCCTTCAAGACGCGGATGTACAAGGCGGCCAAGGTGGGCAGAGTGAGCGAACACGCGCGAGTGGTCGCGTACAACGTGTTGTGGAAGCACGGCGTCGATGCCTGCGTGAAGCACGTCGCGAGCGCCACGCCAATGCAGATCGTTGCGATCGAGCGCGCCGGCGTTCCGGGATCGTTCATCAAGGATCTCTCCAAGCGGATGAAGATTCCGTCGTCGCGCATCTTCAGGATACTCGGCGTTCCGAAGGCCACAGCAGAGAAGAAGGCGGCGACGGGAGCGATGGTGGAGGGCCGCGGGGGTCAGGCCGCGATAGGCATGGTGAAGCTTCTGGGCATTGTCCAGAGCATCGTCGCCAACAGCACGGCGAGTAAGGCTCGGGACTTCGACGCGGCCAAGTGGCTCGGTCTATGGATCGAGCGCCCGCAGCCTGCTCTCGGTGGCCGCAAGCCCGCCGACCTTCTCGACACGCCCACCGGCGTCGAGGTCGTCGCGAGGGTGCTCGGCTCGGTCGAAAGCGGCGCGTACCAGTGAAGCTTTGGCGGATTGCCGCCGAGACCCGCACGTACGCAGCGATCGACTTGACCGGCGGTGGTGCCGCCACCAGGCCGGGGCGCTGGAACGATGAGAAGGAGCCGGTCGTCTACTGTGCTCCCACGATCGCGCTCGCCGTACTCGAGACCGCGGCACACGTGGACGATTCGGGTTTGCCGCTGAACAAGTTCGTCGTCGAGATCGACGTCCCGGACGACGTGTGGGCGAGGCGTGAGACCCTCGACGTTGCGACCCTCCCTCCGGCTTGGGCGGCCATTCCGGCGGGCCGTGCCAGCGTGGCGATCGGCTCGGCATGGCTGTCGTCGCTTCGGTCGGCGATCCTGATGGTCCCGTCCGTGATCGTCCCTGAGGAATGGGCGGCGCTGATCAACCCGAGGCATGCCGATGCCTCCGTGATCACGGCGAGGGCCGTGCGGGTCTTCGACTACGACCGACTCTTCCGCCCGATGCTGCCGACGAAGTGAGCCGTCGCCGACCGCTGTGGGCCCGTAGTCGCGATAGCCGGAGAAGTCTGCGTCGCGCCCGGGACCCGCAGATAGAGTCTTCCTGTCCAAGGTCTCTGCAAGGCGCGGAGATGTTCCGAGCGTCAGACGGCAGCCTTGCGAGCTTCAGCGCCAGGAAGAGCGCCGTCTCGACCCGGGGTATCGTCACGTAGCGCGCCGCGCGGAGACCGTCGCGGACGCGCCCGAGGGTGGCGTCAGCGGGAGACACTCGCGACCGGCGAGCTGGGCATGTTCTGCCAACCTCGTCGCACACCGCTACCGGCGGGGCAGCCTTCGTCACCGATTGCACCCGCACGGGACGGCGGAATATGGCCGATCTGTGGCGGATCCTCACCACCCCGGGCCGCGACACTGGAGGCTGTCGCTGGCGCGCACAGGCGACCTGCTCAACTGGACGCCCGCCGACAAGTGCCTCTTCGCCGCGGTCGTCGAGTTCCCCATCATCGCCTGGTACGCGACGATCTGGGCTTTCCTTCTGCGACATCCCGAGAGCGGGGCGTACTTCGATCGCGGCCTACTGGAGCGGATTTACACCGTCTATTTCGCGTTTTTCCTCGGCGGCTGGTTCGCAATCGCCGTGGCGGCGCTGGTGCTCCGGCGGCGTTCGCCGACCAACCGCCCGCTCGTCCACGTCACCGTCCAGTTCTTCAGTCTGATGGCCTGGGCGGGCGCATATCTCCAAGGCCACTACACCACCCCGTTCACGGGGGCGGTCGCGGTGGGAGGCGCCGCCATCGCCTTCATTCTCTTCGAGCCGTGGGCGACCTTGCCAGCACTCGCGTCCTTTCAATTATTGCTCATCGCGACGGCGGTCGCGGAGCAGATGGGCGCGATCCCCTATGCACCGATCATGACGGGTCCACCGTTCGCGCACGGCCGCCTCTCCGGGTGGTGGATCGCCGGGCCGGTCGCCGTTTCGTACACGGTCATGTTCGCGGCGATCGCCCTCATCTACCACGTCGTGGAGCGCTGGCGTCGGCGCGAGGAAGAGCTCGCCCGCGCGAACGACATCATCAGCCGCTACGTCGCGGCGCAGCTGGCCGAGCAGATCCGTCTCGGCAGGTACGGCGTGATGGACGTCCACGAGCGGCGGCGGTTGACGCTCTTCTTCTCCGACATCAGGGGATTCAGCGAGATCGCCGATCGCATCGAGCCCGAGGATCTCTCCGCGCTTCTCAACGAGTACTTCGCCGAGATGACGGCGATCGCCGAGCGGTATGGCGCCACGATAGACAAGTTCGTCGGCGACGCCATCATGATCTTCTTCGGCGCGCCCGAGGCGACGGACGACCGGGACCAGGCTCTCCGCGCCGTCCGGATGGCCGTCGAGATGCAAACGCGGATGACCCGGCTCCGTGAGAAGTGGAGCCGGCAGGGGCTCGAGGAACCGTTCACGATCCGCATCGGCATCAACACGGGGGTCGCGAGCGTAGGGAGCTTCGGGGCTCGCGGCCGCTTGGACTACACGGCCATCGGGCGACAGGTGAACCTGGCGGCGCGCCTCCAGGCGAGCTGCGAGCCCGGCAGTATTCTGGCAGTCATGCCACCTGGGCCCTGGTGTGCGACGACATTCCGTGTACCGCCCGGGGCGAGCTCCGAGTCAAGGGCTTTCATCACCCGGTGAAGATCTACGAGGTGACCGCGACGTGCGGACCATCAGTCGCGCTGTCGCCGTGAGCGCCAAACCGCGGAGCGACGGCTACAGAGTGCCGAGGAAGACGTCCGCGATGTCCGCGATCGACTCGGCGCAGCCGGCTGAGAGCTTCGGCTTCTCGCCCCCGCTGGCTCGGAGCGCCGAACGGCGAGCCCGCTCGAGCAAATGCTTTGCCTTCGCGTGGAGCATCCTCGTTCTCCGCGGGCGGACGAGCTCCGCGCGCTCGAGCGCCTTCGCCCCGCGATCGAGCGTCCGGCGGAGCGCGGCGGGGATGCTGTCGAGCGCACACGCCGGTCCCTTGAGCACCGCGTTCACCGAGGACTCCGGCGTCCGACATCCCGGGGTGACGCCGCTGACCGGCGCGGGCGGCGCCGTCGTCGAACGCGCGTCTCGACCGTGTTGCTCGAGAATGCGACGACCACGTCGGGCGTCGGCTCCGAACCGACTCGGTGCCGCCGGCGTCGACGGTGCGCGCGAAGAAGTGCGCGGTCGAGGCGCCGGTCGGGGCGTCGACGTTCTGGATCGGGTTGAAGTTCGGCGTGCCGGTGAACGTGAACGTCCCCGGGGGTCCGTGGGCGGCGATGTCCGCGAACCAGTCGAGGACGTCGTCGAGGATCCCGGCGTTCGGCAGGTTGATCCCGTGCTCGAGGTTCGGGAATCGTTCCCGGTCAGCAGGAAGTCGTCGGCGTGCGCGAACTCGGGGACGAACGTGACCGTCCCGGGAAGCGTGCCGATGCTGGCCGCGTGCGTCGCGAGACCGTTCTGCAGGAGCGCCGCGGTCGCGCCGCCGGGCGCGTTCGCGTGGAGCGTGCCCGGCGTCCCCGGGTTCGCGATCGGCAGCGCGAGCGCGCTCTGGTGAGGTCCTGCACGTACGGGTCGAAGATGCCGAGGTGCGCTCGGGCTTCGTCCCGATCGAGCCCGACCTCCAGGCGTCCCGCTCCGGAGCCTCATTTACGGCCGGCCGGTTTTGGCGTATGGCGCGGCGAACCGCCGGGAGAGCTGCCGCAGGACCTGATCCGTCATATCGCGGATCGGTCGCAGTGGATGGTTGCCGGAATCCGCTGCTCGGGAGACACATAACTGAACATTCCCGCCTGCTGCTCGTCCGCTCCCCGCATCGGCGTCCTCCTCCCTGCTAGTCTGCTAGCAGAGCGCCACCCCGCGATCAACGACATCGCGCGTTTTACGCGGCCTGCTACAGGAGGCTCGTCCGCTGGGAGATCGACTCGGCCGCCCGTCGGCATCGGGTGTACCTCGACCGCTGCCGGCGCCTGGGGTACTGGACGGGGCGGGACGATCGGCGTGGACACACGGAAGCTGGGCGCCATCGCCGGGATTGTCGGGTCGGTGGCGTTCATTGCGATCTTCACTATCGAGGGATGGTTGCGCCCAGGCTACGACGCGCATCGCATGTTCGTGAGCGAACTCGCGCTCGGACCACGCGGGTTCGTGGGGATCCTCAACTGCGTCGCCTGCGGCTTCGCGACCATCCTCTTTGCGCGTGGCATGCGTGCCGAGTTTCCGGTGGCCCCCGCGGCCGCGCGGCAGCTCGACGTGGTCGGCGTTGGCCTGATCGGCGCGGGGCTCTTCGTGATGGATCCGTTCGGGACGCCGACCAGCCACTTGAGCTGGCATGGGCTTCTGCACGGCGTCTTCGGCGCCCTGTTCTTCTGGTACGGCGCGCCGATCGCCTGCTTCCTCTTCGCCCGGCATTTCCGCGAAGCGCCGCGCTGGCGGTCGCTCGCCAGGTACACGCTCGGGACCGGCGTCGTCACGATCGTCATCGCGATCGCCGGCCGCCTCAGCCTCGGCCTCGATCCCACGAGGCGGCCGTCATGGGGCGGGGTCGTCCAGCGAACGCACCATATCCTCTATTTCATCTGGCAGGCCGTCGTGGCCGGCCGACTCGCGGGTGCCGGCGAACGGATCGCCCCGTCCGCGGCTCGAGGCGACCAGAGCGTTCGGGTATCGAGCGACGGGCGTTGATCCGGCTGGGACGAATCACCGCCGTTTTCCGCAGCCTGCTAGTCTCGAGTTCTACTTCGCCGGCATCCACAAGACGCCCAATCTCATCGTCGCACCCTATCCTGGCCACAGCGTGGGCTACGACAACGAGGTCGTCCGCGACGCGCTCATAACCTTCTCGAAGTGCTTCCGGATGCCATACTGCCCTCACTTGATCGTGCGACACACGAAAGCGCTGAAGTCGCAGCAGGCCCGCGTGCCTCCAGGACCATTGCAGGCGTCGCACCAGCTCGCCGTCCAGCACTTCCCGCAGGGTGGCTTCCGGCACGACCCCCTCGCTCGCGAGCTCATCATCGCTCTCCTGGAGCTTCTCGACGGCCCCGTGAAGCCTGGGGAAGGCCGTGCTGAGGATCGCCATGCCGGTGTCGCAGCCATCTTCGCCCGCGAGCGACAGCTCCATGGCTTCGACGACGGGCTCGGTTGCCATCCGACCGACGTCTTCGACGACCACCTGGTCGGGCGTGACGGGCTCGCCGGGGCGCGCCTCTTGGATGCGCCGATGGTTGTCCTCGTCACGGGCGCGTACGAGCGACGCCGAAAGGTCCGGCCAGCGGACGAGGTAGATGGGCATGGCTTCCCTCCTCGACGCGGCAAGCCCCCCCGCCGCTCGCCCGTGCAGGCGGCGAAGCTATCAGGCTCCACGACACCTGGCACAGGTGTACGCGGCTGACGCGCAGACACCCGACCCTGGACCGTCGCGGCAGGCCCGCCGGTCATGTGCGGCACGATGCTCGGGGACGAGGATCGGGCCATCCGCATCGCTCCCGGCGGCACGCGCGCCTGTCATGGTGTCGAGCGCGCGTGCCACGCCTCGAGCGGCCGATCCCCTCGTCGCTATTCGGCGAGGAGGCTCCGCGGAATGTCGACGAGCCGCGCGCGCAGGAACTCCCCGAGACTCTTCGCCTGCGCGTCGCTCCGGGTCGATGCCGCCACCCCGTCGCCGAGGAGCCCGTGCACGACGAAGTTGAGGCTCCAGAGGTTCGGCAGCGCGTGCCGCTCGACCTCGAGCGCGGCGGCCTCCGGGACGAGGCGCTTGAACGTCTCGACGCTGAGCGTGTCCGCGAGCCACGCGTAGCTCGCCGCGTTCCTCGCCCAGACGCCGACGTTCGCGTTCCCGCCCTTGTCGCCCGACCGCGCGCCGCAGATCGTCCCGAGCGGCAGCCGCTCGGTCGGACCACCGGGCGGCGGCGCGACGGCCGGTGATGCGACGGTGACCGCCCCACCACCTGGCGGCGGGATGACCGGCGGCACGACGATCGTCTCCCCGCCGATGACGACGCGGTGCTCGACCAGCTCCGAGGGCACGAGCGCCGGCCAGTAGACGCCGTACGGCGAGCCGTCTCCCGGCGGCGAGGTGATGAAGAAGCCGGGGTAGTTCGCGAGCGCCATCTCGACCGCCTTGTTGCTGAACGCGCGGCCGACGCGGCTCGCGTCCGGGTCCTTCACGAGGACGCGGAGGTAGGCGAACGCCTCGTCGTTGGTGGTCGGGTCCGGCCGGTCCGAGCGCACGAGCTGCACGTGCGTCTCGGCGAAGCGCTCCTTGCCGCCGAGGAGCGTCCAGAGCGTCTGCTCGGCGGTCTCGGCCTTCGCGGCGATGTCGAGGCCGGCCAGCACGAACGTCATCGAGTTCCGGTAGCCGCCGAGGTAGTTGATGCAGACCTTCGTCGTCGGCGGGGGCGGCTCGCCGCGGATGCCGGAGACGCGGACGCGGTCCGGTCCCTCCTGCTCGAGGCGGATCGAGTCGAAGCGCGCCGTCGCATCGGGATTCAGATACCGGTGCCCCTGGATCTCGTAGAGGAGCTGCGCCGTGACCGTCCCGACCGAGACGAGGCCGCCGGTCCCGGGATGCTTGGTCACGACGAACGAGCCGTCGGCGTGCATCTCGGCCAGCGGGAAGCCGATGCGGGCGATGTCCGGCACGTCGTGGAAGAAGGAGTAGTTCCCGCCCGTGCACTGCGGACCGCACTCGAGGATGTGCCCGGCGACGATCCCGGCGGCGAGGCGGTCCCAGTCGTCGCGCTTCCAGCCGAACTTCCACGCCGCGGGCCCGAGGGTCAGCGCGGCGTCCGTGACGCGCGGGCAGATGACGACGTCGGCGCCGCGCTGGAGCGCCTCGACGATGCCCCACGCGCCGAGGTACGCGTTCGCCGTCACCACCTGCTTGTCGAGCGCGGCGAGCGGGATGCCCTTGTCGAGGTGGCGGAGCTCCACGCCCTTCGCCTGGAGCTCGGCGAGCCGCGGCAGGAGGTCGTCCCCCTCGACGTGCGCGATCCGCGCTCGAACGCCGAGCTTCGTGGCGAGCTTGTCGAGCTCGGCGGCGAGCCCGGCGGGATTCAAGCCGCCGGCATTGACCACGACCCGGATGCCGCGCGCGATGCACGTGCCGAGCACCTCCTCCATCTGCCGGAGGAAGGTGCGCGCGTAGCCGGCGTCCGGGCTCTTCAGCTTGTCGCGGAAGAGGATCATGAGCGTCAGCTCGGCGAGGTAGTCGCCCGTCAGCACGTCGATCGGGCCGCCCTCGACCATCTCGCGGGCCGCGCTCAGCCGGTCGCCGTAGAAGCCGCTGCAGTTCGCGATGCGGAGCACGTCGTCCGAGGCCATGGCTACTCCGCCCACCGCGGCTTCCGCTTCTGGGCGAAGGCTTGCATGCCTTCGGCGGCTTCCTCGGAGGCGAAGAGTGCCAGACTCGTCGCGGTCGTCACGCGGAACGCCTCGTCGAGGGAGAGCGTCGGGATGCGACGCACGAGCTGCTTCGCCTCGCGGACGGCGTTCGGGCCCCCCAGCCGGACGAGGCCCGCGACCTCTTCGACGGCGCGGTCCAGCTCGGCGGCCGGCACGGCGCGGTGGACGAGCCCCACCTCGACCGCCCGCGCGGCGGAAATGCGCTCGCCCGTCAGGAAGAGCCACATCGCGTTCTGGATGCCCAGCTTCGGGATGCAGACGGCGGAGATGATGGCCGGGATCACGCCGACGCGGACCTCGCTGAACGCGAACGCCGCGCTGTCGGCCGCGATGGTCAGATCGCACGCCGCCGTGAGGCCGAGCCCGCCGCCGAAGGCGTGCCCGTTGATGCGGCCGATCACGGGCTTCGGCGAATTCCAGATCGTCTTCAGCACGGTGACGAACGGATGCTCCTCGCCCTCGGTGGCGGTGAGGCCACCGGACTTGAGGTCCGCACCGGCGCAGAACGCGGCACCGGCGCCCGTCAGCACCACGGTCCGCACCTGCGGATCGGCGAGCGCCGTCACCAGATGGCTACGCATCCCGTCGACGAGATCCGCGCCGAGCGCGTTCCTTCGCTCCGGCTGATTCAGCGTGATCCAGGCTGCATCCCGCCTCACCTCGTACAGCACCGCGTCGCTCATGCCGAAGCCTCCTCCTGCTGCGCGTCCACGACCACGAGGACGTCGCCGGCGTTCACCTGCTGTCCCGGTTCGACGGGCACCTCGCGGACGACGCCGTCCTCGGGCGCCCGCACCTCGTGCTCCATCTTCATCGCCTCGAGAAGCGCGAGGATCTGGCCCTTGATCACGCGATCGCCCGGAGCGCAGTGCACGGCGAGGACGCGTCCGGGCATCGGCGCTCGGCAGCCGCCGTGCTCCTCCTCGGACGCCGGCGGCGGGAAGCGCGGCACCTCGTGCAGCTCGGACGTGCCGAGCGCGCTCTGCACCCAGCGGAGGTCGTCGCGCGTGGCGATCCGGCACGCGCGGCGGACGCCGTCGAGCAGGATCGCGATGTGGTCCGCGCCCCAGTCGAGGACGCTCGCCTCGTGCGGAGCGCCGTCGACGGTGACTTCGATCCGCGCCGGCGCCCGCACGCGATAGGCGACGGCGATCGTCGCCTCGGCGCTCCGGAAGAATACCTCCTGCGGCTGGCTCGGGTTGTTCCGCCAGCCCGACGGGAGCCCGCGCAGCACGGGCGCCGCGGCCCGCCGGCGCTCCTGGAGCCAGAGGGCGGCCGCGACCGCGTGCACGCGATCTGCCTCGCGCTCGGCGGCCGTCGGCTCGCGATTCGGGACGACGTGCGTGCCGACGAAATGCGTGTCGAAGCGTCCGGCCGCGAATTCGGGATGGCGGAGCACGTCGAGGAGGACCGGGACGTTCGTGCGGACGCCGTGGGCGCGCGTCGTCGCGAGTGCACGCGCGAGCCGTGCGAGCGCCTCGGCTCGCGTCGGTGCGTGCGCGATCACCTTGGCGAGCATCGGGTCGTAGTGGATGCTGACTTCGGATCCGGTCTCGACCCCGCTCTCCCAGCGAATGCCCGGCCCGCGGCCCTCCTCCCACACGACGAGCGTGCCGGTCGACGGCAGGAAGTCCGTGCGCGGGTCCTCGGCGTAGACGCGTGCCTCGATCGCGTGCCCGCGGAGGACGATGTCCTCCTGGCGGAGCGGCAGCGGCTCGCCCTGCGCGACGAGTATCTGGAGGCGGACGAGGTCGAGGCCGGTCACTTCCTCGGTCACCGGGTGCTCGACCTGGAGACGCGTGTTCACCTCGAGGAAGTAGAAGTCGCCCGACGCGTCGACGACGAACTCGACCGTGCCCGCGTTGTGGTACGCGATCGCGCGTCCGGCGGCGATCGCGGCGGCGCACATACGCTGGCGGAGCGCCTCGTCGAGGGCAGGGGAGGGCGACTCCTCGAGGATCTTCTGGTGCCGGCGTTGCACGGAGCACTCGCGCTCGAAGCAGTGGAGGAGCGTGCCGTGGGTGTCGCCGAGTATCTGGATCTCCACGTGTCGGGGAGCAGTGACGTAGCGCTCGACGAGGAGCGTGTCGTCGCCGAAAGCGCTCTTTGCCTCGCGCCGTGCCGCCTCGAGGGCGGGCGCGAGGCCGGCGGGATCCCGTACGAGCCGCATGCCCCGTCCGCCCCCGCCCGCGGACGCCTTCACGAGGAGCGGGTAGCCGACCGTCCGCCCGCGCTCCGCCACCTCGCGATCGTCGAGCCCGGCGACCGTGAAGCCCGGCACGACCGGGACCCCCGCGGCCTCCATGATGCGCTTCGCCTCGATCTTGCTGCCCATGCGCCGGATGGCCTCCGGCGACGGGCCGATGAAGACGACGCCCGCGTCGGCGCAGGCCTGCGCGAAGTCGGCATTCTCCGAGAGGAAGCCGTAGCCGGGGTGGATGGCATCGGCGCCGGCGCGGCGCGCGACGTCGAGCATCGCCTCGATGGCGAGGAAGGACGAGGTCGAGACCGGCGGACCGATGGAGACGGCCTCGTCGGCGGCGCGGACGAAGGGCGCCTCGCGATCTGGGTCCGCGTAGACGGCGACCGTCGCGATGCCCATCGCACGGCAGGTGCGCATGACGCGGGCGGCGATCTCGCCGCGGTTGGCGATGAGGATCTTTTCGATGGGGCGCATCGCAGGTGGGCCCGGGGCCAGGGCTCGGTTATCTCGTGGCAGGAAGGCAAATCAATCGCCGGCGGGAGGGCCTGCGCGTTGCCGCGGTCCTCGATCGCGCGGTCCCACGGTTGGTCGAACCGCTTCGTGACCTTCCCCGACTTGACGGCAACGACATGCGCAGAGTAGCCCGCCACCGGATGCCGTTGGCACGGATGACCGAGAACAGGCTTCTTGCTGCCCTGGCGCTGCCGTCGGCGGGCTTCGAGGGATGACCGCAATGGAGCTGAACCCGTTCGCACACGAGTTCCACGAGGACCCGCATCCGACCTACCGATGGCTCCGCGAGCACGCGCCGCTCTATCGGAACGAGCAGCTGGGGTTCTACGCCCTCACTCGCTACGCCGACGTGCGCGACGCCTCGCTCGACTGGGCCACCTACAGCTCGGCCGAAGGCACGACCGTCGAGCGGCTCGATCCGACGTGGCTCACCGAGCGGCCGATGATGATCTTCATGGACCCGCCGCGCCATGATCGCCTGCGCGCGCTCGTCAGCCGTACCTTCACGCCCCGGCGTATCGCCGAGCTCGAGCCGTTCGTACGCGAAACCGTGATCCGTCTCCTCGGACGCCTCGTCGCGGAGGGGGGCGGCGACTTCGTGAAGGATTTCTCGGCGCCGCTCCCCATGGAAGTCATCTTCACGCTTCTCGGCGTGCCCGACGCCGACCGCCGGCAGCTCCGCATCTGGATGGATCACTCGCTCGAGCGCGACCGCGACACGCCGACGATACCGGCGCACGCGATCGAAGCGATGGTGAACCTGATGCAGTACTGGGAGCAGTTCCTGCCCGAGCTGAGACGCCGCCCGAACGACGGCCTCATCGCCGCGCTCCTGGAGGTGGAGATCGACGGGGAGCGTCTCAGCGACGGGGAGATCAGCGGGTTCTGCTCGCTCCTCGGCGCTGCGGGCAACGAGACCGTGACGAAGCTGCTCGCGGGCGCCTGCGTGCAGCTCGCGCGGCATCCCGACCAGTGGGCCGACCTCGTCGCCGACGCGAGCCTCGTCCCGACGGCGGTCGAAGAAGCGCTCCGCTACACGTCGCCGTCTCAGTACCAGGGTCGCGTGGTGACCAAGGACGTCACGTGGCACGGGACACTGGTACCCGGCGGATCGCGCATCCTGCTCGTCACCGGATCGGCGAACCGCGACGAGCGCATGTTCCCCGAGCCCGAGCGCTTCGACGTCCGCCGTCACCCGAACGACCATCTCGCACTCGGCCTCGGGGTCCACTTCTGCCTCGGCGCCGCGCTGGCACGGCTCGAGAGCCGGGTCTCGCTCGAGGAGCTGACGCGTCACTTTCCACGCTATGGCGTCGACGAAGCCCGCTGCGTGCGCGTGCATATGAGCAACGTGCACGGGTTCGAGTCCGTACCGTTCGAAGCGCGGTAGCGACGCGGGAATCAGTGTCCGATCAGACGGATTGACGATCCCGGCGGCGACGGCCACTCTCGGACCCATGATCTCCTCCCGTCTGTCGGCGATTCT
>Ga0070741_10010695_pt1 | contig 17222 bp, 16 predicted proteins | sample Coa_R1_4_FD_66440 | JGI IMG/M metagenome (GOLD analysis project Ga0070741, IMG submission 66440) | Surface soil microbial communities from Centralia Pennsylvania, which are recovering from an underground coalmine fire - Coalmine... | ecosystem: Environmental > Terrestrial > Soil > Unclassified ...
GTCGGAAGAGATCAGTCGCGAGAAGCTCTGGCTGATGTTCGACCCGAAGGGTGGTCACCTGGAAGGCTCGATGAACACATCCGGGCCGCACATCGGCGGTAAAGGGACGATGTATATGACAGTCACCGGAATCGTTCTGAATCGGGCGGGCAGTTAGCCGATTTTTGTCGCCCTGGCAAACCAGCCACCGCAGCGGATAACTTCGCCTGCGGTGGCGGCATCAGCCGTTCGATTTCGTCTCGGTGCGCAGTCAGGAATGCGCCGCCGAGATGAACATAACTTCTCGGGACGCCTGATCCCTGCCTGGACACACGCTGACCCACGTCAGCAAAAGGAAGGCAGTTGAAATCATCCGATGAATCATCGCAGCAGCAGCGTGGCAACATCCGTGCCGATGACCTTACGCCTGCCCTTCGCCTGAGCGCCCGACGGTGGCTCATCGCCCGTCGCGCGCCGCGCAGTACGAGGACGGCCCTTTCAAAGTCCGGCGTGACCCGGACGGCGGCGATGGCCACAGCCTCGCAAGCTACGACTACGCTTCAGACCATTTGATTGCCTTTGCCGCCCGCTCAATCGTTCGCGTTACCTCGCGCGCGGGGCGGGGCCAACCAGCGGCAAATCCGGCGCCGGGGCTGCGATTATTCCGGCTGCCCGGTCTTATCCCCCGCCATCACGACTTCCGGCACATACAGAAAGCGCGAGCAGTTGGCACAGGCGAGGAACAGCCCCAGCCGCGCCCGTTGCAGGCGGGCCGAAGCGATGGACATGTTGCACGCCCCGCAGCGCTGGCCCTTGATCGGCGCGAAAACCCCGTGACCGCCCCTGCCCGCCAGATACCGGCGCAAGGCTTCGAGCATCTCCCGCGAATGCGGCTGTTGCTCCAGCAGCCGCTTCGTCAGGACGGCCTCAGTGATCTTTACAGAAACAGCACCCATCTTCAGTCCTTCCCCTTTCAGCACGCTTTGAGTCGAGCGGTCCGTGTTTTCCGGCGGCCGTGACGGCGCTGAAGTCGCCCGCCCGGCAGGCGCGATTTACCTCTCACTCAACTTCAACCGACCCTCCGGGCCTTGCCGCATAAGTGAGATGAGCAGGCGAATAGCCTCCTCGCCGAGCGGTTTGACATAACAGTCAAGCGCCCCATACAGGATTGCCCGACTCCTGATGTGCGGGTCAGGCTTGTCCGTCGTCAGGACCACCGGCGTTTCCGGGGCCAGCAGCTTCAGGTAATGCTGCAGCGCCAGCCCGCCGCTTGCCGGGAGTCGCAGATCACCAGATCGAAGTGAACATGCTGTGTGAACCTCATCGCCCGCCGCACCGTCTCGGCGCAGACTACCTGACAGTCCTCCGCCAGCAGCCCGACCAGCCGGACGCGCGCCCGGGCATCAGTCTCGGCCACCAGCACCCTCAGCCTGCGCTGCTCACCCGCCCGGAGCGCGGACCGGCCCGGCGGCGGCTGATCGTGCGGTGTTTTCGGATTTTCGATTTCAGGTGCCGCCATGAGCTTTCCCGTTTCGCCGTCGCCCCCGGCTCGTCGTCTCCGCCCCCCTGTGCCCCGGCAAAAAAGTTTGCGGCCCCTGTCCGCCTCCTGATAAAGATGGAGGAGCCTGAGACGGGTCCATAATCTCTTCCTTCACACACCAACCGCACACTGCGCCAGCCATGTGCCGGTGTCATCCTCCTGCACGCACAGGTCAGTACAGGTTGCACCTTTGACGTGGACGGCAGGATGGTGTCTTTCGCGGCTCACTTCTTCTCCCCAGGCGCGGCCCTCGAGTGTGTGGTCGTTGATCCGCACTTCATAGCGCGAGAAGAGCATCCGCCGGGCCGCCATCTGACGCACCAGTTCGTTGAGCCAGACCGCCAGCATGATTTCATCATCCGGCGCCTGGCAGCTGACTTCGATTTCTTCGAGGTGCGCGACGTTCTGCGGGTCGGTGATCGCCGCCGTCAGCGCCATGGCGGCCTGCTCGAACGCCTCTTCCTTCGTCGCGCCGATCCCCCGCAGCCCGATGTCGGCGCCGTGCGGGTAATTTTCCCAGTATTTCCCGAGCATGGTTCCTGACTCCTTTATCAAAACTTCACTCAACAAACTTCGCCACGAAGACTGAACACGAGGCGTCCTCGGCCACCCTCGCGGAAACGCTGCCGAGCATCGCGTGTTTCAGGTCGGCCCCGCCGGTGGCGCCCATTACGACCAGGTCGTATTCGCCTCTGTCCAGTTCGCTCAGAATTTCGAGCGCCGGGTCGCCTTCCGCGATGATCGTACCGGCCGACAGCCCGTACCCTTCGAGGATCCGCCTCGCCTGCTCAATCACCGTCCGGGCCTCATGCTTAAGTTCGTCTTCGAATTCAGACTCGACGCTGTTCACGTCGCGGTCAGCCGCCACGGGGCAATCGAACCACTCGCGGTCGAGGCCGAAGTGAATCCACGGAGTTTCGACCACATGCATCAGCGTGATCTCGGCCGAAGCGACGCGCAGACAGGCGACCATCTGCCACAGCGCGTGTTCCGCGGCCAGCGAGCCGTCTACCGCTGCGAGGATGCGCCAGCTCTTCCCCTCGGGCAGTTCCCTGCCCACCAGCACCGCGTTCTGGGCGGAGGCGACCACGCGGCTGGCCACCGGCCCCAGCCCTTGACGGCTGCGCGAATACTTGTCGTGGGCGCCAAGGACGGTCAGGTCATATTCGCCCGCCATGCGCGAGATCACCCGGGCCGGCGAACCTGTTTCCACCCGCACGCCAGCCCCCACGCCGACGCCCGCCAGCGCCGCCTGCGTGCGGAGCAGCATCTCGCGGGCCTCGACCCGAATCCGATCGCGGTACGCCTCGATCATTCCCGCGCTCTTCTTCGCGTCCTCCCCGGGCCCGCCTTTCGGAAAATAAAACTCCGGCGCGACGCACAGCAGGTCGAACTGACTATCGCCCCTGCGCAGCAGCCGGACTGCCGTCAGCCAGGCCGTCGTCGCCTGCGCCGAACCGTCTGTGGCCATCAATACCTTCATAGCTCCGCCCCCTTATTTCACTCAGCAGTTTCCAGTGCGGAATTTCACTGTTGACTCTCTGATAATCAGTTTCAGCAACTCACAGACCAGAGGGCGAGGGGGCGGAATTCAGTTTCCGGCAGTGGTCACCGCCGGGAGGGCAGCGTGATTTCACACAGCCGCCCGCCGCAAAGTGGGGAACTTTACGCGATAACCCGTCAGCGTTGCTGTAACCGGAGGCAATTGGTCGGGGGCGTAACAGGCACGATGGTTGCTCCATCGCCATTGATGGCTTCCGATCACAAATGATCACGAAAGTCTCAAATGGAATTACTGTTCACGTCGGGCGGGCCTGGGTGGCGCTCTGCCTGGCTTTGGCCGCGCATGCGGTTGATGAGGCGCTGACGGACTTCCTGTCGGTTTATAACCCGACCGCCCGGGCCGTTCGCGAGCGTCTCCCATTGCTGCCGCTGCCCGTCTTCAGCTTCAGAGTCTTGCTGGCCGGATTGATTGTCGCAGTGGTCATCCTGCTTTCACCCTCGCCATTCGCTTTCCGCCGGGCGAAATGGATCACGCTGCTCGCAGCGGCCGTCATGCCGGCGAATGGCCTGCTCCACATCAGCGGCTCGTTTTACCTGGGGCGGCTGATGCCAGGCGTTTACACGGCCCCGCTGCTGCTGGCCGCTTCAATTTATCTGCTGTGGGCCGTCCGCGCCGGGAAAGGATAAGGACGCGACATGACAAAAGCTGCCGTTCGTACTGAAGGACTGGTCCGGGACTTCGGCACAGTCCGGGCCGTGGACAGGCTCAGTCTGGAAATCCCCGCCGGCATCATCTTCGGCTTCCTCGGGCCGAACGGTTCGGGCAAGACGACGACGATCCGCCTGCTGCTCGGCCTGCTTGAGCCGACCGAAGGGCGGGCCGAAGTGCTGGGCTTTGATACGCGGACCGGGGGCGACGCGATCCGCGAGCGCTGCGGGGCGTTGCTTGAACACGCGGGCCTCTACGAACGATTCAGTGCCGAAGAGAACCTGGAACTCTACGGGCGCATCTGGCGCCTGCCGGCGACCGGGCGGCGGGCGCGGATCGGGGAGTTGCTCACTCACCTGGGGCTGTGGGAGCGGCGCCGGGAAAGAGTGGGCAACTGGAGTCGCGGGATGAAACAGAAGCTCGCCGTCGCTCGCGCGCTGCTGCATCGCCCCGGGCTCATCTTTCTTGATGAGCCGACGGCCGGACTTGATCCAATCGCGGCGACAGCCTTGCGAGACGATCTGGCGGCGCTCGCCCGGCGCGAAGGGGTGACGGTCTTTCTCACCACGCACAATCTCGTGGAGGCGGAGAAGCTCTGCGCTCAGGTCGGCGTCATCCGCGAAGGGAAACTGCTGGCCGCGGGGCATCCCGATGAGTTGCGGGCGAGGGCGGGCGGGCCGCAGGCGCAGGTCATCGGGCGCGGATTCAGTGAAGGGATGCTGGCCCTGCTGCGGGCGAGGGCTGAAGTCGCGGCGGCGACTGTGCAGAACGGCCACCTGCTGATTGATCTGAAGGGAGAGGCAGAGATCGCGCCAATCGTCAACCTGCTCGTCAGCAGCGGGGCGCAGGTCGAGGAAGTGCGCAAGGGCAAGGCCAGTCTGGAAGACGTTTTTCTGACACTGACAGGAGGCGAAGGATGATCGCTGATCTGCGGACGATGATGTGGAAGGAGTGGAATGAACTGCTCCTGCAACAGGGCGGAGTGCGCAGCGGGCTGCTGCCGATGCTAATCCTGCCGCTCGGCATTATGGGGGTCTTTCTGCCCTGGCAGATGGGGCGCGCGTGGGTCGAGTCGCCGCTGACGCCTGCGCTGTGGGCGTGGCTGCCGCTGATGCTGACGGCCAGTCTGGTTGCGGACTCATTCGCCGGCGAGCGCGAACGGCACACGCTCGAAACGCTGCTCGCGAGCCGGCTGCCGGACCGGGCGATCCTGTTCGGCAAGATGTGCGCGGTGGTCGGTTACGGGTGGGGCCTGACACTGCTCAGCGTGCTGATCGGGCTCGTCACGGTCAACCTCATTTACGGGCGGGGTGAATTGCTGCTCTATTCCCCCCCGCTCACCGCGACCATCATCGCGCTGAGTCTGCTCGGGGCGTGGCTGTCAGCCTCGGCCGGAGTTCTGGTCTCACTGCGCGCGGCGACCGTGCGTCAGGCGCAGCAGGTGCTGATGATCACGATCATGCTGCTGCTCTTCGGCCCCGTTTACGGACTTCAGGCGCTGCCCGACGCGTGGCGGGCGCGACTGGCCGGATGGCTGACGGCCGGCGGCCCGGCAAAGCCGGTGATTGTCGTGATGGCACTGCTCACGGTGATTGATCTGACCCTGACCGTCCTGGCAGCGGCGCGGTTTCAGCGGGCCCGGCTGACGCTGAGCTGAAGGGTCAGCCTTGACATTGAAAAGCGAGCCGGAAAGAAGTCGCCTGCTGACCTGACCAGTCAGGCCGCAGTCGCCAGTTCTGTCACGGCCGCCCTCCCGGTCTTACGTGCTACCATCAGGCAGACGAGGGCAAAGAATGCCAGAGCCACGAACCCCCAGGTGAAGGAGCCTGTGGCCTGACGGACAAAGCCGAGGACGAGCGGCGGGAAGAAACCTCCGAGCCCGCCCGCCGCGCCGACGAGGCCCGTCACGGCGCCGACCGATTGCGGGAAGTATTCCGGCACGAGTTTGAAGACCGCGCCGTTGCCGAGCCCGATTGCCGCGGCCATTCCCAGCGCGCCGATGGTAAAAGTCGTCATCATCGGGCAGGCCAGAAAGACGGCCATCACGGCGGTGATCGGAAAGACCCGGAGCAGAATCCTGCGACCGCCGATGCGATCAGCCAGCAGGCCACCCACGGGCCGCATCGCCGTCGCCAGGACCACAAAGCCGGCCGTGCGCAACCCGGCATCGCCCGGCGTCAGCCCGAACATCTCCGTCAGAAAGATCGGCAGGTAGATCGCCATCGCGACGAAGCCGCCGAAGGTGAGGAAGTAATACAGACTCAGCACCCAGCTCTTCGCGTCACGCAACGGCCTGAGGAGGTCGCCGAATGATTTTGCCGGCGCGCGGCGCGGCGCGTCGGCGGCCCTCAGCCGGAACAGCGCGAGCCAGCCGAGCAGCAGCAGGCCGAATGTCCAGAAGCCCCACCTGAAACCCAGCGCGCCGGCCAGCACCGGCGAGCCGAACGCGGCGAGCGACTGCCCGATGTTCCCCGCGCCGTAAACGCCGAGCGCCATCCCCTGCCTTTCCGGCGGGTACCAGCCGCTGACCAGACCGACGCCGACCGAAAAGCTCGCCAGCGCGATGCCCATGAAAAAGCCGCAGAGGATCAGTTGCCAGTATGCCGCCACAAAGCCCATCAGGAACGCCGGCACAATCGAGCAGGCCATCACCAGGGAGAAGACGAGCCGCCCGCCGTAACGGTCCGTCAGCATGCCGAGCGGGATGCGCCCCAGACTGCCGAGCAGCACCGGGACGGCCACCGCGACGCTCACCTCGACCGGGTTGAGGCCGAGGTTCTTTTTCAGAATCGGCATCATGGCCGAAACAGAGCCGAACACCGCAAAGCAGATCGCAAAGGCCCCCGTGGCCAGGACGAGTTGCAGTGCGTTGCCCGAAGGAGAGGCGTTACTCGCCGAATCACTCATCACTACCTCCGATCCATCGCGTAAAGATACCGGAGCAGCCCGGCGTTGAGGCCGAAGCAGACCAGACTGAACAGTGCCGCCGGCCACACCACCGAATAATCGCCGCCCAGGTAGGCGTTCATCGTGGCCACGAGCAGCCACAACTGGAGGATGACGATCACCAGCACGACGCACAGAATGCCGTAGACAATCGTCATCTTCTGCTCGCGCGTGAATGGCTTCTTCATACCTCGCTCACCTCCACGCCCGTGGCATAGACGACGCCGTCGCGAACCTCCAGGGTGATGCGCGGCAGCGGGCGGCGCGGAGGCCCGGCCAGCGGCCTCCCCGTCGCCAGATCGAATGAGCCTTCGTGGCATGGGCAGAAGAAGCGCTTCTTTTCAGGCTCCGGCACGACCGCGCACGACAGGTGGGTGCATTTCTGACTGAACGCCACGAGGCCGCTTTCGCCCGTCCTGACCAGGACGCAGGTGTCGTGCGCTTCGGGGTAAGCGAAAATGAGCGACCTGCCGACCGGGATGTCACTGAGCGCGGCCACCCGGCGGACCGGCGGCTGGCCGCGCCGCTCGCGGATGAAGTTCTGAATCACGATCCAGAACTGTCCGGCGACGAAGGCGAAGCTGGTCAGCGCCATAAACTTTGTGAAGTCGCGCCGCGCCACGTAATGGTCCTGTGGCCAGTCAATCGGGAAATCCCGCCGCCACTTCGGCTGCTCCGCCGCCGGCCTCCCGTCTGGCGGGATGGTGATCTGCTCACGATCAGTCGCCATTATCGCGCCTCCTCTTCGCCCTCATCCGTCAGGATGTTCAGCGTGATCTCCCTGCCAATCGCCCGTTCGCCCATCGCGGCGGTGACATCAACGTATTCGGCCCGCCCGGCGCGGGGCGTCATCATGCTGACCTTCGTCGTGATGACCTGACGGCCGAACCGGAACTGATTGACCGCGGCCGAACGCGGGCGCAGCCTCTCGACCTCCTCGCGCGTGCCGTAAAACAGCGCCTGGCTCGGGCAGACCGTCGCGCACATCGGTTTCTTCCCGGCCGAAGTGCGGTCGTAACACATGTCGCATTTCATCATCAGGTTAAATTCCGTCTTCATCTTCGGCACGCCGAACGGGCAGGCCAGCACGCAGTTGCTGCAGGCGATGCAGCGCGGCTTGCGCGCCGACTGCACGACCCCGTCCGCGGTGCGCTTGATCGCATCCGCCGGGCAGACCTCGGCGCAGGTCGGCTGGTCACAGTGCATGCAGACGACGGGAGTGGTCTGCACCGAATGCGCGCGGTCAACGTACTCCAGGTGAATCATCGGGTGCCCCTTGTGCGTGTCGCATTCGCTGCAGGCCTGCACGCACGACTGGCAGCCGATGCAGCGGTCGGGGTCAATGAAAAATTCCATCTGTGCCGGAACAGCCATCTCACCTCCAGGTGGTGAATGCGTTATTCACACGCCACGCTTCCATCATTCCCGGCCGTCACGCTGCTGCCGCAGCTCACTCTCAGACGCCTTCCTCAGCCGCACGGCGCAGACCTTGTACTCGGGGATTTTTGAGATCGGGTCCTGCGCGGCGATGGTCAGTTGATTGGCGCTCTTTCGGCCCGGCCAGTGATACGGAATGAAGATCGTGTCGGGCCGGATCGTCGTCACGACCTGAGCCTGCAGCGTGACCCGTCCGCGCCGCGTCTCGGCCGTCGCCCAGTCGCCGTCCCTGACGCCGAGCTTTTCGGCCAGTTGCGGGTGCAACTCGATGCGCGGCTCGGGGTACTGATTGACGAGCGGGCCGATGCGGCGCGTCTGCGTGCCGGAGAGGAACTGGCTGATGACGCGCCCGGTCGTGAGCATCAGCGGGTAGTCCGCGTCCACGTCTTCGGTGGGCGGCGTGTAGGCGGCGACGTTAAAGCGCGCCCGGCCGTCGTGGAAGTAAAAGCGGCCCGCGCCTTTGGCAATCGGGTTCCACGAACCCGGCTCAAACAGGCGCGGCGTGCCCGGATGATCTTCGTCGTAACAGGGCCAGAAGACCCCGCCCTGACGCTCGACCTTTTCGTAAGTGATGCCGTAATAATCGGCGATCCCGCCTTTGGATGCGACACGGAGTTCATCCAGGATTTCGCGCGGCCCGGTGAAGGTGAAGCCGCGCTCGCGGCCCATTCGTTTCGCGATGTCCTGAATGATGCGCCAGTCCTCGCGGGCCTCGCCGGGCGGGTCAACCGCCTTGTTGATCTTGATGACGCGGCCCTCGATCTGCGTGACGATGCCCTCGTCCTCCTCGTGCAGCGAGCCGGGCAGCACGATGTCGGCGTGGTGGGCGCTCTCGTTCAGGAAGAAATCAATCACCGCGTAAAACTCCAGCCTGTCGAGCATCCGCGCGATGTAGCCGTTATCGGGCAGCGAGACCTTCGGGTTGAAGCAGAGCGAGAGCAGCCCCCTGATTTCGCCGCGCTCGACCTTGCGGAAGATTTCATAGGCGTCAACGCCCGCGGCGGGCATCTCTTTTTCATCAATGCCCCAGACCCCGGCGATGTAAGCGCGCTGTTCGGCGTTGTGCATGTCGCGCGCGCCGGGCAACTGGTCGCATTTCTGCCCGTGTTCGCGCCCGCCCTGGCCGTTGCCCTGGCCGGTGATCGTGGCGTAGCCACAGCCTTCGCGCCCGATGCGGCCCGAAGCCAGCACGATGTTGATCGCGCCGAGGACGTTCTGCACGCCGTGCGAATGGTGTTCGATGCCGCGCGCGTGCATCAGGAATGATGTCTTTGCCGTGCCCCACATCTCGGCGGCGCGGCGGATCGCCTTCTCCACAACCCCCGTGACTTCCGCCGTCCGCCGCGGCGTCCACTCTCTGACGTGTTCGGCCACCTTGTCGAAATCAGCCGTGTGATCATTGATGAAATCGTGATCGAGCCAGTCGTGTTCGATCATGAGGTGGAGGATGCCGTTGAAGAGCGCGACGTCGCGCCCCGGCTTGATCGGCAGGAACAGGTCGCAGGTGCGTGCCACGGGCGTGATGCGCGGGTCAACGACGATGATGCGGGCGCCGTTCTCGCGCGCCTGCCAGACGTAATTCGTTGTAATGGGCGCGCACTCGGCCACGTTCGCGCCGCTGATCCAGACGACCTCGGCCTTGAGGATATCCGACCACGGGTTGGCGGCGCGGTCAATGCCGAAGGCCTTCTTGTTGCCCGCGGCCGCACTGACCATGCACAGCCGCCCGTTGTAATCAATGTTCGCCGTCCTCAGCGCCACGCGCGCGAACTTGCCCATCAGGTAGGCCTTCTCTGTCGTCAGGCTCGCGCCGGTCAGGATCGCGAAGGCGTCATTGCCGTACGCGGACTGGATGCGCCGGATCTCTGAAGCGACGCGGTCAATCGCCTGATCATAAGCAATCGTGCGGAACCCGCCTTCCGCCGCCGGGTCGCGCTGCAACGCGGTCAGTAAACGGTCGGGGTGCGCGCCCTGCAAATAACGCTTGACGCCCTTCGGGCAGAGCATCCCGCGATTGAAAGGAAATTCCTCCCAGGGCTCAAAGCCGATGACGACGTTGTCTTTGACCTTGAGCTGAATGCCGCACTGCTGGCCGCAGAAGCAGCAGTGAGTTTTGACCACCTTGTCAGGCTCGACGTCCGTTTCCAGCCGCAGGCCCTCGCTGAAAGCCAGGTGCGGGCCGAAACGCCCGGTGATGTTGTTCACTTCGTCAGGTAAGTCAGCCATACGATTTCAGACCCCAAGTTGCAGATCACCTGTCCCCCGCCGGCCCCCGCCACAGGCGGCCCTGCGCGAGCGCGAGCATGGCGCGGCGGCACTTCGGGCAGACCCATTGATAATGCTCAGTCTCGCCTTCCACCTCGTAACGGAAGCCGAGTTTCTTCTCGACCCCGATCAGGTCTTCGACATGCATCCTTGAGGCGTAAGCTTCGCCACAGCGGCGGCACTTCGCCTGCTCTTCGCGCGCGCCGACGTCCTTATAAAAGCCGACGCCGAGTTGCGCGGGCCGCTGGAAGATGTGGAAGAACTTGCCGAACGGCAGCCAGAGCAGCGTGAAGATCACCGTGATCGCATGCAGGATGGCAAGGAAGTCATAAGCGTAGCCCTTCATCCACGTGTAGCTGGCCGTCAGCATCAACCCCGTCGCGCTGATCGCGAAGAGCAGGACGAGCGGCAGGAAGTCTTCGGCGAACTGCTGCACTGCCGCCGCGCCGTAATCGCGCATGCGCCGCCGCATCGCCAGCATCACCCCGGCGATCACCAGAATTGAGGCCCAGACCAGCCCGTGAAAGATCAGAAAGCCGGCGACCGAGTGGATCGGGAAGGCGAAGGTCGGGAAGCCGAAGAGGTAAGCGCGGTACCAGCCAAGGTCATCAGGCAGCGATTCAAAATGAATCCAGCCGAAGACGAGCGGGAACGTGATGGCCACCGCCATTACGCATCCCCACATCATCAGCCAGTGCGCCCCCCAGCGCGCCGCGCTGCGCCGGAAGATGAAATCATTGAGCGCGATTTCGCGCGTCACGCGATCAAACCACTTCCCCACATTGCGCGCCACGTACTTCGGATTGAAGAAGGCCTGCCAGCCGCGCTTCCAGTAGAGTGCCGTGGGTGGCCGCTGCAACCACATGGCGTAGCGATAAGTGATCCCGAAAGCGGCGAAGAGTGTCGCAAAGGTATAAGCGACCAGCGCCGCGTCGAAGTGCGCGAGGTTGCGCGAGCCGATAATAATCGCCACGGCCAGCGCCAGAGTAACTGTCGCCGCCCATCCACCGGCTTTGATTGTCTCTCTGCTCATCTTCAGGTGCCGTTCACTGAGTTTTCCCGCGCCCCGGGACCTCGCAAGCCACAAATCAAGCAACAGGCATTCCAGACTTTTCCTGCAGCTTTCGCCAGCCCGGTTGCCCCGGAGGCAGGCTATCATTTCAGCGAAGAAATGATTTACCCCACTCCCGCGGTTCACCAGTTATGGATCAGGGCAAATATGCTATTCCTGATGACCCGAAATGCAAACAGCGGAAGCCCCTGAAACCCGCTGCGGGAAATTACCCAGGGTGCGATCGCTTGTCCGCCGGGAAATTTACCAGAGGAGCCGGGTAACAGATTCCCACCACGTGACGGCGCGGGAAGCGGGCGCGCAGACCATTTCAAAATCCGCGACTAATCAATCCGGCCCGGGCCCAGCACGACAGCACTGTACGCGACGGCCGGCTCGGCACCCCTGTTCGCATACGAATGCTTCTGATCGCCGCGAAAAACCACGACGTCGCCGGGCGAGAGTTCGTATTTCTCGCCCGACACGACCAGTTCCACCCGGCCCGATTCACAGGCCAGATACTCCCGTGTCCCCATGCGGTGCGGGATCCCGGTCATCAGCGAGCCGGGCGGCAGCTCCATCCGGTCGAGTTCGAGACCCCGCAGATGATCCGGCAGAAGTTTGCGGATAAGGACGCCGCCGCGCCGCTGCTTCGGGATCGAATCGGCGGGGTACAATCTGGCTACGGCTTTCGGCGGGCTGATCAACTCTTCGACCGGGACCTGCAATGCCGCTGCGACCCTGGCGAGGACCGACACCGTCGGGTTCGCGGTGCCCGACTCCAGATTGGACCACGTGGGCCGTGGCACGCCCGAGAGCCGCGAGAGCTGCTCCTGCGTCAGGTTCCGGCTCTGCCGCAGCTGCCTGACGTTATGGGCAATGTATCCGGCAATCGCGTCTTCCATAACCATCCTGTTAGCATTCCGACAATATATTGTCAACCGTGACGCCATATCAGCGGAGGGTGTGTATCATACCGGCGTGAAAAAGAGGGAGGTAATTGTTATGGATGACTTCAAAGGAAAATCAGTCCTCATCACCGGCGGGAGTCGCGGTCTGGGGAAGGCGCTGGCGCTCGGTCTTTCCGCCGAAGGCGCCAGAGTGGTCCTCATCGCCCGTCAGAAATCCGAACTCGACGAGACGGTCAGTGAGATCAGGGAAAGCGGCGGCACCGCATTCGGGGTGGTGGCCGATGTCGGTGACAAGGAGAGCATCTACCCGATCGTGGGGCAGGCGGCGGCGCTGGCCGGGCCGGTTGACATCCTCGTTAACAACGCGAGTACGCTTGGGCCCGTCCCCCTGAGGCTGATCGCCGACACGGACTGCGAGGACTTTGAGCGAGCGCTCGAAGTGAACACCATCGGCCCGTTCCGGCTCATCAAGGCCGTCGTCGGCTCCATGGTTCTGAGAGGGGCAGGCGTGGTCGTCAACATCTCGTCCGACGCGGCAGTCGAGCCTTACCCGGCCTGGGGCGTCTACGGCGCTTCCAAAGCCGCCCTGGATCACCTGACCCGGATCGCGGCGCGGGAGTTCGCCGGCACCGGTGTGCTATTCCTGAGCGTTGACCCGGGCGAGATGGACACGCGAATGCATGCCAACGCGATGCCCGATGCCGATCCCGCGAGTTTGCAGAGCCCCGCCGCGGTCGCCGAAAAGATTATTTCGATCATCCGGCATTCCGGCAGGATCGAAAACGGGGCGAGGCTGATCGCCTCAGACTGGGAGGTGGCGGATGAAAGCAGCACGCTCTCCGCGCTCGGATAAGACGAAGGAAAGGATGCTCGTCATCAGAGCGGGCGAAATCGAGGACAGCCGGGTTGAATCGCTGCCCGATCAGCTACGGGCGGGTGACCTTCTGGTCGTCAATGACGCGGCTACGCTGCCGGCCTCGCTTCACGGGCGGGACAGTCACAATAATCAGCTGGAGGTGCGTTTGTCGGCGCAACTCGACGACAGCGTCTGGCGGGCCGTCCTTTTCGGCGGCGGGGACTGGCGCACTCCGACCGAGGCGCGTCCGTCCCCGCCGCGACTCGGGGCGGGCGAGGAGATCATTTTCGACGGGGACCTGAGGGCGAGAGTCGTCAGAGAAAGTGAGTTGTCAGACAGACTCGTTGATCTCAGGTTCAGTCCCTCGGGCGAGGGGCTGTGGCGCGGCCTTTACCGGCATGGCAGGCCGGTTCAGTACTCGTACATGAATGAGGCACTCAACCTCTGGTCGGTGCAGAACGTCTACAGCAGCCGCCCGTGGGCGGTCGAGATGCCGAGCGCGGGTCATGCCCTCGGCTGGCAGACCCTGCTGAAACTGATCAATAAAGGGGTCCGGATCGTCCCGCTCACGCACGGCGCCGGGCTGTCATCAACGGGCGACGCGGAGATTGACCGGGCCCTGCCGTTCGCCGAAAGATTCGACATCCCCCCGGCGACGATGGAGGCCGTCAGGCGAGCCGGAACCGCGGGCAATCGTGTCATCGCGGTCGGCACCTCGGTCGTCCGCGCCCTTGAAAGTTCGAGTCTCGGCCTGACGGGTTTCACCGACCTGAAGATCGGCCCCGGATATAAACTCCGGATCGTCTCGGGACTGCTCACCGGCACCCACGACGTGACGGAAAGTCACTACCAGCTGCTCCGGGCCTTTTTGCCTGAAGCCACCTTACTGAGAGTCAGCAGGCATCTTGAGGAGCAGAACTACCTCACCCACGAATTCGGCGACACCTGTCTGATTTTATCCGGAGCCTGAGAGCGATTCTGAAAAGTTCCGCTGTTGGCCCTGAAAGGGCCGGATTCAATAGCTGTGGTGAAACCCACGGGATCAGAGCGGCATGAATTTCAACCCTGAAGGGGTTGTAGTTGAGTCCATTCTACGACCCCTTGCGGGGTCGGCACATCCGGTGGCCCCCACAGGCCCGTGGGTTTCACCCACGGCTATTGAATCTGTCCCCTGTCGGGGACAAAAGCTGATTTCTCAGAGACGCTCTGAGCCAGATCGGACTGTGCCCTCTCTGTGCCCTGCCCTCCAACGGCATCTGATTTGCCTGCCTCTGGAGCAACACCCCTTAGTAATACAAGTCAACCAGGCAGACGGCTGGAACCCCGTCGTCAGGATGGGCCATTAAAGTGACGACGCCGGGATCACACTCTCAAGCCACCCTGCCTGTTGCTGGAATTGATGTTTGCCCGCGGATGGGCAGCCATCACAAACTGCGGAGAAGTAACCCATGAATAATACTCGCGCCGGAATCGTGTGTGCCCTCGGGCTGCTGTTGGTTCTCTGCCTCACGCTGCCTCGTATCGGAACCGCTACAGGCTTGTCGCCTGTTCTGTCTCGAAATCCAACGCCCGCCGCGCCGCCGATACAGCTTCAGCCAGTCGTCTCCGGTTTGTCGAGCCCGGTCTTCGTCACGCACGCCGGCGACGGCAGCTACCGTCTGTTCATCGTCGAGCAGGGCGGCAAAATCAAGGTGCTGCAACCGGGGGCCGCCGCGACGACGGACTTCCTGGACATCACCACGCGCGTCCTGTCGGGCGGCGAACGCGGTCTGCTCGGGCTCGCCTTTCACCCCTTCTACAAAACCAATGGCCGCTTCTTCGTCTACTACACCCGGGCGGGTGACGGCGCCATCCAGATTGCCGAGTATCACGTCTCCGCCTCAAACCCCAATCTGGCGGACACTACCGAGCAGATCATCCTGACGATCCCGCATCCGACCAATGCGAATCACAACGGCGGGACGGTCGTCTTCGGCCCCGACGGCATGCTGTATGCCGGGCCGGGCGATGGCGGTGGGGCAAACGACGTGCCGAATAATGCCCAGAACATCAATCAGCTCCTCGGCAAAATCCTGCGGATTGACATTGACCACCCCGAAGGGGCCACGCCTTATTCGTCCCCTTCAGGTAACCCCTTCTCCGGCCCCGCCACCGGGCGCGATGAGATTTATGCGTGGGGTATGCGCAACCCCTACCGGTTCTCGTTCGACCGCGGGACGGGCCAGCTCTACATCGCCGACGTGGGTCAGGGCGCCTGGGAGGAGATTGACATCGGGGCGCCCACGAATTTCGGCTGGCGCATCTTCGAGGGCAACCACTGCACGAACAACGACCCGTCGCTGTGCGGCAACACGAGCGGCTTCACTTTCCCCATCACCGAATACGGGCACACCGGCGGTCGCTGTTCGGTCACCGGCGGCTACGTCTACCGCGGCCCGTTCGCGGACGTCCCGACCGGGGCCTACATCTTCGGCGATTACTGCACGGGAGAGATCTTCATGCTCAACCCGGCGAATGCGGGCGGGACGCAGAGCGTGCTGCTCGACACGACACTCAACATCTCATCCTTCGGCGAGGACGAAGCGGGGGAGCTGTACGTCGTGGACCTCAACGGCTCCGTTCAGCGGATCATCAGCTCGCCCGCCCCGCCCTGCTCATTCCAGCTCTCTGCGATGAGTCAGACATTTACTTCCAGCGGCGGGCAGGCGAGCGTGCAGGTGGCAGCCTCATCCAACACCTGTGCCTGGAACACCACGGGCGTCCCATCGTGGGTCTCAATCAACTCGGGCAGCAGCGGCACGGGCTACGGCAGCGTGACCTACACGGTCGCGTCGAATGGCGGCTCCACCCGGTCGGGGACAATGACCATAGCAGGGATAACCTTCACCATCGTTCAGAGCGGAGGTTCCGGCATTATCGGGATGGGGACGGCCAGTCAGCTGGCGAAGTTTATTTCCAACAGCGCGACCATCGGCGATTCGACGATCAGCGAGGTCGGCGGCGACATTGGCATCGGCACGACTGCGCCGGGCGGCGTCTTCGACTTGCAGCGCTCGAGCCCCGCCGACATCCTGCAACGCTTTTGGAACACCGGCTCGGGCGGCGCCAAACTCCGCTACGTCGCGGCCACGGGCCAGACCTCGCAGTTGCAGATGACCGACGCCATCGAGTGGCTCGCCGCCATCGCCGTGGACAACAGCCAGGGCCTGCAACTCCGCGTCCGCAGCCAGGCCGACCCGAACACCGAGAGCGGGCTCGCGGGTGCTGCCCGCCTGACGATTGCCCGCAACGGCAATGTCGGGATAGGGACGACTACTCCGGGCTCGAAGCTGACGGTGATGGGTGATGTGATGATCACGGGGAATCTCTCGAAAGGGAGCGGCAGTTTCAGGATTGATCACCCGCTCGACCCGGCCAACAAGTACCTCTCGCATTCCTTCGTCGAGTCACCCGACATGATGAACATCTACAACGGCATCGTGACGCTCGACGATACCGGCGAGGCGGTGGTCGAGTTGCCGGTCTGGTTCGAGGCGCTCAACCGCGACTTCCGTTACCAGCTCACCGCCATCGGCGCCCCGGGGCCGAAGCTCCACATCGCCGGGGAGATGGAAAACAATCGCTTCAGGGTCGCAGGCGGATCAGGCGGACTGAAGGTCTCGTGGCAGGTGAGCGGGATTCGCCAGGACCCATTCGCCAACGCGCACCGCATCCGCGTCGAGGAGGAGAAGCCCGCCGCCGAGCGCGGCACTTTCCTTCACCCGGAACTCTACGGCCAGACTATCAGCCTGAAAGATGACAAGCCACAATCCCCGGACAGCATCGCGAGCGTCGCCGGCCCGATCAATGGCATGGGGACAGTGAATCAGGTCACGAAGTTCACCCCCGACGGCGCGACCATCGGCGATTCGACGATCAGCGAGGTCGGCGGCGACATTGGCATCGGGACAACTTCTCCGGGCGGCGTCTTCGACCTCCAGCGTTCGAGCCCTGCCGACATCCTGCAACGCTTCTGGAACACCGGC
>Ga0070741_10010696_pt1 | contig 17222 bp, 23 predicted proteins | sample Coa_R1_4_FD_66440 | JGI IMG/M metagenome (GOLD analysis project Ga0070741, IMG submission 66440) | Surface soil microbial communities from Centralia Pennsylvania, which are recovering from an underground coalmine fire - Coalmine... | ecosystem: Environmental > Terrestrial > Soil > Unclassified ...
GCTCTACGCGGGCGCGAGTTTCAATCTTTTATTGGGCACGCTCGCCCTCGAAGCGGACCGAACCGGCGACAATCTTTCTTATAGCGTGAAAGTCGGATTTCATTTTTAGCGCGCACGGAATGATCGTCGCGCGGGTGCGGAGCGGCGCCTCTCGGGCGGCACGGCGAACCACGCGACCAGCGTGAGCAACGCCGCCGTCACGTAGATCGCTGCGAACAGCCAGAGCGGCGCATTGTAGTAGAGAAAACGGCGAACCCAATGTGCGATGAATCCGCCCTCCGCGGAGACCGCGCCGCCGCGCAACAGGTCTTCCCACACGGTAAGCGGGCATGCGATGCCCAAAAGCGATTCCGTCGCGACAAACAGGATCGCGAAGAGGTGTAGCTGGCGCAGCCGACGCCGCCGCACGAAGCGCCAATTACGCCACGCGCCGAGCGGTATCGCGACAAACCCGAGCGTCACGAAGGCGGCGATCAGAAAGTGAACGACCAGAACGATGTCGGCGAGTCGCACGGCGTCAGATGCGTAGGACGACATCGCGGATGCGAAATCGCGTAACGTTTGCGGCGACGCGAGGGTGGCTCAAAATTGAAACAGCTCTGCCGCCTGCCTGCCAGGAACTTCGATCTACGGCTTCTTCGCCGCCGGACGCCAATCGCGAAAAACGTCCAGATCGAACCCGTCGGGATAAAAGAGATAGCCCGGCTGGTGCCCCTTTTGATCGGTCACGCCGTATTGCCAGATGATCTCCTTCGTCTTGCGGTCGATCACCACGACGCGATGACGCAGGTCATCGGCGACCAGGATGTCGTGCGTGTGCGGCAGCTCGCGCGCGAGCGACGGATGATCCAGGAGCTTGTCGCCCTCGCGGCCGTCGTACTGCCACAGAACCTTGCGCGTGCGCGGATCGAAGATCACCACGCGCCCGGGTTTCCAAAAATCCGCGACGATCACGTTCTCGCCATCCACCGTCGGAAAGGCGTCCGACGGATAACGGATGTTCGGCGCCTGCACGCTCCACACCACCTTGCCCGCGCGCGTGACGCGTGTGAGCCACGCGCCTCGGATTTCGGAGACGAGAATGTCGCCGTTCGCGAGCGGCGTCGCGCCGTTCGGAAACGCGAAATAATTCGGCGGCTCATGCCGGCAGTTGCGCCGGTCACCCGGTTTGCCCCATTGCGTCGTAATCTCGTTGTTGCTCGGATCGATGATGAGCACGCGGCAGTTGCGGATATCGGCGGTCAGGAACTTGCCGTCGGCGAGCAAATGCGCGTCGTCCGGGTAATTGAGGTAGGGGTGCTCGTGCCCGGCCTTGTCGGGCACGCCGTAGGTCCAGGTTAATTCCCGTTTCTCGTAGTCGACGATGTGTACGTCGTAGTTATCCTCCTCGCTCACCGCGAGCCGCTTGCCGTCCTCCGAAAAATTGACGTCCTCGTTGCCGCTGTAAATCGCAAGATTGGGCGAGGGAAATTCCCACACGATGCGCTTGTCGGGCGTCACTTCGAGCAAGCGGTTGTTGCGCCGATCGGCGATGACGATCGGATACGGCAGCGGCTTGCCCCACGACGGCACGGGATTCTTGCGGCTGCCGGTCACGCCCGGCGCCGCCGGCAGGGTCACGCCGCTCGACACTATGCCCGCACCTTTCGGTTCGTCGATATCGCGCAGCGGCGGTTTCGCGCGCGGTTTTCCCTCGGGAGCTTGGGCCTCGCCCGCCGTCGGCGTCCCGGCCATCAGCATGCCAGTGACCAACAACAGGAAGGCACTCGTGATCAGCGTCGCTCTGTTCATTTCTTCCCCCTTGATCCGGGACAACTTCAACCGCGCGCAACCTCACGCCGACCGATCTACTGCGCTCGCGCGAGAATCTCTTCGTATCGCCTCGCGTCTCCTGCGCTAAAGCAGCACGCGACGATTCCGTCAAACCGTTCTTCGTGCTCGGTCATGACCGCCAGCGCAATTTGCGCCGCTTCGTCTTTGGGATACCCGTAGACGCCCGTGCTGATGGACGGGAAGGCGATGGTGCGGGCGCCCTGGGCCACGGCGAGTTGAAACGACTTGCGATAGCAGCTCTCGAGAAGCGCCGCCTCGTTGTATGTTCCGCCCCGCCAAACGGGACCGACGGTGTGGATCACCCAGCGCGCCGCTAGGTCGAAGCCGGGGGTCAGTCGCGCGTCGCCGGTGGGGCAGCCGCCGAGGCGACGGCAATATTCCAGCAATTGCGGTCCCGCCGCTCGGTGAATCGCGCCGTCGACCCCGCCTCCGCCGAGCAGCGTTTCGTTGGCGGCGTTCACGATCACGTCGACGCGGAGCGTGGTAATGTCGGCATGCAGCACGCGTATCATCGCGGAACACCGAAAGCCCGGGTACGCCATTTTACGCCGGGCGCCGACGCCCATGGGAAACTACTTGATGCGCTTCAATACCGGCCCCTTGCGGGGAGCGGGCGCGGGCGGCGCGGGCGGGGTAACGGTGGGCGGCGTCTCCTCCGAATCGGGAAACGCGACCCCTTGTCCATTCTCGCGGGCATAGACCGCGCGCACGGCGGACAGCGGGCACACGACCACATGCGGGGTGCCGCCGAAGCGCGCGGAGAAGCGAACACCGTCGTCCGTCATTTCGAAACCTTGCACCGCGCGCGGCGAAACATTCAACACGATCTTCCCGTCCTGCACGGCGGCGCTCGGAACCTGTACGCCGGGCAGTCCGGCGGCCACGATGAGATGCGGGGTGAATCCGCCGGCCACCGCCCAGTCGTAGACGGCACGCAGCAAATACAGCTTGAGCGGCGTCATGGGTGGCGCGACGGCGCCCGTTCAGCGCGGGCGCATTTCCTTTTCGGCTTCCGTGAGACTGAGTTTGAAGGCCTTGCGCGCGAACATGCGATCGGCGTAGTCGAGAATCGGTTTGGCCTGGCGCGGCAACTCGATGTCGTAATAATCGAGGCGCCACAAGAGCGGCGCGAGCGCGCAATCGACCAAGCTGCACTCCTCGCCCAGCACGAATTGCTGATCCTTGAACACCGGTGAAATGACGGACAGTCCGTCGCGGATGATGTTGCGCGCGCGCTGCGCGGCCTTCTTGTCGTTACCGGTCACCTCGGGGAGCAGGCTGTACCAGTCGCGGTCGAACCGCAACAGCATGAGGCGCGCGCGCGCGCGAGACACCGGATCGACCGGCATGAGCGGCGGATGCGGCAGGCGCTCGTCGAGATACTCGTTGACGATATTCGACTCGTACAGCACCAGATCGCGATCGACGAGGGTCGGCACCTGATTGTACGGATTCAAATCCGCGAGCTCGCGCGGCTTCTTGGCGGGGTCCACCTCGATCAGCTGGCACTCGACGTCCTTCTCGTAGAGCACGATGCGGGTGCGGTGGCTGTACGGATCCGACGTGCCGGCGTACAGCGTCATGATCGGCTTGCGTACCGCCGGCGTGGTCATCCCGTCAATGATTCGTTCCGCGTTCATTCAGCTATGACCCTCGGCCCGAGCAGCGCCGGGCACACCGTGCAGACAACCCGACGTCAGTGAACGTCCTTCCAATATTCCTTTTTCAGGAGGTAGGCAAAAACCAGAAATACCGCGAGAAAGATCAAAACGTAAACGCCAATTCTATACCGATCGAGCTTGGCCGGTTCGCCCAGGTACACCAGAAAATTCGTGAGGTCGCGCATGTCGCGGTCGAATTCCGCCGCTGTTTTCGCTCCCGGTTTGGCGACTTCCAGCCGTTCCGAGGTTGGCGCCGTTTTCTCGACCGGCTTGCCGTCCTGCGCCTGCGCCGTTGGCTGGGCCGGGCGCAACTCACCCTGCCATTCATAGAGCACGTGCGGCATGGCCACATTCGGAAAAACCAGATTGTTCCAGCCGCTCGCGGACTTATCGTCGCGATAAAAGTTGCGCAGATACGTGTAAACCCACTCGGGGCTGCGCCAGCGGGTCACGAGCGTGAGATCGGGCGGCGCGGTCTTGAGCCACTCTTTGGCGTCTTCCTTGCGCATCGCCGTCTTCATCAGGTCGCCCACCTTGTCCCCGGTGAAAATCATGTCCTCTTTCAGCAAATCCTCGGGGATGCCGAGGTCCTGCCCCATGCGGTTGTAGCGCATGTACGAGGCCCCGTGGCAGGGAAGACAATAGTTCACGAAAGTGCGCGCACCGCGCTGCAGCGAAGGCTGGTCGCGCAGATCGATCTTGACCGGATCGCACTTCGCCAACTGGCCGCATTCGTTATGGCCCTCGGCCGCGTGCCCGCCGAGCGGCAGACCCATGAGCACCAACAAGAGCAGCGTTCTCATTTCCACGTCACCCTCTCCGGGACCGGTTTGGTCTTATCGAACGTGGTGTACCAAGGCATCAGCAAGAAGAACAAGAAGTAGATCACCAGGCCGATCTTCGCCAGCAACGAATACAGGCCCGACGGCGGCTTGGTACCGAGATAGCCGAGCACGATGAACGCGATCGTGAAGAAGGTTAGCGCCGTCTTGTACATCCAGCCGCGGTAGCGGATGGACTTGACCGGCGAGCGATCGAGCCACGGGACCAGGAAGAACGCGCCGAGCGCCAGCCCCATCAGCACGACGCCCCAGACTTTCGCTTCGATGAAGTAGAAGCCGATCAAGAGCAGCGCCGCAATAGCCGACGTCACGAGCCGCGTGCGCGCGCGCTTCACACTGAAGATGATGAGCGCGGCCATCACAATCACGAGCGGCGTGAGCCCCCAGGCGACCATATCGGACGTCGTGGCGCGCAATATCGAGTAGAACGGCGTGAAGTACCAGAGCGGCTTGATCTCCTGCGGCGTTTGCAGGATGTTGGCCGGAATAAAGTTGTCATGCTCCAGGAACCAGCCCCATAGCTCCGGGATAAAAAACGCGATCACGGTGAAAACGATCAGGAACACCGTGGTTCCGACGATATCCTTCACGGTGTAGTACGGATGAAACGGAATGCCGTCGAGCGGAATCCCGCGCGCGTCCTTTTTCTTCTTGATCTCGATCCCGTCCGGATTGTTCGAGCCGACCTTGTGCAATGCGACGATATGAATGAACACCAGCATGATCAAGACCAGCGGCACCGCGACGACGTGCAGCGCGAAGAAGCGATTGAGAGTCGCATCGGCAACCACGAAGTCGCCCCGAATCCATTCCGCGAGACCGGGGCCCACGACCGGGATGGCGTCGAAGAGCGAAATAATCACCTGCGCGCCCCAGTACGACATGTTGCCCCAGGGCAAGAGGTAACCCATGAACGCCTCGGCCATCAACGCGATAAAGATCACCACCCCGATGATCCATAGCAATTCGCGCGGATTGCGGTGCGAGCCGTAAAGAAACGCGCGAAACATGTGCAGATAAACCACGACGAAGAAAAGCGACGCGCCGGTCGAGTGCAGGTAGCGGATCAGCCAGCCCCAGTCGACGTCGCGCATGATGTATTCGACCGAGGCGAACGCGAGACCCGTATCCGGCTTGTAGTGCATGGTGAGAAAAATGCCGGTCAGGATCTGCAGCACCAGCACGACGAGCGCGAGCGAGCCGAAGTAGTACCAGAAGTTGAAATTTTTCGGAGCGTAATACTTGGAGAGGTGCGCCTCCCAGGTCTCGCTCAAGGGGTAGCGATCGTCGACCCAGCCGAGCAATCGCCGCCAGGCGCCCGCCTTGGTGTTCATTAAGCGGCTCCTTTCTGATCGACGCCGATCAGGATGCGCGTGTCGACGACGTAGCGGTGTGGGGGCACTCTCAGGTTTATCGGCGCGGGAACGTTCTTGAATACACGTCCGGCGAGATCGAATTTCGAGCCGTGACACGGGCAGAAGAAGCCGCCCGGCCAATCGGAACCTAAACCGGACTCCGAGCCCGCCTCCAGGCGCCGTTCCGGCGAGCAGCCAAGGTGCGTACAGATGCCCACCAGCACCAGCACTTCCGGCTTGATCGAACGCGTCGGGTTTTGCGCGTACTTCGGCTGCTGACTGTCGACGTGGGAGTCCGGATCGACCAGGAGCGAGACGTCTTCTTTCAAGGAATTGAGCATCTCCGGCGTGCGCCGAAGTATCCATACCGGCTGGCCGCGCCATTCCACGGTGAGAAGCTGTCCCGGTTCGATCCTGCTGATATCGACTTCGACGGGTGCTCCGGCGGCCTTCGCGCGCGCGCTCGGCATCATGCTCTTGACGAAAGGGGTTGCCGCAAACGCGGCTCCGACGACGCCCAGGCCCGTTGTAATAATCAACAAACGCCGGCGGCGCGGATCGACGACACCCTCATCACTCATGGAGCCCCCAATAAATATTGCGCGTGCTTTGTTTTATTTCGCAGAAGCGGAGATATAACCCTGGCGGAAGAAATTTCGAATTGGATAGTGACTTCTGGCATGCGAAACGCGGCATAGGATCGTCGAAGGCCCTGATTTAGTCAAGCGAAACGCGCGGTTCCGACTCTCGTGTCGCAGAGCCGGCGGCCAAACAAGGCCGAGTCGCGTCACGCCGGAAGGCCGGCCCAACTATTTTCCGCGTCGCGCCGCCGTCTCCGACAGCGAGGTGCCGTCGGATTCGCCTTCAGCCGCCGCCCGGGCCGCTTTCAATCGCCGCGCGAAGAACAACCCTATTTCGAAGAGCACGATCATCGGGACGGCGAGCAGCACCTGCGAGAAGACATCGGGTGGCGTCAGCACCGCCGCGACGATGAAGGCGCCGAGCACCACGTAGGAACGTTGGCGCGCAAGCGCTTCCGGATCGACCACGCCCATGTACGACAGAATGACCACGGCCACCGGGATCTCGAACGCCACGCCGAACGCGAAAAACATGGAAAAGACGAAGTCCAGATACGACTTGATATCCGTCATCATCACCACGCCTTCGGGGGCGCTGTGCGCAAAAAAACCAAAAGCCACCGGGAAGACGACGAAATAAGCGAACGCCATGCCGGCGTAGAAAAGCGCGATGCTCGAGAAAAGCAGCGGCAACGCAATGCGCTTTTCATGCCGATAGAGACCGGGCGCGACAAAAGCCCATAGTTGATAAAGAACAACGGGAATCGCGATGACCAAGGCGACGGCGAGCGTCAAGCGAATGGGGGTCAGAAAGGGCGAAGCGACTTCGGTCGCAATCATGCTCGCGCCCTTCGGCAGGACGTCGAGCAACGGTTTGGCAAGAAGCGCGTAGATCTCGGTCGAGAACGGCACGAGCGCGATAAACGCCACGCCGATCGCGACCAGCGCGTAGAGCAGTCGATTGCGCAGCTCGAGGAGATGCGAAAGAAAACTGGCCTCGCTCCCCCCCGGTTCGTCGGTCTTATCCGGATCCGCCATCTTCGTTCTTTGTCACCGTGGTCTTTCGGGAACGCTTCGGCGCGCGTCGGGCGGGCGGCTTGGAAGCGCCGGGCGGCTCCGCGAGCGGCGGTAGCGACGAGACGGCCGGGGCGGGCGCCTCGGCCGGCGCGGTAGGCAAAGGTGCCGGCGGCGCGCTCGCGACGGCGGGTTGCGACGCGGCCGGATCGATGTTCGCCTGCTGTATGAGCCGGCTCGACGTCTCCTCGACCACACGACGCGTCTCGTCGAGCTCCTGCCGGAGCTTTTGCAGCTCGGCCAAGTCGGCGTGCTGCAGCTCGCGATCGAAGTCCTGCTTGACGTCGGAGACGAAACGGCGCAAGCGGGCGAGCCACCGCCCGGCGGTGCGCGCCACTTCGGGCAGGCGCTTCGGCCCGAGCACGATCAGCGCCACCAAAGCGATGACCACCAGCTCCGAAAAGCCGACATCGAACATTACGGAACCGCCGCGGTTGAACTTAGGCTTTGCGCTGCTCTTTCGCGGTCACTTCCGCGTCGACGATGCGCGGCTGCTCATCGAGCTTACGCGGCTCGGCGGAAGTCCCTTCGGGCTTGCCCTTATCCTCTTCCTCTTTCATCGCGGTCTTGAAGTTGCGAATGGCGGAGCCAAGATCGCCGCCGAGATTGCGCAGCTTCTTGGTGCCGAAGATGACGAGCACGATGGCGAGGACGACCAGCCAATGCCAAATACTGAATGAACCCATAGCACTCTCCAATATTACTATCGACTTTCCCCGTCCCCTTTCCCTCTAATAGCGAGAGTGGGCGAGGAACATCCTGTTAAACTCTCGGCGCCCGCGGCTCCCAACCAACGGGAGAGGAACAAGTATCCTACGCGGCCCTTCATTTATTGCGCGCCGCCTTTTCCTCCAGGCCCGAACGCCCGAAGCGGCGCTCGAGCTCCTTAAGCACATCATCCGGGCCGAGGCCTTGTTGGGCAAGCATGACGAGCGTATGGAACCAGAGGTCGGCCGTTTCATGCACGATTTGCCGTCGATCCCCGCTTTTGGCGGCGATGAGGGTTTCCGCCGCCTCTTCCCCGATCTTCTTAAGAATGGCGTCCAAACCCTTGGCATAGAGACCGGCCACGTAAGAGCCGTCCGGCGCGGCGTGCTTGCGCGCCTCCAGGGCATCAGCGAGCTGTTTCAGAATATCCGACATCGCCCACTATTTCCCGCCGTATATGTCGCGCTCGCTCTTTAGCACCGGCTCAACCGCCACCCAGCGATTCTGTTCCAACCGCTGATAAAAACAGCGCTCGCGTCCGGTATGACACGCAATTCCCCCCTGCTGTTCCACCAGGAGCAGCACGGAATCGTTGTCGCAATCCAGCCGGATTTCGCGCACGCGCTGGATATGGCCCGATTCCTCGCCTTTGCGCCACAAGCGCGCACGCGAGCGCGACCAATACACCGCTCTGCCCTCCTTCGCCGTCGCCGCGAGCGCCTCGCGGTTCATCCATGCCAAGGTCAGAACCTTGCCGGTCGTGACTTCCTGTGCGATCGCGGGCACCAAACCCTCGGCATTCCACTGCACGCCATCGAGCCAATCGTTCGCCATAAGCGCTATTTGACCGCAAACACGAGCGCAGCACAAAGATCGCGGGGACGCAGCGGCGGCTAGGTTAGTGAAACCAAGGCGATAGGCGGTCGCGAAGCACGCATTTGTCGGCGATGGACTCTTCCGCGCCGTCTCGGCACGCCGGCCGGGTGGTCGGTGGCGACGTCTCTGAGATCCCTAAGGCTCGCTATGTCCTCACTTCGATACCGGCGGCCGCCATGCGTTGCTTCGCCTGGCCAACCGTATATTCGCCGAAGTGGAAGATGCTCGCCGCTAAAACAGCGTCCGCGTGGCCTTCCGTAATGCCCTGCACCAGATGATCGAGATTGCCGACGCCGCCCGAGGCGATCACGGGGACCGCAACCGCGTCGCATATCGCCCGGGTGAGCTCGAGATCGAACCCTTCACGCGTGCCGTCGCGATCCATGCTGGTGAGCAAGATTTCACCCGCGCCGTGGTCGGCCATCCGGCGCGCCCACTCGATGGCATCGAGACCGGTCGGTTTGCGCCCTCCGTGCGTAAACACTTCCCAGCGATTCGCCCCGGTCCGGCGCGCGTCGATGGCGACGACGATGCACTGCGAGCCGAAATGATCGGCCGCTTCTTTGATCAACGCGGGGCGCGCGACCGCCGCGGTGTTGATCGAAACTTTATCGGCGCCCGCGTTCAGCAGGCGCCGCACGTCGGCAACGCTGCGTATCCCTCCGCCGACCGTGAGCGGGATGAACACCTGCTCCGCCATGCGCTCGACCACGTGCACCATCGTGTCGCGATTCTCGGCGCTCGCGGTAATGTCGAGGAACGCGATTTCATCCGCCCCCTGCGCGTCGTAGCGACGGGAGATTTCCACCGGATCGCCGGCATCGCGGATGTCGATGAACTTGACGCCCTTGACGACGCGACCGTTGTCGACGTCGAGGCACGGAATGACACGTTTGGCGAGACCCATGGAAGGGGAGTTTATCGCAGTTTCAAAGGCGAGCGCCTGTCGATGTAATAATTGTACTTGTGGGTGGTTGAACCAACCACAAGCGGGATTTATTACATCGACCCGATCGCGCGGGAACGCGGCCTCTACTTATCTGATTCGTCCGCCAGTTTCTGCGCCGCCTTGAAGTCGAGCGTGCCTTCATAAAGCGCGCGCCCGACGATCGCGCCGACGACGCCGCTCTCGGCCATTTCGCACACGCGCTTGATGTCCTCGAGGCTGTTGATGCCGCCCGAGGCGAACACGGGTATCGAAATCGCGTTGGCGAGGCGCAGCGTCGCCTCCACGTTCACGCCGGACATCATGCCGTCGCGGCCGATGTCGGTGTAGACGATCGCCTCGACGCCGTCATTCTGATATTTCTTGGCGAGATCGATCACGTCGTGCCCGGAAAGTTTCGACCAGCCGTCGATCGCGACCTTTCCGTCCTTCGCGTCGAGGCCGACGATGATGCGTCCGGGAAATTCGGCGCACACGTCGCTCACGAAATGCGGCGCATTGACCGCCTTGGTGCCGAGGATTACGTAGCGCGCGCCGCAGTCGAGATAGGTTTGAATGGTCTCCTCGTCGCGTATGCCGCCGCCGACCTGGACCGGCAGGTCCGGGAACTCGCGCAGAATCGCTTCGACGGCGTCGGCGTTCACCGGCTCGCCGGACATCGCGCCGTTCAGATCGACGACGTGCAGACGCCGGGCGCCGGCCTCGACCCAGCGGCCGGCCGTGGCGACAGGATCGTCGGAAAACACGGTCGCCTCGTTCATGCGCCCTTGCCGCAGCCGCACGCACTTGCCGTCCTTAAGATCGATCGCGGGAATAATGAGCAAAGACATGGCGCAATGCTGCTTCTGGTTTTTAAGCGGCCCCTTGTTGGTCTTTCCGCGGGTTGCCCGATGCTTATCGGGCCCTACGCCTCTCCATTCCAATCGACAAAGTTCGCAAGGAGCTGAAGTCCGGCTTGTTGGCTCTTTTCGGGATGGAACTGGACCGCGAAGATATTCGCACGCGCCGCCGCCGAGGTAAACCGCACGCCGTACTCGGTCGCCCCCGCTGCAACGGACGGGTCGCTCATCTCCGCATAATAGCTGTGCACAAAATAAAACCTAGCGCGATCCGCGATTCCGCGCCAGAGCGGATGCGCCCGCGCCTGATAAACCTGGTTCCAGCCCATGTGCGGAACCTTAAGAGCGCCGTCGCCGTTCTGCAGCGGGCGGAAGCGACGGACGCGGCCGGGCAGCACGCCGAGACCGGGCGTGCCGCCGCCTTCCTCGCTCGACTCATAAAGGGCCTGCAGGCCGAGACACAGGCCGAGAAAGGGTTTGTTCCGAAGGGCGTCGAGCAGCGCGTCGTGCAAGCCCGACGTTTCGAGGGCGCGCATACACCCGACGATCGCTCCTTGGCCGGGAAAGACGACTTTATCGGCGCGGGACAGGCCCGCGGCCGCGTTGACCAGCTGCACGTGCGCTTTCGGCGCCACGTGTTGAATGGCCTTGCAGACGGAACGCAGGTTGCCCATCCCGTAATCGATGACGGCGACGGTAGTCATGGGAAACTGGATAACGGCCGGCTATCCCGACAAGGTTCCCTTAGTTGAAGGAACGACATTCCCGACGCGCGCATCCCGCTCGAGCGCCGCGCGCAGCGCCCGGCCGAAGGCCTTGAATACCGTTTCGGCCACGTGATGCGCATTCTTGCCCCGCAGGCAATCGACGTGCAAGGTCACCTGCGCATGATTGACGAAGCCTTGGAAGAATTCGTGGAACAAATCGACGTCGAAGTCGTTGATGCGCGCGCGCGGAAATTCGACGTGATAGTCGAGCCCCGGCCGCCCCGAAAAGTCGACGACCACGCGCGACAAGGCTTCATCGAGCGGGACATACGCATGGCCGTAGCGCCGGATCCCCTGCTTGGCGCCGACCGCCTTGGCGATCGCCTGCCCGAGCGTAATGCCGATGTCCTCGACCGTGTGGTGCGCGTCGATGTGCAGATCGCCGCGCGCCTCGAGCGTCACGTCGATCAATCCATGGCGCGACACTTGCTCGAGCATGTGCTCGAGAAACGGCAAACCGGTGTCGAGCTTTGAGGTACCTTGGCCGTCCAGATTCACCGTGGCGGTGATCCGGGTCTCTTTGGTTTCACGAGTGGCGCTGGCGACGCGTTCGGGCACGGCAATGTTCCGGAAATTACGCGAAAGATGGTATCACAGACCCGATACTACCCGGCGGGTGGCGCGCCACAAGCTTTCTGAAGTGCGCTCAGGAACGACGCGTTCTCGGCGGGCGTGCCGATGGTCACGCGCAGGCACCCATGGAGCACGCCGCCGGCGCCATCCAGATACTTAATAAGTATGCCGTCACGCAACAGCGCTTGGTGGATCTCGCCGGCGGAACGGCCGGTCGACCGAAACAGCAGGAAATTCGTCCGGCTCGGCCATACCGTGATGCCGGGCAGCCGCCGGAGCGCCTGATACAGCCGCTCGCGCTCCTCGCAGATCGTACGGCACTGCTCATCGAACACCCGCCGGTGGGCGAGCGCGAATTCCGCGCTCGCCTGCGGAAGGCTCCCGACATTGTACGGAAGACGGACCTTATCGAGCTCGTCGAGCCACGCGGCGGCACCGGCGAGGATGCCCAGGCGCAGCCCGGCGAGGCCCTGCTTGGAAAGCGTGCGCATCACGAGCAGATTCGCATGGCGGTCGAGTCGATCCATGAAGCTCGCGCCGGCAAAGGCGTGATACGCCTCGTCGAGCACCACGAGCCCGGGCGCCGCTTCCAGCACCGCCTCGACATCGGCCGCATCGAACAGATTGCCCGTCGGATTGTTGGGATACGCGAGAAACACCACGGCCGGCTGATGGTTCGCGATCGCCGCGAGCATTGCCGGACGATCCAAGCCGAAGTCGGCGCGAAGCGGGACGCCGACGAAACGCGGGCCCGCGGCCAGGGCGATCTGTTGGTACATGACGAACGTCGGCACCGGCGCGAGCACGACGGCACCCGGTCGGGCGAGCGCGAGCACGATGATCTGAATCAACTCATCGGAACCGTTGCCGAGCATGAGCGCGGCATCGGCGGGAACCGCCAGCGCCTCGCGCAAACGCGCCTTCAGCGCGCGCGCGCCCGCATCCGGATAGCGATTGATATCGATAGCGCGAAGCCGCTCGAACCAGGCGGACTTCAAGGCGTCCGGCCAGGAATACGGATTTTCCATGGCGTCGAGCTTGATCAGGCCGCGCGCCTCGGGCACGTGATAGCTTTTCAGCGCGAGCACTTCCGGCCGGATCCAACGGCGTACTTTGTCTTCCAGCGTGTCGGTCATGAGGGCGGCGAAAGACGCAACGTTCGCGCGATCGCTATTCCTTGACGCGGTACTCGGCCGAGCGCGCATGCGCGACCAGGCCCTCGGCGCGCGCGAGCGTCGACGCAACGCGCCCCAGGCGGGCGGCCGCGTTCGGCGGGCACATGATCAGGCTCGTGCGTTTCTGAAAATCATACACGCCGAGCGGCGACGAGAAGCGCGCGGTGCCCGAGGTGGGCAGCACATGGTTCGGTCCGGCGCAATAATCGCCCACCGCTTCGGCGGTGTACCGGCCGAGGAAGATCGCGCCGGCATGACGGATGCGCGGGGCGAGCTCGAGCGCGTTGTCCACGGAAAGCTCGAGGTGTTCCGGTGCGACGCGGTTCGCAAGCGCGATCGCCTCGTCGACGTCGCGCACGGTAATAAGCGCGCCGCGATCTTGCAGCGAGCGCGCGATAATTTCGCGACGCTCCATCGTGCCGATGAGCCGATCGATGGCCTCCTTGACCCGGGCCGCGTAATCCGCGGCCCACGTGATGAGCAGCGATTGAGAATCGGGGCCGTGCTCCGCTTGCGCGAACAGATCCATTGCCACCCAGTCGGGGTCGGTCTTGCCGTCGCACAGCACGAGAACTTCGGAGGGGCCGGCGATCATGTCGATATCGACCTGGCCGTACACTTGGCGCTTGGCTTCGGCAACGTACGCGTTGCCCGGTCCGACGATCTTGTCGACGCGCGGAAGGGTGGCCGTGCCGAACGCGAGCGCCGCGACCGCCTGCGCTCCTCCGATCGTATACACGCGATCGACACCCGCAATCGCCGCCGCGGCGAGCACCGTTTCGTTCAGCTCGCCGTTCGGCGCCGGCACCGTCATCACGATTTCCGCGACCCCGGCGACGCGCGCCGGAACGGCATTCATCAGCACCGACGACGGGTACGCGGCACGGCCGCCGGGAACGTAAATGCCGGCCCGGTCGAGCGGCGTCACCTGCTGGCCCAGCAAGGTGCCGTCCTGGTCCTGGTAGCGCCACGATTCGGTTTTTTGCCGCTCGTGGTAGTCGCGCACGCGCGCCGCGGCGGTTTCGAGCGCCTCCCGCTGTTCCGCCGGGAGCGATGCGAGCGCCGTCCGGCAGCGCGCCGGCGCGACCTCGAGCTCGGCCACCGTTCGCGCGGGATGATGATCGAAACGGTGCGTGTACTCGAGCACCGCCGCGTCGCCGCGATCGCGCACGCCGGCGACGATCTCCGCCACGACTTGCGTGACGCCGGCGTCGAGCGTCCGGCGGCGATCGAGCAGGCGCGCGAGCGCGGCGGCGAAGGTCGAGTCGCCGCTGTGCAACAGAGGAATGCTCGGCCGCATCGCTAGCCCACCGCCTGTTGCAGGCGTTCGACGATCGGCTGCAACGCTTGGCGTTTGATTTTCATGGCGGCGCGGTTCGCGATCAGCCAGGCGCTGATATCGGCGATACGCTCGACTTCGACCAGCCCGTTCGCCTTCAGCGTCTGACCGGTGCTTACGAGGTCCACGATGCGGTCTGAAAGCCCGACCAGGGGGGCGAGCTCCATCGATCCGTAGAGCTTGATGATATCGGTCTGGATGCCCTTGGCCGCGAAGTGACGCTCCGTCGTTCTCACGTATTTCGTGGCAATGCGCAGGCGCGTCCACGACTTGGGGTCGTCGTGCGACGCGAGGCTCGCCGGCTCCGCCACCATCAAATGGCAGCACGCGATTTTCAAGTCCAGCAATTCGTAGAGGCCGTCGCCTTCGTGCTCCATCAGCTGGTCCTTGCCCGCCACGCCGAGATCCGCGGCGCCGAACTGCACGTACGTCGGCACGTCCTGGGCGCGAATGACGACGAGCCTCACCTCCGGCCGATTAGTCTCGAAAATGAGCTTGCGGCTTTGCAGCACGTCCTCGCGCGGAGCGATGCCGGCCTTCGCGAGCAGCGGCAGGCTTTCCTCCAGAATGCGGCCCTTGGACAGGGCGATGTGCACGACGGCGGACATCTCAACCGTCCTTGGTCCCCGCCGCGGCGCGATACTCCGCGGCCGCCGAGCGCGGACCGGGCACGCGGCGTATGCGCGCGCCGAGCGTCGCGAGCTTCTCCTCGATACATTCGTAGCCGCGGTCGATGTGATAGATGCGCTCGACGCTGGTTTCGTTTTCCGCGATCAGCCCCGCGAGCGCGAGGCACGCGGACGCGCGCAGGTCCGTCGCCATTACCGGCGCGCCGACCAGCTTCGGCACGCCGCGCACGAACGCGGTCGCGCCCTTGGTTTCGATTTGCGCACCCATGCGCTGCAGCTCCTGCACGTGCATGAAGCGGTTCTCGAACACCGTTTCCGTCACCGTACCGCTGCCCTCGGCGATGCTGTTCAGCGCGACGAACTGCGCCTGCATGTCGGTCGGAAACGCGGGGTACGGCGCGGTGCGGATATCCACGGCGCGCGGCCGGCGCCCCCGCATGTCGAGCTTCACCCAATCGGAACCCGATTCGATGCGTGCGCCGGCTTCGCGCAACTTGTCGATCACCGCGAGCAGCAGATCGGGCCGGGTGTAGCGCAGCCGCACCTCGCCGCTCGTTATCGCGCCCGCCACGAGGTACGTGCCGGTTTCGATGCGATCGGGAATGACGTCGTGCGTGGCGCCGTGCAAACGCTCGACGCCTTCGATCGTGATTACGTCGGTGCCGGCGCCGCGAATACGCGCCCCCATGGAGGTCAGGCACCGCGCCAGATCGACCACTTCCGGCTCGCGCGCCGCGTTCTCGATGACGGTCGTCCCCTCGGCGAGGGTCGCGGCCATCATGATATTTTCCGTGCCGGTGACGGATACGGTGTCCATGAAAATGCGCGCGCCTTTGAGACGCTTGGCGCGCGCGTGGATATAACCGCCTTCGAGCCGTATATCCGCACCCATCGCCTGCAATCCCTTGATATGCAGGTTCACCGGTCGCGACCCGATCGCGCAGCCGCCCGGCAGCGACACTTCCGCTTCGCCGAACCGCGCGACCAGAGGGCCGAGCACGAGGATCGACGCGCGCATGGTCTTGACCAGCTCGTACGGCGCGCGCAGCGACGCGACTTGGTTCGCGTCCGCCTCGATGACCATCTTCTCGTCGACCACGAAGCGCACGCCCATGCGGCCGAGCAGCACCATCGTCGTCGTGATGTCCTGCAGATGCGGAACATTGCCGATGCGTAACGTCTCCGCCGTCAGCAGCGAAGCGACCAGCACGGGCAGCGCCGCGTTCTTGGCGCCGGAGATGCGGATTTCTCCACGAAGCGGGAAACCGCCGGTAACGATGAGTCTGTCCATTTTATATTTTCGGTTTTAGGCGGGCGCTGACGCCGGCCGCCGGAAAAAACAAGGCTGCCGAGCGGCAGCCTTGTTCACACTGGCCGGCACCAAGACTCAGCCTTGTGCCTTGGCGACCAACTGCTGCAGTTCGCCCTTACGGTAGAGCTCGGTAATGATGTCGCAACCGCCGATCAGCTCGCCGTTGATATAAAGCTGCGGGAAGGTCGGCCAGTTGGAATATTGCTTCACGCCGTTGCGAATCTCGTCGTCGGCGAGCACGTCGAAGCTCGAAAACTTGGCGCCCGCCGCACCGAGGAGCTTCACCACCTGCGCCGAAAATCCGCACATCGGGCTTTGCGGCGTGCCCTTCATATAGAGAACAATCTTGTCCGACGCGATTTGCCCTTTAATCTTCTCTCTGACGTCCACGATTACACCTCACGAAACCAAACGATATTCAATATCTCTTACGCATCTTTATATTGCTCGGGCGTCAGCGTGCGCATGGAAAGCGCATGAATCTCCGCACGCATCTTGTCGCCCAAGGCGGCGTAAACCATTTGATGCTGCTGCAACATACTCTTGCCGGCGAACTCTTTCGCAACAATCAGAGCTTCGAAATGATGCCCGTCGCCCTCGACTTCGACCCGCGCGCCCGGAAAGCCGCGCTCGATCAGTTGCTTGATGTCTTCCGGCTGCATAGAGACCAATTATCGGGGCATTTGAGGGTATTGCAAGAGCAGCGCTGATC
>Ga0070741_10010697_pt1 | contig 17222 bp, 16 predicted proteins | sample Coa_R1_4_FD_66440 | JGI IMG/M metagenome (GOLD analysis project Ga0070741, IMG submission 66440) | Surface soil microbial communities from Centralia Pennsylvania, which are recovering from an underground coalmine fire - Coalmine... | ecosystem: Environmental > Terrestrial > Soil > Unclassified ...
GGCGATCCGTTCGGGTTTTTGCCGGCGAGCGAGGATCCCGATGGCAACGGGCAGCCCTTCACGCTGAACCTGCGCTTCCCGGGACAGTACTTCGACAAAGAGACCAATCTGCACTACAACACCTTCCGCGATTACGATCCGCAGATCGGCAGGTACGTGGAGAGTGATCCCATTGGGTTGAGCGGCGGCATGAATACTTATGCCTACGTAGAAGGTCAACCTTCCTCTCGCGCTGATCCGTTCGGGCTTCAGGCACAGCCAAGTCCCCAACCGCAACCGTCGCCCATACCACGCTTTCCAACAGGCGCTCCGGCGAACGATCCGCTGTTTCGGACGCCTGGTGCTACTCTACTGCCTCGGTTTCTGTTGAATCCTATTGTTGCTGGAATCGTGTTGTGCGCCGTACCTGGCAACGTTGGGCAAAGCGGTGCTTCTTGCAGTGATGATCCAGGACAAACTCGGAAGGAATGTCGAGGTGATGATTACTGTCAACGCCGGTGGCAGGAGGAGCAAGATCGCTGCTGGGAACGATATGGCGAAGGCGGGCATAACTGGATTGTTAGTGCGTGCCTCGATCGAGCCAGGGAGCGATTCATAGCTTGCAGTAGAGGAGCTCCAGAACCACCAGAGTGGAGTGATGCTGATGTCACCGGGTGGCAGCCTCCGAAACCACCGCGTAGAGGTAAGAGATGAAGCGATCTGAGTACCAAGAGTTAAGGCGCAACGTTGCGGATCTCAGAGCCAAGAAACTATCTCTCGAAGGAGAGATGGTCCCAGAGAGTGCGGTCTTTCTTGAAAACAGACTTGCTAATAGTGCCGATCCAAGAGAAAGAGCGGCATTGTACGAAATGCTGTGTGATGAATACGCTCTAAGCGGTTTGAATCACAAAGAGCTAGAGACGATGCGAGCTCGAGCGCGCGAATATCGGGACGAGCCAGTTCCGTGGATAGGCCTTGCAGCGCGCTTAAGCCACGAAGAAGACATGCTAGAGGAGGCTCAGCAGGCTTCTGATCATGCGGTGAGCGTAGCGAAAAGATCCGATCGATTTGTTCGATACGCGCTCATTACGCGGGCTCGGCTGGCCGTCGCTCAGCGCGATTGGAATTTGCTAGCCGCAACATTGCAAGACCTCATCGATGATGCGAGTAACGAACGAACTGAGGACATCGGGTACGAAGACGATTTTTTGCAAGGAGTGGAAGGACACTTAGATAAAGCAGTAGTGCGCCGCTATCGAACTATTGCTCGACGCTGAAGCCGTCGAATGGGCTCGAAGATTATGGCCCACCGTCTGCATTAGATCGGCATACAGCGCTAACCGAACATGACTGTCTGCGCGGGCCTGATGCTCAAAGGGTCCACAGTCTCCCTAGAGACGATCTTCTCGTAAGTTTCTTTAAGTTGCTTCTCGCTTGCATCTTTGCATCAGGCGGCGACCGCCAGTGCGCGTTGCGCCGAAGCCGGGGTTCTCAAGCAACTTTTGAGACTCTCTTGAACTCCGCCACGAACCTTGCCGCAAGCGCCGGCGATCCCTTCCGTTCGCAAAAGGTGGCCGCTTCGGCAACATCACGTTCCGCTTCGGGGTGGAGCGAAATCCTCATCCAGGAAATCGTGCTTCTAGTCTTGCAATTGCTTCTTCGAATGGCACGGGTTCGACCACTCCCGAGTCCAGCTGCGCATCGCGCTCGACTGCGACGGTATCCCAGGCCTGTTCAACTTCAGCATCAGCGTCAAGGCTCGCAATCAGGCGCTCTAGCAGACGAGAACGGTCCTTCGGCGATAGTTGCAACACTTCAGCCTCCGCTGCGCGTCGCCTGTGAACGGTGCGATGGGCGTGCCCATGACGACGCCATTGGGTGGTACCTGAAGGGGCTCGATGCCGATCCGATCGTCGAGGCCTTTTATCAGGGGCTAATGCGCTGCTACGAAAGGCTGCAGCGGCGCACCGAGGCGGTCGCAGCTTACCGGCGCCTTAGGCAGGTTCTCTCGGTTACGCTAGGCTTGCGGCCCTCGTCGACCACAGAGCGCTTGTATCGGGCGATCTGTGACACCGCAGCGTGATATGGATCGAACTAGTGCACTTCGCCCTTCCGTAGGCAGCGTCGGGCGGCGGGTCGTTCGCGTGCGCCTACAACCCCCAGCGCTGCCTATGCCTTCGGCGTAGACTTGCAGCAGAGGCGAGCAGTGTAGCGAGAGAAGCAATGTCCGTTCAACCCAAACATCGGTATTCGTTCGAGGCCTATCTCGAGCTCGAACGCAGCAGCGAGGAGAAACACGAGTTTCTGGATGGTGAAGTGTTCGCTATGGGCGGAGCGAGCTTTTCGCATACGCTAATCGCCGGAAATATTTTTGCCTCGCTTCACCAGCAGCTAAGAGGCCGGCCTTGTCGGGTCGTCTCCTCAGACCTCAGAGTGAAGGTGGGCCCCTCGGGACTCTACACTTATCCCGACATTGTCGTCGTTTGCGGTGAGCCGAGGCTGGAGCAACCCGGAGACACGCTCATCAACCCGTCGGTGTTGATTGAGGTGTTATCGGACAGCACGGAGAAGAAGGACCGTGGCTGGAAATTCGAACAGTATCAGCACCTCGTGTCGCTGACCGACTACCTGCTCGTCGCGCAGGACACACCGCGCATTGAACACTTCGCGCGCGCAGGAGGCAACCGCTGGCTCTACCTGTGCGAAGCGCGCCTCGAAGCCGTTGTCGAGATCGCTTCAGTCGCTTGCTCTCTATCCTTGCAGGAGACGTACGCAAAGGTGCAGTCGATGCGCGAACCGATGGCGTTGTACCGCGCAGCGAACATGGCGGCGTAAGGCTGCGAGTGCGTCTGCTCGACCGGCGGGAATCTGGTACAAGACTGCCATGATTGATATCGACCAGTACCCGAATCTCGCTTTGCTGTGTTGGAATCGGGCCGAGCGGACGATTTCGGAGCAGGAGGCCCTCGCTCTCTACGAAGCGAATTGGCGCTTTGTCGATGTGGAAGGCTTGTCTGCCCATGAGCGAGCGCTGATCGATCGACTCGTGCGCGAAGTTGGTAACGCAGTGTTGCTTGTATAAGCGTGAGCACCATCGCCTCGTCGCGAAACTTCTCTCCATGCTCGATGCGGACAAACTCGCCTTGCTCCGATGCTATTTCGCAGGTGGTACGGCGGTGGCGCTTTTGCTCGATGAGTATCGCGAGTCCGTCGACGTCGATCTGATGTGCGCAGACAGCAGCGCTTATCGCGCACTTCGTAATCTCGTATTCGATAATGACATCGATGCGCTATTTCGACGAGTGCCTCGATAGCTTGTCGGTGGAGCCGTCGTTCCGCACGACCCTGCGCGCTTTGCTCCTCGCTGCATCCTCGTGAGGCCGTATTCGGGTACCTTTCGCTCTCGCCTTCCGCTTCAACAAGGACGAGGGAGACCTTCGTGATCAAGTTCTATTTCAGTCTGGCACCCAACCCGATGCAACAAGGACGAGGGAGACCTTCGTGATCAAGTTCTATTTCAGCCTGGCACCCAACCCGATGAAAGTGGCGCTGCTTCTAGAGGAGCTCGGAGAGCAATACGAGCCGATCCCTGTCGACACGCGCAGGGGCCAGCAGCACACATCTGAGTTCCTTGCGGTGAACCCGAACGCCAAGGTGCCCGCCATCATCGACGGCGACACGACCGTGTTCGATAGCAATGCGATCCTGCTCTATCTGGCAGATAAGACCGGCCGCTTTCTACCGGATGGTGGACTTGCGAGCAGAGGGCCGCTTCTTTCATGGCTGATGTTCGTGGCAAGTGGCATCGGCCCCTACTCGGGCCAAGCCGTGCACTTCCGCCACTATTCTCCCGAGCCGAATCCCTATGCTTTGAACCGCTACGACTTTGAAGCCGAGCGCCACTGGAAGATCGTCGACGTGCGGCTGAGCCAAGGACGCTACATGCTAGGTGAGACCTACACGATCGTCGATATGGCGGTATGGGGCTGGGCCCGGTTAATCGCCACTGTCCTGGGAAGCGAGGAGGCCTGGGCTCGCTTTCCTAACGTCAAGCGGCTGCTCGACGAGATCAATCAGCGCCCGGCTGCTGCTGCCGTGGAGCGGCTGCGCAGCAAGTTTTCTTTCAAGACCGAGTTCGACGACGAGGCCCGCCGGCACATGTTCCGGCACCTCGCCCGCCCGATGGCCGGGCAAGCCGCTCGCTGATCTAACGTTGACAACCGGCCGGAGCATTGGCGTTGTGGCGAACTCGCGTCGTTCGCACGGGGCCGGCGACGGGTACGCGTGCGGGAGTCGTGAGATGCCCCATAGAGGAAGGCGGTCAACTCCCGCTTCGGGTCGGGACGAGTAGTTCGTTGAACTGCTTGTCCCGGCCACAAGGAGCCGCTCAAGAACCCCGGTGGATGAAACAAGAAGCAGACGCTCGCCGAGCCTTGTCTATCGGTGGGCTGCTGGCGTAATAGGGTACATGTAGCCCCGGAGAATCTTGCCAATTAGTAACGCATACGTTACTATCGTGCGTGCCCACAATCCAAGTTGTCGAGTACCTCGACGCCTCGAACCACTCACCGTACGCACGCTGGTTTGACAGCCTGAACGCCCTTGCAGCCGCGAAGGTGGCAACCGCCATTTACCGCTTGAGCGAGGGCAATTTCTCAAATGTGAAGGGTGTCGGCGGTGGCGTTTTCGAGCTCCGCATCGATTTTGGACCCGGTTATCGCGTCTACTTCGGCAAGGATGGCGATCTCATCGTTATTCTCTTGGGCGGATCGAGCAAGAAGGATCAACAACGCGCGATTGCGGCAGCGACGAAAGCGTGGTTGGCCTACAGGCAGGCGAAGCGAAACAGGTAAAGACTGGAGCAAGTTATGGCATTAACGAGAGCTTTCAAGGAGACAGTGATGGCGCGCGCGCAGCGCGATGACAAGTTTCGCCGAGCGCTGTTTAGCGAGGCGATCAATGCTTATCTGTCCGGCGATACGGCGACGGGCAAGGCAATACTGCGTGACCTCATCAATGCAACCATCGGTTTCGAGGAATTAGCCGCTGAGATCCACAAGCCCAGCAAGAGCTTGCACCGTATGCTCGCCCCACGTGGTAATCCGAACACCGAGAATTTTTTCGGCATCATCAGCGCCCTACAGAAGAAGGTCAAAGTCCAGCTGCGAGTCACCGCGAAGTGAAGGCCGGTTCTTCGGGAAAACGTCCAGGCATCGGGTGAGGCTGGCGCCCAGTCGGAGTGCGGCCAAGAGCGGTCGTCCGAGCAAGTTGTCCAGAGCGGTCATTTGGTCCGGCGACCACCCAGAAGCGGCTGATCAATCGAGCACCAACCCCGCTAGTTCGCAGGCGCGATGCCCGCTCAGGCGAGCTCTTCGACCAGCTTGTGGATCTGCCGGGTGGTGTGCTCGACGAAGTCGCGGTTGATGCGCGCGATCTTGTCGAGCGTATCGAGAACAACGGCCTGGTTGCCCGCCTCGAGCGCCCGCTCGTAGTCCCTTTCCACTTCCATGTACGGCGCGATGCGCTCTCGCAAGCTCTTGCGGATCTCGCTATCGTAGGCGGAGTAGAACTGCTCCTCGCCCGCCATGTCGATCGACAGCATCTCCCGCTGGATCAGCTTGGCGTCATCGAGCACATAGAACTCGCCGATGACCGAGGAGTGCTCCCACGGTGTCTGCGCACCACGCGTCTCCTCGACAACAGCACGCCGCACTTCTTTGAACATCTGCTCCATCGGGACGTCTTGCAGCGCCATTGCGCGGACCAGATGCTTCACATAGGGGCTGTGCTCGTCGGCTCCGTCGGAGGCCGTGCTGCCTGGGGCTGTAGAGAACGCGATCAAGGCACCGCGTGCACCCTCCATCGCGACGAGTCCGCCTGATGCGCCTCGCGTTGCGGCATATGGATTCGAGCGGCAGGCGTCGAGGACGAAGATGGTCAAGTCAGGATTTGCACTCTGTATCTTTGCGAGAATCGAGTCGGCTTCGGCGCTGCCGCTCGCGATTTCTTCGCTTCCCTCGATGTCTTCTTGTACCGGGATCAGGTAGTTTTTCTTGTTTACTTCACTGCCGTGCCCGGCATAGAAGAACAACGCAACATCGCCTTTTGTGACTTTGCTGGCAAAGCCGCGAATGGCCTTGTTCATCTGCTTCAGATCGACATCGAGATGCTGCTCTACGGCGAAGCCTGCGGCGGTGAGCGCTTTGGTCATCGCCTTCGCGTCGTTCACCGGATTACGAAGCGCTGCGCGGTTATAGGCGCCATTGCCGATGACCAACGCAATGCGCCTGCGCTTGTCCTCTGGCGTTGCTTTCTTCACGTAGTGTTGCTGCTCCAGCCGCTTTCGCTCGGCTTCAAGCCGACTGCGCTCCTCCTGGATCTTGAGCCGCTCGTTAGTGAACCGGTCCACTATCACTTCTTCTTCCTTGTGGAGCTTGTCCTTCTGCCGCTCGAGCTCGCCCAGTTCAGCAAGCAAGTCTTCCTTGTTCTTGCGAACTTGCTCTTGTAGTTCGAGTTTCTCCGCTTCAAGTCGGCGTCGCTCTTCTTCGATCTTCCTATGCTCTTGGGCGAAGTGCAGTGCGGCACTCGCCTGCTGCTGCTCGAGCTTGTTCTCGGCAAGGCGCAGCCAGTCGTCGCGAAGCTTCTTGATCTCGACCAGCACGGGTGGTGGGTCAGCCACCACTTTAACAAGTGCCGGCGCGGTTGCCGGTTCTGTGGGTGTCGAAGCAAGTCCTGCGGTGGGAGTCGCACTGTGGCTTGTTGCTTGGTCGACTTGTAGCGTCACGCTGCCGTCGGTGCCAAGGTACATGCCTTCGCCATGGGGGACGCCGTTGCGCATCTCACCGACGTAAGAATCGCCGCTTGGAAAGGTCACCGCGCCGTGAAAGACGCCAAAACCCTCTTCAAATTGGCCGAAATACTTCGTGCCGTCGGCATAGGTGAATGTTCCCTCACCCCAGAATTTGCCTCGCTTGAACCCACCGGCGTAGACATCGCCGTTGGCATAGGTGAGCGTCCCCGCTCCCTCGAAACCGTTGTCTTTGAATTGGCCGCGATATCGAGTCCCATCTTGAAAAGTAAACGTACCGTCACCCTGGTAACAGTCCTCTAGGAAGCCTCCGGCATACTCATCGCCGTTGGAGAAGGTATTGATGCCGTGTCCGCTACGCTTGCCTGCCTCGAACTGGCCGACGTATCGGTCGCCTCGCCCGGATGTGAACGTTCCGCTGCCATGGGGTGCGCCGTCCTTGAACGCGCCGTTATAGATATCGCCGTCTCCGGTCCAGAGGCTGCCTTTTCCCGTAATCACGCCACGGCGCACTTCGCCGACATAACGATCACCGTTTGCAAAGGAGAACTCGCCTTGTCCGTGCGCCTGATCCGCCTCGAAGTCTCCCCGGTAGCGCGTGCCGGAGCTGTACCTGAGCACTCCGCTGCCCTGGCGCTTGCCATTTTCGAACTGTCCCGAGTACGACCAACCGGGACCAGATTGCTCGCCCTTGCAATTGCTCCATTTTCGATGATCTTCCCCTTGGCAAGGCGTAGCCTCCGCCGCGCTCGCCGCTCGATGCGGTGCGCAAACCCAGGCGCTGGCTGACGTCGCGGCCAGTACGGTCACAGCCAGCAGATGTTGGCGTGCGGATCGGGAAAGCATAACAAGTCCCCTTTCGATTCTCGGTAGTCTTCTAGAGGAAGCATAAGGACTGAGCCATTCATACCAGAAAGCGTCGCGGGATGCCGATGTGCTGCGTCGCCACGACACGTAGACGTTTCCTATCTAAGCGCGGCCCGGGGTAGCGCTCATGGTTAGCCAGGAGATCGATGAGGAGTTGTTGTTGCTCCGTTCGCACCGGCGGCAGAGCACGCATGACGCGGACAAACTGTTGGGCCTCCGTTACCCGTCCCTGGCTTCGCAGCCGGCTTATGGTGGCCTCATGAAGCGCATAGACTTGGTCGCGAATGCGGAGTCAGACCGCATAACTTTCAGGTTCGGGTGCTGGCCAGCAGCCACTTGCTTCAAGACATCGGCGGCCCAATGCAGTTGCGCGCCGGTCTGACTGATGCCTCGGATCGATCGGAGCTCCTTGGCGCCTGCATCGAGCAGATGGTCCCAGGCCGGCAGCACCAGCAGCCGGTATGTCCACCACGATCTGCTAGACGTCGCTCACCGGCCACAACCGGTCATTCGCCGGCGGAGCGAAGCCCCCGCTGGAGGCGCATAATGGTTCGACGTCTCTTGCCCGGGACGAGTAACTCTAAACACTGCGCACCAAAAATTCCCGACGCTGCCGTCCCTTGCGGGGCTATGTCTCAACAAGGGGAGGGAGACATGTCACACGTCCCTGATTCAGAATTGTCCCGCCGGGACCTGTTATGCGCCGGCGGCGCCGCTATATTCAGCTACTTGGTGGCGGGGCTTTTGGGAGGAGCGAAGCCCGCACGGGCGCAGCCTTTGAGCGCACCGGTGCCGGAGGTGGATCGCCTGGCGGTGCGGGTGGTTACCGATAGCTATCAACTGGCCATCGCGCCGAATATGAAGATTGGCGAAGTGGATGTCCAACGCATCGGCATGCCCCCCGCCGGAAAATCGCTGCTCGGCGAGTTCGGCCTTTCAATGCATCTGGAATCCCGGCGCGGCAACGAGACCCGCAGCATGCTGCTCGATTTCGGCTTCACTCCACAAACCCTGAACAACAATCTGGGCATGCTCGGGATCGAGCCTGAAAACATCGATACGCTGATTCTGAGCCATGGCCATTACGATCATTTCGGCGGGCTGGTCGGCTTCCTACAACAGAACCGTGGCAAGCTCCGGGCTGATCTTCCCCTCTACCTAGGCGGCGAAGAGTGCTTCTGCACTCGCGAGTGGACCATAGGCACGCCCGAGGACTTCGGCTACCTCGACCGCAAGGCGCTAGCGGATGCTAAGTTGAAGGTGATCCTCGCGGAAGCGCCGGCGGTGCTCGCTGGTCATGCGTTCACCACTGGCCAGATCCCGGTCACGACGTTCGAGAAGGTGCTGGCGCCTACGCGCATGACTGTCGGCGTACAAGATGGGATCGGCTGTTACCCTGACAAGCTTTCGGAGAAGAAGCGTACAGCCCGCGTGATCCCGGACGATTTCGAGCACGAACTGGCCACGTGCTTCAACGTCAAGGGGCGCGGCTTGGTGGTGCTGACCTCCTGCAGTCACCGCGGTGTGGTGAACTCAGTGAAGCGCGCTATGGAGATTTCCGGCATCAAGAAGGTGCACGCGGTGGCGGGCGGGTTTCATTTGGCGCCGCAAAAGGAAGACTACGTCCGCGAGACGCTGGCTGCGTTGAAGGAGATCGGCCCCGACTACGTCATCCCCATGCATTGCACCGGAGAGCTATTCATCGACATGGTGCAAAAAGAAATGCCGAACAAGTTCATCCGCTCCTACACCGGAAGCCGCTACATTTTCGGCGCTTAGAAGTACCGAGGCAAACGCCTGCTTGGGGAGACAGCTTTTTGCTCAACCCTCCATTGTTGAGGGCGGCGCGGCGGTGAATGTCAGTAATGGGTCGGGACGAGTAGTTCGTTGAACTGCTTGTCCCGGCCCAGAAGCGGTCGTAGCCAGCCAAGGGTCAATCGCGGATGTGCCAAGCAGATGCCGGCCCTCTGTAAGTACGGCAGCGCACGGACACGCGTCATTTCTTCCTCCACGCTGCTGGCCTCGTCGACAAAAAAGGAGGCCTCCCATGGCTTTTATCACCCCGATCACATTGCGCATTTTCAAAAAGCCGAACAGCACCACCAATCTCTTTGCGGAAGTTCGATATAGCATCAACGCGGACGGAAAGGATGTGCCAAACAATCAGCGCTATCGGGAGGTTTGCGAGCTGATAGGAGATGACACACCTGGCGACGGAACCGACGATCTTCTCAGAGTCCTCCGGGACGAAACCTCCCAATTCGGTGGTACCGCGGTCGAGATCGTGCACGACACAGTGTTCGATCTGCCCAAGACCCTCTTCGACGAAGATAACAATGGTCTGTTCAATCAAGCCGACGAGATCCGCGCTCGTGTTACGCTCACTCCGATTTCGGCGAATCTCGGTTCGACAAGCCGAGAAAGCAACCAGGTCGTGCTCAACTCCACTGTTATTGGAGCCAAGCCTATCTCCGAATGAGCTCCTCTCGCCGGGCGCTTTCAAGCACGTCCAATGACGGTTGCGGGTCGAGAGTTGCGGACGGCATCCTGCACAACCGGGACGAGTGCGTATTGAAAAGTCGAGGCGATCTCATTGCGGTGGACGAGGTGATCCTGGGCTGTCGCGGAAGTGCCTATACTGTGGGAACACGCTTTGGGAAGAGATCTACCATGTCCTCACAATCCAGAGCTACAAGAGAGAATCAAAAGAAGCTGTACGACCAACGTTTGCAAGCGCGTCAAAGCCTCCTCGAAAAGCGGGGGATGGCCCGCACGGAGTTCGAGAAAGACAAGGTGTATGAGCACTTGAAGGCCAAACACCAGGCGATCGTCATGGCGATTGCCGCCATCGATGCTAGCCTCACACGCAAAGAGCACCCCGGGGCAAAGGACACGAACAAAGCGGCATCAGCGCCTGCCAGCCAGGCGAAGAAGCAGAAGAAGGAGAAGCTGGAAAAGGCCACCCCTGTCAACTCCGACAAGTAGTCGGCTTGCGAGCGGTGTGATCTTTTCCGCCGGATCCATAGAATCGGTGGAACGTCCGGCGGACCGCGCCGGGTGGATTACACAAGTTCGCGGCTCCAGGCGCTGGGCGTCTGCCTTCCGCGATGCCAACGTCCGGATTGGGGAACCGCCAGCGTCCCGGAACGGCTCGACGTTCGAATCCCTCCGGGCGCGCAAACGGATATAACGGTTAGAGGTAAGGCCTCTAACCGTTTTTCTTTGGTGGTCGCGACGTTGGTCAGTACGACAAACGGTTAACTTCTGACTTTCATTCGTTGTGCCGCAGCGTTGCCTGATGCGTCACATCGCTACTGATGCAGCTCAAGCGTTCCGCGCCAGCGAACGTAGGCCAGACCCGGGGTCATCGGTCGGCACGGTTTCGAAGGTGCCCCCCACTCGCGTTGGCGTACTTTCCAGTTCCAGGGCCGACTTCATATTTGCCCGCGCCGAAGGCGAGCGCGCGGAAGCTGAATAAATCGCCATCCTTGTCCACGCCAGCGCACAACGTTACGCAGGCGCCTTCCGATCCACTCGCGGCAATCTTGCAACTCCAGCGGCAATCCATGCTGGCGCCGGTGATCGGATAGGTTGCATCTTCCGTGGAAACATGTACTCGGGACCCACCGGAGAGATAGGTGCCTCCGTCTTGCAGCTTTCGTGTTTCGCTGGGAAGGACCATGCCAGTGTTCCGGCCGTCCTTGATGCTCCAGGATTGAGCGTGCGCGACGGGATTGCATGCGAGCGTAAGTAACCAGCCCGCGGTCAGCGCGGCCATGCCAGCGCCTGCGCGTCCTGCTCCACGGAATGACGGCTTGTAATCATCAACCATTGTTCTGTCCTCCATCAGTTCAGTTGGTGTCCCTGATCGCCGGCGCGTCAAGCATCGGTCGACCGCTGTTGTGCCAAAGACGGATCGCACAGGATGGCCCAGAGTTGATCGATGCTGTGAACGACTGTTGCTTGAGCGTGGCAATGACCTCAACCACGCCCTCCAAACCCGGGTCTTCCGGTGCGCGACGATACACTCGCACGATGAAGTACTCAGGTCGATCCATTTCGAACCCCGTAGGCCGTGCCCAACTTACCCCCGCGATGGAAACATTTCACTTACAGATGTGCAGATAACTAGGAATAGGTGGGAATTTGCGGACGCTTTCAGATGCAAAACAGGCGGCCGACGTGAATCACTTTCCGTTGCCCGCGCAAGCGCACTGACAGCTTGAGAAAGTGGCACAAATCGCTTACCGATTTGGATGTTGCACGGCGGTACGAAGGCCGAGGCTATTGCCCGCTGGCGGCTTGCGCCAAGGCCACCGACTCGTGGCTTGGCAGGGCGTGTAGCTTCGTCGTCAGCGTGCGGCGCAAACGCTGATAAGTCACCAAAGCGTCCGCTGGCCGGCCCATGCTCAAATGGCAGCGCATCATCCCTTGATACATGACTTCGACCAAATCGTCGGCTTCCAGTCCGCGGATGTACCACCGAATCGCTTCATCGTGATCCTGTTTCGTTTCAAGATGCTCAGCCCGTGAGGATCACTCTCGAGTTGCAATAAGACTACATGACGACGTCTTGATGGGCTACCGTGCATCGGCAAGTCATATATGGAACGCGGCGAAGTACGTCCACCGGGGAGGAGTTGGTCTCAGTCGACTCCCATGGAAGAAATCCTATGCATGCTGGATTGCGTACGCTCACCGCTATTCGCGGCTGCTTCTCGAAGCTTTAGCGATCGCTTATGCCATGCGACTAGCGTTGTTTAGTCGATCTGATTTCCGGATAAGCCAAGTCGGCGCCCCTGCCTGCCCGCTGGAATTGCGTAGCGTGCGTCAGCGCTCACCTCCAATTTCCGCGCGGTACATGCCTTGCTACGTGATAGACGAGGCTGCTCCTACACCCGAGCGGCGGACTATCACCAGAGGAGGAGATCATCATGGAAAAGATCGCAATTACCCTGGCCAGTGCGCTCGTGCTGAGCGTCATGGCTCCCGCACACGCGGCCGATCAACCACAGCAGGCTAGGGATGCCGCGCAGGGAAGTTCCGAGGAGCCGGGGCGTATGCACCGGGAGGATAAGGCAAGCCAACCGGCCCCAGACGCCTCTCCAAGTGCCCGGTCGCCGTTGCCGGCGGGGCGCTCCACGGAAACGACGGACCCCGCCCAGTCTCAAGTGGGGGCCGATCCCGCGCGGTCCAAGGCCCAGCGTAATCCAGCGGTGCAAGCGCCTGCGGACGTCATCGAAGCGACGCCTCCGAGTGCCGACGCACATGCCGAAGGCGCACGAGGCCCGCGTGGCGACGATGAGAGCCGGGCACGCGCCCATGTACCTGAATATGAGGGGCCGGTGCAAAAGCCCGGCGAGAGCGCCGATCCCAACGTCAAGTCACAGGAGCGCCAACGCGAGCCGCGCTGACGTCTAGTCGTCGCGTGCGCGCGAGCCGACCATCGCGATCGGCTCGGCAGTCCCCAAAAAAGCCCCGCGGACGCGGGGCTTTCTGTTATGCGGGCTCCGAAGCGCTCCACGCGCTTCGTGCGGCGTGTGAACATTCAACCGCGGCGCGCCGCTTCGATCGCGGCGATGTCGATCTTTGCCATCGTCATCATCGCTTCGAACGCACGCTTGGCCGCCGCGCCATCCGGGTCGGAGATGGCGTCGATGAGGGCGTTTAAAATTTTTATTCACCGTTCTAGCATTGCGCGGCGATCCGCCTCCCGCGACTCTGCCTGCTTTGCTACGTTAAGGCTGCGTACTTGATACCGGATGTCATGCGGCTGCACGAAGGCCGGATCGGCTTCGCGCCCTTGCGATCTGCGACAAGGTCGCAGCGTCGGTTTGCATTCTGCTGCAAAGGGCGCTCCGATAAACCGGATTCACGCATGTCAAGCGAAGCGGTGAATTGATCCGCCGCTGCATTCTCGCCTCCTTAATGCTCACCTCCGGCTGTTCAGTACGTCACTGTGTCGAGAGGGTATGGTCCGATTGAAGACAACGGGTGCGGCCACACTATGTGCGACAACGTACTGACCGCGCTTTGTATGACCGCGTAGCCTCTGCATCGTCGCGAATGGCAACACGCAATGAGCGTTCGCGCGAGGCATTCCACATTCGCTTCGCTTGTCGCAAGCGCGAGTCGTTCGCCGATCCGTCGACCCGCGCTTGCGTCCTCTAAAGCGTCAACTTCGGGTACCAGCCATGCCGTCTACGAAAGTCTTCCAAACCGGAACAACGCTCCCCCGCTATAGCTATGCGGTCATCCTCGATAGTCCGATCGGACGCAAATGGACCAGCATCGGTGGGCTGAAGACGACGGGACGCGCCGTGAGCGATCCGACGCCGCTCGAAGACGGATTCGGGACCATGCAGATGTTCACGCTCGGCGCGATTTTTTGGTCGCCGGCTTTCGGCGCGATCTACATGTCCGAGAGAGTATGGCGCAAGTGGTCCTCGCCTTCCGTCGAGAGGGCGCATACCGCCAGGGGCGAGCTGATCCAGGCCTACCTTGGCTATCCCATCGAAGATTCGGTGCGCCACAGCGCACCGGGCGGTGTTCAAGAGTGGTTGTACTTCGAGCGGGGCATGATCTATGTCGGGCCCGAGCGATCTTCGGTCGTGTACGGCGACATTTACGCGCACTATCGGGTGCTGGGCGGCTTGGCCGGACTGATGGGTGTGCCGATCTCGGATGAAAGACCAGCGGCTGCGGGAGGACGTGTCTCGCACTTCCTCCACGGGGATATCTACGAGCACGGCATCACCGGCGCGCACGAGGTCCATGGCGCCATTCGCGATCGCTATTTGGAGATGGGTGGCCCAGCGGGCATTCTCGGATATCCGACCGGCGACGAGCTGCCGATCCAGGGGAAGGGACGCGAGATCGGGAGATTCAGTCGCTTCGAGAACGGATCCGGGATCTATTTCTCGCCGGCGACAGGCGCGTGGGAGGTCTACGGCGCGATCTGGGCCAAGTGGCAGAGCAATGGCGGGGTGACCGGGAAGCTTGGATTCCCGACTTCGGGGGAGACCGACACGCCGACTTCCGGCGGGCGCTATAACGAGTTCGAGCACGGTGTGATCGTATGGCATGGAGGTGGTCCGTACGGCGGAGCGTTCGAAGTGACCGATCTGCAACTGGTCATCAGCAGGTATGCGGTCAAAGACAACTTCAACGTGCAGGTCCACATCACCGCCACGCCGAACCAGGTGAATCACGGTCGGATGCCGGCGGGCGGCCAGTTCGACGCAGGCGTCAAGGTTTTCGAGCCGCCGGTCATCATGGTGGCCCTGAATGCAGTGCGAGCGAGCTCCGTGATCACCGTATGGCTCCTCGCGATCAGCGAGAACGTCGTGGGCGCCGACGACAGAATGGGAACGATCACGGCCAACTACACGGTGGACAACGTGTGGGGCCTGCTCGACACGAGCTTCAACTTCCACAATAAGTCGTTCGACGCCACCATCCGGGTAGAGCCGAGGAGCGCGGAGATCACGACGAACCCTCATGAGCTGTTCTGGCCCTTCGTCAACACCGAGACGTTCAAGCTCAGCTGGGAGACGTACGCGCGGACCTTCCGCGATGTGAACGAATCGGACAAGCACCTCAACTTCAACCCTCTGGATTTGAGCTTCCACCCTTGGGAAATCTTCCTCTATGAGTCGTTCTACAACGCGCTAGCCGAGGGAGGAGCGTGCTTCGGAATTTGCCTGGAGGCACTGTACGCCCGAGAGAAAGGGTCCCTTTTCATCGAGCCAGTGCGCAGCAACCCCTTCAATCCGTATCAGCGCAATCACATGCTGGGAGTGCCGCCCAGCAAGTTGCAGCCGCAGCTGGCAGGCGACGGTACCGCGCTTGAAGAGGTGAACGTGAAGCACGGGTATCAGATGGGCTCGGGCATGATCGAGTTCTTTTTAAGCAGGTGGATGGCGGGCGCCTTGCACGATCCCGAACGGGCTTACCGAGAGAGCTATAACGATTTCCAGGCCGGGAACTGGCCCATGCTCACGGTGAGCGATGAAGACAAGTTCAGCCAGAGCGGCCACGCAGTCATCCCCTACGAATGGGATCCGCCACCGGACAAGATCGCGACCGCGCTTCCGCGCCAGCCGTTGATCATCTATGTGAAGAACCCCAATTTCCCGCAAGCGCCGCGTGAGGACAAACACTGCCGCATCGAGATCGATCATCTGACGTGGAAATGGAAATTCCAATTCAGCGACAGCGAGCAGTGGACGGGTTCCGGGGCAAGCGGTGGACGCCTGCTCGCGATTCCATTCACCGAGTTGAATGCACGTCCGGTGACCCCCGGCTACGCGGTGGTCGAGCTGATTGCAGCGGGAGTATTTCTGATCGTCGCGGGCGACGGCGAAACGCAGCAGATCACGGACGGATACGGCCGCACGTTCTTCCATTTCACGCACGACACCGTTCACCCGACGCAGTCTTCGTCAGGCTTGCCAAGAAAGCTGATCAATTGGGATGCAGGGAGCCGTATCCCGAATTTGATAGAGGTGCCGATGATAAACGCGGTGGCGAGGCCGAGCGCGACGACGACCATCGAGGGGAACGGGGCACTGCACGGGTTGGAAGGAACGCCGCAATTCTTCTATCACCGACCCGGCCCGCCGCCAAAGATCCCTGCGCAAGACCGAACGCAAGCGACGACCACGTTTGTCGGCGTGAGCAGTCATCAGCGGCCCGAAGCTGTCGGGCAAGCGCTGGCCGTTGCGCGAGAAGACGCGCTTCACTTCCATATCCGCGGCAAGAGCCGCGGAAAAATGCGCTGGACAGTAGCCGCGCCACGCATGTCGACGACGGTCGTGGCCGACGCCGAGGCGGGAGTGGTGGACTCAGTGCACGTGGGCGGTCTGGGTGGGCACTTCCAGAATGTGACGGTGCAGTTTCCAAATGCAACCGAGGCGCGCCAGGTATCGATGACGGTCACGGGGTGGCGCGGCGAGGACCGCAAGCAAGCGAGAAGCTTCGTGCTCGAAAACATGCTGCTCGACGGCAGCGACTCCGTCCGCGCCCAGATTACCGATGGCGGAAGAGAGCTGATGGTCGAAAACCTGGGGCCGGCGAGGACCTTCACTTTGCGCCTTACCGTCGGCTTGAAAGCCGACACCGTCGCGGTGCGAACGAACGTACCGCTCGATGCGGGAAGCGTCGTGCGACTACGACCTACGGATTGGACGCCGGCTGCGCCCGCGGCTGCTCCCATTCATCTCGACGTTCTGGATAAGAGCGGACTGAAAGTGCTCCGTACGCTGACCGTCTGAAGACTACGGTTTCGGCGTAGCAGGCTTCGTCGTGGCCGCCGATGTTGTCGCGCCCGATGCGTCGGTCTTCTTGTCGCCAGTGGACGTGCTGCCAATCGCTGTGTCTTTCGAACCACTCCCGATCTTCGCGGTGTCCTTGGTCGCGGTGTCCTTGCTCGTGTCCTTTGAAGCCGCCGGCTACCTGTGCGAAGCGCGCCTCGAAGCCGTTGTCGAGATCGCTTCAGTCGCTTGCTCTCTATCCTTGCAGGAGACGTACGCAAAGGTGCAGTCGATGCGCGAACCGATGGCGTTGT